>Ga0209341_10002051_pt1 | contig 19391 bp, 21 predicted proteins | sample RifCSP13_2_FD_184020 | JGI IMG/M metagenome (GOLD analysis project Ga0209341, IMG submission 184020) | Soil microbial communities from Rifle, Colorado - Rifle CSP2_sed 13_2 (SPAdes) (version 2) | ecosystem: Environmental > Terrestrial > Deep subsurface > Rock core/Sediment | place: Rifle... | reverse complement strand
TGGGTCGTCGAAGAAGGCGCGCGCCAGCGCCTTCGAAGCTTCGGTGATCTGAGCGGAGGTCAGGGCGACAGGTTCGGACATCAGTTTGAGATTACTTCCTGCAGATGTAGTAGTAGTTGATCGGGTCGCCTTCGACCTGTTTGGCGTCAACGCTCTTGAACCCCGCTTCCGCCAGCAGTTCGCGCGCCTTTTCCTCGCCCCAGCAGGTGCCCAGCCCTTCGCCGCCCTGTGCCAGGGAAACGGTCATGCAGTGCATCGTTGACCAGCCGTAGAACAGCGGCGCCCAGGGGTTGCCGATGTTCTCTTCGAGATTGCTCGAGGCGGCGATGTCCACCATCAGGAATGTGCCGTCCGGCTTCAACGCTCTGGCGATGTTGCGCAGCACCTTTCTCGGGTGCCCCTGGTCATGGATGGCGTCGAAGGCCATGACGAAATCGAACCGCCCCGGCTCGCTCAGGGTCGCCGCGTCCTGTGCTCGGAAGGTGGCGTTGGACAAACCCATCGCCTTGGCCTCGGCGGCGCCCGCCGCAACTCCCTCCTCCGAGAAGTCGTAGCCGGTGAAGCGGCTGTTCGGGAACGCCCGCGCCATCAAGTTGATGGCGTGCCCCTGGCCGCAGCCGACGTCCGCTGCCTCGATCCCGGCCTTCAACTGCTCAACGAGGCCCGGCACCAGAGGCAACGTGACGTCGATCAACATCGTGTCGTAGACCCGGCCGCTCTCCTCAGCCTGGATGGGCTGGAACTTCGGAAACGAGGAGTAGGGCACCCCGCCGCCGTTGCGGAAGCACTCCAAGAGCTCGTCCTCCACGTTGCCCAGGAGCGGGACATATTGCGTGAAGAAGGCCAGGTTGTCAGGTCCTGCCGCGGTGGTCAGGAAGGCCGCATGCTCGGCCGGGAGGCGGTACGCCTTCGTCGCCGCGTCGTAGTCGATGATGCCGCCGGTGACCATACCGCCCAGCCACTCGCGCACGTAGCGCTCGTTCAGCCCCGCGGCCTTCGCGATCTCGTCGCTCGTGGACGGTGGGATGCCGGCGATCGTGTCGAAGAGCCCGGATCGGTGCCCCAGGCTCGCCATCAGCGAGATGAACGCGCCGTTCACGAAACCGAACATCTTCTCGGCAAACGCCTCTGCTTTCGCCTGGTCAATCTGGGTGGTTGTCATTTGCGCACCTCCTGTAGATGAGATTCTAGCGCCGTGCAGCCTCCCGCGCGATCTCGAAGTACACGTAGTCCAGATCGCCGGGGTTCTCGTCCATCGCCGTCAGCGCCATCGCCGTCTCAGCCCGGTGGTACGAGCCGTGGTTGGCCACGTGCAGCATCAACTGCCAGAGCACCCGCTCGAACGCGTTTCCTCGGCTGTCCGTGTAGGCCAGCACGCCCTTAAGCTGCTCCTCAGTTAACGAGTCCAGGAACCGCCGCAGGCCGGCGTGGGAGCGATCGTAGGCACGGTGGATCTCCGGCAGGCCGCTGATCGCCCCCAGTTGGGTCGTCGGCTGCGTATTGCCGCCGGTGGTCCAGCGCTGCAGCCAGGCCATCTGGGCGGCTACAACGTGTCCCAGGTTGCCCTCAACGCTGTCGAAACTGGCGCCCTGCATGCGCGCGAAGTCGGCGGCGCTCAGCTTCGCCGCAGCGTCGAGGACACGGTTGTTTGCGTATTCGTTGTAGTCGAACAGCGCGCGGATGAGTTCGAGCTTGCTCATGCCGGCTCCCTCACGCCTGGAACTCGTACTGCAGAACCACTCTCGATTCCCGTATCGGCAGGATGAACTCCTCGATCACACGTACGTGCGCCGGGTGCTGAACGTAAGCCCGCCAGTCCTCGAGCGACGCGAAGTCGGCAACGACCGCGAAGTCGGCGTTGCCCGCGCCCAGCCCGAGGTCCGCCCCGAGACGATAGGCCCTGATCTCAGGCACCTCGCCCGGCAGCCGCGTCAGCGCATCTTCGAGCGCCTGGATCTGCTCCGGCGTCGTCCCCGCTTTCCACTTGAACAGGGCCACGTGTCGTATCAAGCGGGGCCTCCTCCCCGACTCGCGGCCTCTCGCCTGCCCGCCCGCCGTTCCGCGTACTCGCGCTCAACCCGCGTGACATTGTCCTCGATTACCTCGCGGGGGACCGAGCGCAGCAGCAGCCAGACTCCCAAACCCAGCACCAGCACGTCGTCCACGTAGCCGAGCACCGGGATGAAGTCCGGGATGATGTCCAGAGGCATCGCCAGGTAGAGGGCCAGCAACACCCCGATGAGTCGGGGCATCAGACCCACCCGCCGGTCGCGGAAGAGCGCAAGACCAAGCGCGACCTTGTAGCGCAGCGGCAGCTTCCCGATGCGCCGGGCGATGCTGCTGCCACGGGCCTGCGCTCGCCAGGCGATGAACCCGGCCACCGCCAGCAGCACGAACGCGACGATGGCGGCCGCGAGGATGACCCAGAGGATAGTGCTCACAGCACGATTTTACACGCCTGCCGGCGGCACAGTGACATGAAGGTATTTCCAACCGCTCACGGAAGCGGTATCATGCAGTCCGCCCGCAAGTTCTAGCCACAGAGGAGGCCAGCCATGGCAGTCAAACCGATTCCCGATGGTTACCACAGCGTCACCCCCTACCTCATCGTCAACGGCGCTTCCGCCCTCATCGACTTCGCCCGGCAGGCGTTCGGCGCCGAGGAGCTGTTCCGGATGCCCCAGCCCGATGGCACGATCGGCCACGCCGAGATGCGCATCGGAGACTCCGTGGTCATGCTCGCCGATGCGAGCCCGGAGAACCCGCCGCGCCCCGCCAATCTCCTTCTCTACGTCGACGACTGCGACGCCTCCTACCGGAAGGCGCTTGCCGCCGGTGGTTCGCCCGAACGCGAGCCCGCGGACCAGTTCTACGGCGATCGCACCGCCGGCGTCGACGCCTGCGGCATCCTGTGGTGGCTCCACACCCACGTCGAGGACGTCCCGCCAGAAGAGATGGAGAAGCGCGCCGCAGCCGCCATGCAGGCGTAGGGGCGGGTTTCAAAGCCGCCCGCCCTAAATGTAGCGGATGGCTTCAGCCTTCCATACCGGCTTCAGGCACCGGTAAGACGGCTGTGAACGTGTTTGCGCCGCTCAGCACTGTAGCGGAGCCCATCCCGGAGCGGAGAGCCCTGCGATCCGCGAGGCGATGTTCACGGCAGCGTGAAGGCCGAGGTGAAGGCGGAGGCGCCCGCCAGGTGCTAGCGGTTGTCGTCACGGCGAATCCCTTCAATCGTAAGCTGCGGGGAGATACGGCCGGCGGCGACCTGTGCGGCGTCCATATTGCGGCCTTTCGGGTTCGCGTCAAATGCCCGAACGGCCCTGGCCTTGGTCTCTTCGCCCAAGTCTTCTCTCAAGATCACCTGTTGGGCGTATTCTATCAAGTCTTGCACGACCCGCTCGTAGCGGTAGTAGGTAAGCGCGATCCAATCGATCTCCGCCTGTCCGTACCTCTGGAAAAACGGAGAGCCGCCGTGTTGTGCTGAGCCATCGACTGGCTCCCCGACAAAAATGAAATCGCGCTCCTTGGGAGCGAGCATCACGTCGTCCCAATCGACCACGAACACCTGGCCGGCCCGATTACGGAGCAAATTGCCTGGATGCAGGTCTGCGTGACAGATTACGTGCGGGCCGCTTTGTGACCGGAGCACGCCTGAAAGCTTGTCCAAAGACGTGAGCAGCGCGTAAATCGTCGATCGGTGTTTTGCCCAGGAGCGGCGGAGAGCCCGTTCCGGCTTACCACCTCCGTCCTCCGAAGTTGCAAGCTGTATCTCGACGTTCTCGATTGAGCGAGCGTATCCTGACGGGTCGAAGCTTTCCCTTCGCAGACCGTCAACGCCGGCCGCCGGCAGCACGGCTTCGTGGACCCGTTTGGAGATGCCTCCGACGAGCTTCCAGTGCTCATCAGTCATCCCCGTCCAGCCCGTGTCCCCTTCCAGGTAGGGGTACGTGATCACGGTCCATTCTCCGGCCTGCGTCCACAAGGCCTTCGTCTTTGTCGGAAGCGGGGCCACCACGGAGGCGATGCCTTGGTCGCACAGGTAGCGGGGAACGATACAGCCCGGTGCATAGAACAAGCCGGACTTGATTTTGAGCAAGTAGGCAGGGCCTTGCTCGCTGACGACACGGTAGACTCCGGCATTCGTGTCCTGTCCGACGGGGAGAAAGTCGATCTTGGCGGGGGTTAAACCGTACTGTTCCTGCAAACAGGCCCGGAGCTTCTCACGTGCGATTCCCGGTTCTTCGCGCATCAGTTAGCGATCAATAGCCGGGCACTGATTGGGGGCCGAATGCCCTTCAGCGCGCGCTGAGCGAGGGCCGTCCAATTTCCCATCCTCATCCCGCTATTCTAGGGGCCGCGCACCGAAAGCAAAACGCCGCCCCGCAGGACGGCGCTCGCCTGATAGACTGACGGTGCTATGCTACCGAAACCGTCATCTCGTATGTGTAGTGAATACGACCTGACGGCTGACATCGCGGACTCCACAGGGCTAACCGAACGCCTGGGCGACACCACCTTCGGGGACAAGGCGCGCGAGCTCGACACGTCGCTCCGCTCTCTCATCCGCGAAACGAGCGGCAAGCCCATCGACGGCAAGCTGCTCGGCGATGGTGTCCTCGCCGTCTTCGCGTCTGCGAGCGCTGCGATCGACTGCGCGCTGCGCTGCGGCGCGGCCGGAGATGGGGCTGGCCTGCCCTTGCACCTGAGCATCCACGCCGGGGACATCATCCGCGAGTCGGACCCGGACGGGCGCAGCAACGTCTACGGCGGCGCGGTCAACATCGCGTCGCGCATCAGCGGCCTGTCGGCGCCCGGCGAAGTGCTGGTCTCGGACACAGTGCGCAGCCTCGCGCGCACCTCCGCCGGGGTCGACTTCGAAGACCGCGGCGAGCACGCCCTCAAAGGCGTCGCCGATCCCCAGCGCCTTTTCGCGGTCATGGCACGCGAGCAGTAGTCGGTGGGCTTTAGCCCTCCGCGAGCGGACGCCTCGTATTGACGACGACCGCTCGTGGCGAGGGCTAGGCGCGGTCACGTCGGGGGCTGAAGCCCCCAACCTACAGACTGACCCACTTAGCGCCGCGAACGGCCCATGCTCGCGCGATCAGTCGTATCGAGCCGTCAGGCTGGACCGGCAGCGACGCTTTGAGGCGCTCGCCCAGAGCCGCGCGCTCGGGGTCGGAGAGGGACATGGCGTAGGCGGGCGCTACGCCTGTGCCGGCGAGGAACGGCGTCCAGTAGTCATCGAAGTCGCGAAAATGCGTGGGGGCGTCGATGGCGCGCGTTGCTACCTCACGCAGCCCCGCGCTCGTGAACAGCGCGGCCAGTCCCTCGGCGCTGCAGATCGGGAAGCGAGACCCTTCGTCCACCTCCGCGGCCGCTGGGTCGAGGGCAACGGCAGCATCGAAGAAGTAGCGGATCATCTCCATTTTGCCGGCGTAGTCCCAGACGTATGCGGCGACCGTACCCCCGCCGCGCGTCACACGCGCCATCTCGGATACGCCGCGTTCCGGCTCAGGCACGAAGTTCAAGACCAGGCCGGAGACACAGGCGTCGAACCGCGAGTCCTCGAACGGCAAGGCCTGCGCGTCTCCCTCGCGGAACTCGGCCCGGCGGCCGGTGGTGCGCTCAACCGCGAGCGCCAGGAACGAACGCGAAGGGTCGACGCCGGTCACCGCCGCCGGCTGGCAACGGTCGAGGATTACTCGCGAGAGCTCGCCGGTGCCGCATCCGACATCGAGCCAACCTCCGCCGGCAGGTACGGCGATCCATTTCAGGAACTCATCGGCGACACGCCGGCTCCAGCGGCCGACGTAGGCCTCGTAGGCATCTCCGCTCTCCCAGACGTCGCTCATTTGCGCGCTTCCGGTCAGGCGGCCGGACCTGTACCGTACAGCCGCGCCCGTGGGTCCTCCACCACGTTCGACCCGTCCAGCCAGAGGTGTCGGCTGTTGAAGTCGTGGTGGTGCACGCCGACGACGATGTCGTTCGGGTCCAGGTCCACCGGCAGCGGTAGCCCGGCCACCCCGAAGCGGTCCGTCTCCGCTTCCGCCACGACGCGCCGCTGCGGCGCGATGATCTCGACTCGGGCGCCCGCGACCGGCTTCCTGTCGCCGTGCTGATCGGCGTCGTTGTCCTGGACCGCCACGGTCACCGTGCGACCGTCCATCGCCGGCTCGACCGCTACACTCATGTCCAGGAGGTAGACCAGCGGCATTGTCGTCACCGCCTTCAGGCCGGCGTCCACCACCGCCCGCACCTGGTCCGCCGCCAGGTCGATGTCGATCGGCGCCATCCCGTGGTCGGTCGTGATCACGAACAGCGTGGACTCGAACAGCCCGCGCGCCTCGATCTGCGCCAGGATTTTGCCGATGCGCTTGTCCGTCTCGATCAGCGCGTCTCGCAGCGCCGGGTGGTGCGGGCCGTAGTCGTGGCCCACGGCGTCTGTCAGCGAGAACTCGTGGTAGGTAAACGTGGGGGGTGGAGTCGCGTCGCCGCCAAAGAGCAGCAGCGACTGAGCCAGGCCCTGTATGTCCGTGCCGGAGTAGCGGTAGATGCCGTCCTGCTCCTCAGCCTTCCAGCGCGGGTTCGTATCTTCCTTATTCTCGCGGGCCACCGCCCGAACCGCCTCCCCGCTCACCAGCAGCTGCCGCTCCAACGTCGAGTGCGCCGCCCCGCGGCTGCACGGTTCGTTGATCGACGCCGTCACCGCTCCCTGTCTGGACTTCGGGTCCCACTCACCGTAGACCCGGTGTACCGCTTCATACATCGTCTCTACCCCGTCGCTCAGGAAGCGCCCGGTGTCGAACGTTATCCCCTGCGGCGTCACCGTCTCCTTCGTCTCGCGGAGGTGGTACGTGGGGTTCACGATGTCGTGGTGGCCGCACCAGGCGCCCGTGCCAAGCGCGTTGTGGCTGGGCCAGGTGATGCTCGGGAAGTTCACGATCGTCCCGTACTCGAACATCGCCCCGCCGTCGATGATGCGGGACAGCGCGGGGATCGACTCGCGGTCGTGCTCGAGCTGCTCCTTCAGCTCCGTGTTGCTCAGCCCGTCCAGCAGGAAGATGTACACGCGTTCCGGCCGCTCCGGTTCCAGGTTCTCGGTTCCAGGTTCGACCAGAATCTCCTCGATCACCTTCCCGTCCTGCCGCTTCAAGTAGACGTCGGGCGCGACACCGCGCTCGCTCGACGTGCGGCCAGTGGAGTCCATGCCGTCGATCAGCGGGAAGCCGAGCAGCTTTGCCAGCGTCGGCGCGACGTCCACCTGCGCGCACAGCGCGTCCGTCAGGCCACGCTTGATCCCCGGCCCGGACAGGACCAGGGGCGCGCGCGACTGCACCACGTCGATCGAGCCGTGCTGCCCGGGCTGGCGTCCGAACGCGTAGTGCTTCGGGCTGATCACCAGGTCCGGCGCGTTCGGGCTGTCGAAGAGCTGCGCGACCTTCTCGTAGGCCAGCGGGTGGCTCAGGTGCTGCGGTTCTACGAATGCCCTCGCCGCGTCGCTTCCGGAGTGCCCCGACCTCGCCGCCGCCTCCAGCTCCTCCGCCAGCGTCGCCAGCGCCGTCGGGTCCTGGTTGGCGATCGGGTTCTCGCCGATCTGCTCGATCACCTCGTATCCGTAGCCGCCGTTCGGGTCGTAGAAGCGGCGGAAGCGCACCATTCCGCGTGTGGCCCAGACCTCATACCCTCCCGGCGTCGGGTTCCCGTCCTCGTCCGGCGGGCCGTGCCGGTACGTCGCCACGATGTCCGTGAGCGGTCCGTGCGCCGGGTCCGTCAGCAACGCGACGATCGCGCGGTTACCGGACTCCTCCTGGTTGTGGTCCAGCCCCTGGCCGCCGGCTCGCTCCGGCGGGGCGATCTTCTGTTCAACAGTCGTCATATGCGGGCTCCTGCCTGGCGTCACTCGGCGGCGCAGCATGCTGCGCGACACGGCGACATGGTATGTGCGGTTATTCTACAGGAGCCTCAATTCCCGCGCTGCTCTCTCCAGTTCCTCCCGGAACTTCTCGTGCGCGATGCCGATCAGTGCCCGCGCCCGCTCGCGCGTCGTTTTGCCCCGCATCTGCGCGGCGCCGTTCTCGGTCACAACGTAGTCCACGTCGTACCGCGTCGATGTCACCACACTCCCCGGCGGGAATGCCGGAACGATGCGCGACTTCTGCTCGCCCGACGTGCTCGAGTCCAGCACGATGATGCTCAGCGCATCGTCCGCCAGAGCCGCGCCCCGGAAGAAGTCAAGCTGGCCGCCGACGCCCGCCACCTGAAGGCCGCCCAGGGTCTCGGCGTTCACCTGGCCCAGCAGGTCGACCTGGAAGGCCGAGTTGATGCACCGGAGGGAGGGGTTTTGGGCGATGATCCTCGGGTCCAGCGCCTCCCTCGAAGACATGGTAAGGACGTTGACGTTGCCGTCTACGAACCCGCCGATGTTTGCTGACATCGCGCAGATCGTGCATACCGCCTTGCCGCGATGCATCGCCTTGCGGGCGCCAGTAGCGACGCCCGCCTCCATCAGCTCGATAAGGCCCTCGTTTAGCACCTCGGTGTGAATTCCAAGGTCCTTCTTGTCAACCAGGAGGCCCACGGCGGAGTCCGGCACGCTGCCGATCCCGACCTGGAGCGTCGCTCCATCTGGTACGAGCGGGTTCAGGTGAACGGCGATGGCGCCGGCCTTGCCTGAGGCCAGCGCGGGCACGTCGCCTCCCGCCGGGGGGCCTGAACACTCTATGGCGTGCGTTATGGCGCTGGCCGGCACCGGTTCCGTTGAGAGGGTGCGCGGCATCGTCGGGTCGATTTCGGCGATGATCGGGAGCCCGCGGCCTTTGGCCAGCCGCACCAGGTCGGGAGTGAAGCCGGGCGCCCATCCGTAGCTGCAAAGGCCGTTCGCATCGGGTGGCGCCAGGCGGAGCAGTACCGCGTCAGGGTTGACCTGCGATTCCACCCATCGGTGCGCCTGCGAGAACTGCAGCGGAATGTACTCGACCAGCCCCTGCTTCTGGAGTTCGTAGCTCACGGGAGTGGCGAAGCCGGTGATCACGCGGAACCGGCCGCCGGCCGCCGCTAGGGCTGCGCCCCCCATGACCAGCACGGCGTCGATGACCGTCACGTCCCGCAGGTCTTCACGCGCTGCCAGCGCCGAGAGCAGGTCCGTGGGCTCAGTTAGACTGCAGGCCAGCGTCGAGCCGGAAGCGACGCCGGACACGGCCTGCCCGGGTGAGACCAGCCGCTCCGCGAACTGGCCAAGCCATTCCATCAACGTGTCCTCAGCGGCACTTCAGCCTTGCCTTCGATCACCCGCTCTCCTCGCTGGTTCTCGCACCAGACGTCCAGCGATGCGTGACCGGCTTCCGAGCCCAACACTATTCCGCGCGCGGTCACCAGGTCCCCAGCAAAGACCGGCGCGCGTATACGCACATCCAGCACCGAGCCGGCGACTGATCCATCGCCGTACGCCCTCTGCAGCATCTCGAAGATGTAGCTCATGAACTGGACGCCGGCGGCGATGGCAGCGGGCAGCCCCGCCGCGCGCGCTACCTCGTCGTCCGTGTGGATATTCTTCTCCCCTTCCGGCTCGAAGAGCATCATATCTTCCATCGTTACCAGATGGGAGACGGGGGCAACTTCCGCTCCCGCGGCGATCAGTGTCATGCTACTGCCCTCCGTCCGGCCGGTAACGGGCCACCCCGGTCATCCGTCCGCGCGCCAGCAGCCGGCCGCGCTCGTCTGTGGACGTCAGGTCCATGACGACGAACAGCCGGCCGCCCTTCTCGAACTTGGCCGCCACTCTTCCGGCCACCGTTACCCGAGTTCCCACGACTGGCAGGTTCACGACCTCCAGGCGCTGCCCGGCGTGCACCGACTCGCCGATGTCGAACCGCTCCTCCGCTAGCCGGATGCCGTCGCTCGCGAGTATGCTCGCAGACGCGTATCGCTCGTCGCCGGATTGGGGATAGGGGGTCTGGTGAGTGGCCCGGAGGTGCCGGTCCACGAGCCGCTCAGTGAGTTCGTATTCGACGCTCCCCAGGTCCGCGCCGATGGGTAATTCGTGGAAGGCCTGGTCAGCGCGCGTTCTCTGGTCCCCTGGCATTGTGATACCTCCTGTGGCCTGCGCGCGCAATTATAATGTATCTGCTGCGGCCCGTTACACTACCGGCACCGCTCACGTGCCTTCCCACAGAAGCCGCGTGTTGCAATCCCTACTCCTGCCATGTCTCCCAGTGCACGTAATCTCCCAACTCCACCCGTTTCGCTCCCATCGACATCGACGATCCCGCTGGCGGGTACCCCAGAGCGATGATCACCACCACGCGCCAGCCTTCGCGTCCCGTCGCCTCGTCCTTCACGTCCTGCGGCAGTCGTAGCTTCTCGCGGGCGCAGGGCTGGTCGTGGACGGACGTTGGACAGGTGGCGACGCCGTCGTTCCAGGCCGCGACCATCATGTTCTGCGCCGCCCGCCCGGCGTCGAAGTCGCTCCCGCCGGGGTGCGCGCAGACGGCGATGCCCGCCGGCGCTCCCAGCAGTGGCTGCGAGAACGTGCCGCAGGTCGCCACTTCCTTCAGCCACTCGCGGTTGCGCATCACGATCAGCCGGATCGGCTGCGTGTTCTTGCTGCTGCCCGCCATCCGCCCCGCCTGGATGATCCGATTCAGAACCTCATTCGGGATCGGCTCATCGCTGTAGGCCCGCGTGTCCCGCTTCGTAACGATCGCCTTGTACGCGTCCATGCTCCCTCGGTTCTAGGTTACAAGTTCCAGGTTCTTGCTTCTCACAGCACCTTCTCATATCTGTCGTGCTGCCGCTCGACGTGCATTCCCAGCGACAGGTAAAACTCGCGCGCCCCCGTAAGGTTGAACGAGTCCATCACCAGCCCCACCTTCTTGTACCCCCGGGCGTAGAACTCCGCGAAGACCGCCTGCATCAGCGCCCGGCCGACGCTTCGCCGCCGCCAGCTCCCGCGCACAGCGAGCTGCCTCACCCAGCCCCAGTCATCGTACTTCGGGCAGAGCGCCACGCCAGCGATCTCGCTCCCCGCGTCCGCAACGAAGAACAGCGAAGGGTCGAAGCTCTCGCGGTCCGTCAGGAAGCCGGCCCACTCCTCGAAGGGCAGCGGCGTGTACTCAGCGTTGTCCGAAAACGCATCCATCACGAGTTGCCACACCGCCTGATCGTCCTGTCCCGGCACGAAGGCGCGAATCGTGATCCCCGGCGGCAGAGCCGGCTCGCCGGGCGGCGAAGTCATGTCGAGCACCATTCGCCAGTAGTGCTGCGCGGGCGTATATCCCTCGGCGACGAGCAGCCGTGTCGCCGCCTCGTTCTCGTGAAATATCGTATGGCTGATCGTGGCGCCGGTACCCGGGGTCGCTTTCTCGCGGGCCCGAGATTCCGCCGTGCGCACTAGGAAAGTGCCGATGCCGTGGCCGCCCAGGTCCGGCCGCACGTAGCCGTCGGCCACGAAACGCTCGCCGGGCGTGCGGTCCCATACGTCCACGTAGCCAGCGGTCCGTCCGTCGGGCGCGACGACCACCCACGCGTCCTTCCTCAGGTCGAAGCGCGCCCGCTCCCAGGATCCACGCAGGTCGTCGATGGTCGATTCGGCCTCACCCTCGTCCGCTTCATCGTGCTCGCGGATCAGGGCGTTTATCGTTTTCAGCTCCCCCGGTCGGGGCGCACGGGAAGTGAAGCCTTCGGGCAGCGTCATGCCCACATCATCCATCATTCATGTCTCTACGTCCTACTTCCCTCCCTCCCCCGGCCCGGGAGGAGAGATGGGGTCGGGGGTTCTTGCCCTACCTTCCTGCCTCCTACATCATCCGTCCTCCTGGACCCACCCGCAGCGCCCGCGCAAGACCGGGCAGACGTGCCATGCGATACTGGTCACCGGAGGCTAAGATCACGCTTGACGAGTGCGCATCTTCCCACCGGCAACGTAACGTTTCTGTTCACAGATATCGAGGGCTCCACCCGTCTCCTCGACCATCTGGGTGACGCCTACCACGAGATCTTCGAAGAACACCGCCGCCTGCTTCGCGCCGCCTTCAAGGCGCATCGCGGTCACGAGATCTCCACCGCCGGCGACTCCTTCTTCGTCGCCTTTTCGCGGGCGTACGATGCAGCAGCCGCTGCTCTTGAAGCTCAGCGGGCGCTCCTTACCCATACCTGGCGTGGCGACGCGCCCGTCCGCGTTCGCATGGGCATCCATTCGGGGGAGGCGAAGCTCACCTCCGGAGATTACGTTGGCATCGCCGTGCACAAAGCCGCGCGTATTTCCGCCTGCGCGCACGGCGGCCAGGCGGTCGTCTCCGCGGATACCCGGGCGCTCCTCGGCGACAGCGTCCCGCTGATCGACCTGGGCGAGCATCGCCTGAAAGACTTCGACGACCCAGTGCAGCTCTTCCAGCTCGGCGACGGGCGCTTTCCGCCGCTGCGGACGATCTCCAACACCAATCTTCCGCATCCGGCCAGTTCGTTCGTGGGCAGGGAGCGGGAAGTCACGGAGGTCTCGTCGCTGCTTCTGGACGGCGCCCGCCTCCTCACCCTTACCGGCCCCGGCGGCTCCGGCAAGACGCGCCTGGCGATCGAGGCGGCAGCGGACCTCGTGCCGGAGTTCAAGGCAGGCGTCTTCTGGGTCGGCCTTGCTCCGCTCAGAGACCCCGCGCTCGTCACCGACACGATGGCTCAGACGCTTGGGGCGAAGGACGGCCTGGCTGCCCACATCGCAGAACGAGAGCTGCTTCTGCTCCTCGACAACTTCGAGCAGGTGGTGGACGCGGCTCCTGAGCTCTCGTCGCTGCTTGCCGCCTGCCCAAACCTGAAGTTGCTCGTCACGAGCCGCGAGCTCCTGCGCGTGCAGGGCGAGATTGAGTATGCGGTGCCTCCCCTTGCCCAGCCTGAGGCCGTCCAGCTGTTCTGCACCCGCTCCGGGATGGAAGCGGCCGAGACGATCGCCGAGCTCTGCTGCCGCCTGGACTTCCTGCCGCTGGCGGTCGAGCTGGCCGCCGCCCGCACCAGCGTCCTCGCGCCGAAGCAGATCCTGGAGCGCCTCTCGAAGCGCCTCGACCTGCTTAAGGGGGGCCGCGACGCCGACCCCCGGCAGGCGACGCTGCGGGCGACGATCGAGTGGTCGTACGAACTGCTCTCAGAGGAGGAGAAGGCCCTCTTTGCGCGCCTCGCGGTCTTTGCAGGCGGCTGCAGGCTCCTATCAGCCGAAAAGGTCGTAGGGACTGACCTGGACGTCCTCCAGTCGCTCGTCGATAAGAGCCTTCTTCGGCACACCGAGGACCGCTTCTGGATGCTGGAGACCGTCCGTGAGTATGCGCTCGAGCGGCTCGAGGCCTCCGGTAAGGGCGAGGAGCTACGGCAGCGCCACTCAGAACACTTCCTGGCGCTCGCGGAGGAGGCGGAGCCGAACCGGCGTGAGCGCCCCAGGGAGTGGCTCGACCGGCTGGAGCGCGAGCACGACAACCTCCGAGCCGCTCTCGACAGGCTCGAGGCGTCAGGCGAGAACGAGCCTGCCCTGCGGTTGGTAGGGGCGCTGTGGCCGTTCTGGGACGAGAGGAACCACCTTGCGGAAGGCCGGCATCGTCTTGAAGGCGCGCTGCGCGGCGCCGAGCGCCCGACGGCGGCCCGCGCCAATGCTCTCACCGGAGCGGCGGCGATGGCGCTAGCCGGTGGAGATGCTGCGACGGCGAGGGTTCGGGCCGAGGAGGGGCTCGCCCTCCATCTCACGCTCGGGGATGCGTGGAGCACCGCCGAAGCCCAACGCATGCTTGGGGTTATCGTCGCCGAGGAAGGCGACTGGGCAAGGGCGCAGCAGCTCCTCGAAGAGAGCGTCCGAGGATTCAGCAATCTCGGCGACGAGTACAACACCATGTGGGCGATTGGTGTCTTGGCGTGGGTGTACGAAGGCCTCGGCGATCGGCCACGCGCCCGAGCACTGCACGAGGACAACCTCCGTCAGGCACGTGCGCTGCGCAACGAGCAACAGGAGGCGGAGACGCTGGGTGCGCTGGTGAATATCGCCCTCGACGACGGCCGGCTCCAGGACGCCCTCTCAATGTTGAAGGAGAATCATCCTCTCTACCGCGACCTCGGTGATCTCGGTGGAGCCGCGGTGAACCTATGCCGCTTCGCCCGCGCCCTCGTCTTCGCGGGAAAAGCGGCGACGGCGGCCCGGCTCCTCTCCTGCTCGGAGAGACTGTGCGAGGAGATGGGCGCCCACGTGCTCTGGGTCGCGAGGATGAACGAGAAGACGCTCACCATCATCCGCACGCAGCTCGACGAGGCCGCCTTCGCCGAAGCATGGGAGCAGGGCCGTACGCTGACGGCGGACGAGGCCGTCGCTCTTGCCCTTGACGCGCTTGAGTGAGCCCGCCGTGGCGCCCCGGAAGAGCCCAAGCGTTGACAGGCCTTCGGTCCGCGTCCCGCGCCTTCTTCCTCCTTCCTCGCCCCTGGCCCTATACTCTCCTCGATGCGACGTTACACGGTGGTCAGCTACTGGGACCGCTCCGAGCCGCCCTGGGACTGGGGCGACGTGCCCTGGATCGTCCGCATCGGTGTGCGCTGGGCGATCGTCGCGCTCGGCTTTCTGGCCGCGGAGGCGTTCGTCAACTGGGTCTACGGCCGCGACCGCTTCTTCGTCGATGGCTGGGAGGCGCTGCTGGCGGCCTCGGCGATCTTCGTTGTCTGCCGCGCGGTCCTGCGCCCGCTGCTGTTCTTCTTCAGCCTTCCCTGCCTGCTCGTCACGTTCGGGCTGTTCATGTTTGTAATCAACGCCCTCATTCTGCTCTTCGTCGAGGAGGTCTGCGACTGGTTTGGCGTAGACTTTTACGTCGATGGCTTCTGGCCGGCATTTTTCGGCGCCGTGACGATCTCCGCAGTCTCCTTCATCCTCTCCCGGTTCCTCCGGCGTAACCCGTTCACGCCCGCGCCGTCCTAGTGCCTCAGGCGCGAATCCTCACTCGGCTCGCTTCAACGCCATCCCCGTCTCGCCGGCCTCTCGCGTCCCCTCGTCCAGTTGAAGCCCGAAGCCGTCTGCCAACCGCGTCAGGTAGTTGAAGATACCAACGATGTGCCCCACCTCCAGGCAAGCCTTGTCGTCGAACCCCAGCTCGCGCAGCGGCTGCCAGTCCGCGGGCGCCATTCGGGTCGGCGTCGCGCTCAACTTCTCGGCGACCTCGCACAGCGCCCGGTCACGCGGCGAGAGGTCAAGCTCGCGCCAGTTGCGCTCCTTGATCGCCTGCACCAGTCCGGCCGGCCCGCCCTCGACACGCAGAAACTCCGCGTGAGACTGCGTTCAGTAGAAGCAGTCCTGCGCCGCTGCCGCTACCGCCGCAACCATCTCCCGCTCCCGGCGCGTGAGCACTCCCTCCCCGAACATGATCCGCCGGAAGAGCTGCCCGAAGGCCGGCGCGATCTCCGCGTGCGCCATGATTAGGCGCGACATCCCCGCCACGAAGCCGAAGTCGTAAGGGTGCCCCTCACCGACGTACGGCCGCACTTCGTCTTCGGTGGGGAGCCGTACCCATGCCTGTCGGTCCGAGGTCTGGTCTGGGCTCATCTTCGTCTGTGCTGCGATTTTACTCCGGATTCACCGGCCTCACAAACCGGCGTGGAAACGGTTCCGCGCTCTCATCGTCTCCTAATCAGAAACGGCACTGAGATCGGAGCCCAATGCGACCAGCCGCAACCCCCCACGCGAGAGCTAACGCCCGAGACGAATACGACAGACCGGCTGAACTGGGCTTCGTCCGCCCGGAAGATGAGGTCGGCCGCTTCGACTCCTCCTATGTTGTGGCGCTGGTCCTCAATCGCTGGGCAATCGTCGCTGTCTACATCGGACTCGGCGTCAGCGGCGTCCTTCCCGTCCACCCGTTGGCGCTGGCCGGCAGCGCTGGTTGGATCGTTCTAACGAACATCGCTGCTACCTGGGCGTGGGTCCAGAAGCGCCGGATTCCCTGGTACGACAACAGCTACCTGGTGCTGGACTGTCTGGCGGTGACGTTTGGAGTGCTGGCGACTGCCAACCTCGACTACCCGATCTGGTTGGCCTACGCGCTCGTCATCAGCAGCTGCGCCGCCGAGCAGACGACGCGCTATTCCCTACTGGCTACAGCCGGCTGCGTCGGCGCGTACGTCCTCTCGGCCCTGACGCTCTCTGTCAGCGGATGGGACGAACCTATGGTCGGGACGATCGCCGTCGCGTCGTGCATCATGGGGTTCATGGGTTTCAGCCTGACCATCGCGTTCGACGGCAACCGCCGCCTGCGATCGTACATCCGTCGGATGGCGGTTACCGACGCTCTCACCGGCCTGGCTAACCGGCGGCGACTGTCTGACGTCCTGGCAAACCCCAACTGTGATGAGCCGCTGGCGGTCATCGTGATTGACGTGGACAACTTCAAGCAGTTCAACGATTCTCTGGGTCATCTCGCGGGCGACCAACTCCTGAGACGCCTGGCGGACTCGCTCCGGGCACATTTTCCGGACGCGCACACGATCTCCCGTTACGGCGGCGACGAGTTTGTCGTACTGCTGCCCAGCCACTCGATGAAGAGCGCGGAGGGGCGGGCCGCCTGCCTCATCTCCCCGTCGTGCCAGGATGCCGTTCCGATCAGCATCGGCATAGCCATGTGGCCCTTCGACGAGACAACCCTGGATGCGGCGCTGGCATCCGCGGACGACTGTCTGCGGGCAGCGAAGCGGGCCGGAAAGGGGAGGGTGGCGACACCGTCCGGGTTGTTAACCGAGAGCGGGCCCGGGGCTCGGTGGCGAGGGACAGGCACGTAATCAAGTTTCCCAAGCACGGAATCAGCGTTCTTTAATCAGTATTGCAGCATTTTTCAGACACTTGTCGAGTTTGCGAATCGCCGTTTAACCTGATAGCGGACCTTACAGAAATTCGGAAAGGAGAACCGGCAGCCTCCTCCCTCTCCCTCGCCGGTAATATAGCTTGCATGGTACAGACAGTACGGCCTGAGACTCCAGCCACTCCCTCCCCGGTCCAGCCCACGTTCTCCATGGCGCTCTCCGAAGAGCAGATCATGATGAAGAACTGGATCCACGACTTCGCCAAGAACGTCATGCGCCCAGCCGCACATGAGTGGGACGAGCGCGAAGAGACCCCCTGGCCGATCATCCAGGAGGCCGCCAAAGTCGGCATCTACTCCTTTGAGTTCATTCAGAACGCCTTCCAGGACCAGTCCGGACTGATGATGCCGATCGTCAACGAGGAGCTCTTCTGGGGTGACGCCGGCATCGGCCTCTCCATCATGGGCTCCACTCTCTGCGTCGCTGGCCTCGTCGCCAACGGAACCCCGCAGCAGATCGTCGAGTGGGTCCCCCAGTGCTTCGGCACCCCGGAGAAGGTCCAGCTTGGCGCCTTCGGCGTCTCCGAGCCCGACGCCGGCTCCGACGTCTCCTCCCTCAAGTCCCGCGCCGTCTACGACGAGGCCAAGGACGAGTGGGTCCTCAACGGCACCAAGACCTGGATCACCAATGGCGGCATCGCCGATGTCCACGTCCTCGTACTCGCTGTCGACCCAGAGCTCGGCTCCCGCGGCCACGCCGCCTTCGTCGTCCCGCCCGGCACCCCCGGCCTCTCACAGGGCCAGAAGTTCAAGAAGCACGGCATCCGTGCCTCCCACACTGCCGAAGTCGTCCTCGACAACGTCCACGTTCCCGGCAAGTGCCTCCTTGGCGGCAAGGAGAAGCTGGACGAGCGCCTGGCCCGCGCCCGAGAGGGCAAGAAGACGAACAGCCAGGCGGCCATGGCCACCTTCGAAGCCACCCGCCCCGCCGTCGGCGCCCAGGCCGTCGGCGTCGCCCGCGCCGCCTACGAGTTCTCGCTCGACTACGCCAAGGAGCGCCAGCAGTTCGGGCGCGCCATCATCGAGAACCAGGCGATCGCCTTCAAGCTCGCCGACATGAAGACCCGCATCGACGCCTCCCGCCTCCTCGTCTGGCGCGCCGCCTGGATGGGCAAGAACGGCCAGAAGTTCGAGAGCGGCGAAGGCTCCATGTCCAAGCTCTTCGCCGGCGAGACCGCCGTCTGGGTGACGGAGCAGGCGATCCAGATCATGGGCGGCTACGGCTACGTCCGCGAGAACCCCGTCGAGCGCTGGCACCGGGACTCCAAGATCTACACGATCTTCGAGGGCACGTCAGAGGTGCAGCGCCTGGTAATCGCCCGCGCGATCTCGGGGGTACACATCAAGTAGCTGGCAGCGGACAGCTAACAGCAAGACAGCTTTGGGGCGGGTCGAGAGACCCGCCTTTTGTCATTCTGAGCGGCAAGCCCGCTTATCAGCGGGCGACCGCGCCGGCGTCTTCATGACGGCCCTCCTCGAAGAAGGCCGCCGCTTGGCAGGCCTGAAGGCCCTGCAGCTACGCTCCCCTCTCCCGTGTTCGGAAGAGGGGCAGGAGGTGAGGCCTAGCCCTCCAGCACCCGCGCGTTGTCTTCCTCGCGCTCCGCGGCCGCCAATAGCGCCACTTTCGCCTGCTCGTCTGCCTCGACCGTCGCCCACGCCCGGTAGAGGCCCGCGCCGGCGCGTTCCAGACGTGCCAGCAGCGCTTTCTGTTCGGGGATGCTCTTACCCGCGAAGAGGGCGGCCAGGGTTTCTTCTTCCGTGGGCATGGCGCCATTATAGCGGCTTCCCCGCCCCCCTCCCCATAAATAGGGAATATCGGGGGGGCACCCCCGCCTCCCCGTCATGGGGCGCTGCCCCCTGTACCCTCGTTTGACGGGTTGCAGAGGCCCGGTCAGGGGGAAGCCCTGACCTAAGCTGATAGCTGTTTGCTGTCTGCTGAGGGCTATCCGCCGAGGCCGGGCATCTCGATGAAATGCCCCAGCTTGTCCCGCTTCGTCTCCAGGTAGCGCCAGTTGTGCGGGTTCGGCGTCGCCATGATCCCCACGCGCTCCACGACCTCGAGGCCGTAACCCTCTAACCCAGCCCTCTTCGCCGGGTTGTTGGTCAGCAGGCGGATCTTCTTCAGGCCCAGGTCCATCAAGATCTGCATGCCGATGCCGTAGTCGCGGCGGTCGGCGGAGAATCCCAACGCCTCGTTGGCCTGCACCGTGTCCATGCCGTGCAGCTCCTGTAACTGGTATGCCTTGATCTTGTTGCAGAAGCCAATTCCGCGGCCTTCCTGCCGCATGTAGATGAAAACGCCGCGTCCCTCCTGCGCGATCTGCTGCAGCGCCAGCTCCATCTGCTGCCCGCAGTCGCAGCGCATGGACTGGAAGACGTCCCCGGAGATGCACTGCGAGTGCACGCGGACAAGGACCGGCTCGGGCGTGGAGATGTCCCCAAACACCAGCGCCGCGTGCTCATCCGGGTCGATCGAGGAACGGTACGCGTAGAGGGTGAAGTCGCCCCACTTCGTCGGCAGCTGCGTGGCGG
>Ga0209341_10002050_pt1 | contig 19393 bp, 18 predicted proteins | sample RifCSP13_2_FD_184020 | JGI IMG/M metagenome (GOLD analysis project Ga0209341, IMG submission 184020) | Soil microbial communities from Rifle, Colorado - Rifle CSP2_sed 13_2 (SPAdes) (version 2) | ecosystem: Environmental > Terrestrial > Deep subsurface > Rock core/Sediment | place: Rifle... | reverse complement strand
CCCATCCACGACGTCGCCGGCGGTGAACTTCCCGTCGGACTCGAACGTCACGAAGCGGCCGTCGGCCGAGATCACCGCCAGCTCGTTCGTCGCGTCCCGTTCGGCTCCGGCCGAAGTGAGGCTTACCCGGATCGTGGTATCCGATTCCCGGTCCCGGACGAAGGCGTCGCGAGAGGTGTTCCCATCGTCCGATACGATATCGTCGGCACCAGAGTCGAAGGCGACGTATCTTCCATCCCACGAGATAGTTGGAGGCGTGCCGCTCGCGGTGGCTCCATCCGAGATGTCTCCGCCCAACGTGTCGACGCTGATCCGTTCGAACTCCCCCGTCGCCCGGGTCCAGACGAACACGTCCCTCTGCCCGCTCCCGTCGTCGGGGACGAGATCCGATGCTTCGGAGACGAACGCGACGAACTCGCCGTTCGCGGAGACGGAGGGCGCCTCACTGGAAGCGTCCGGCTCCGTGCCGTCGGGAAGTACACTCACTCGCGCCGTCTTTCCCGATGACAGTCTGTGGATGAACACGTCGTTGTCGCTTCCGACGTCCGTACCACCGAACCTGCCGACCGACCGGAAGACCACCCACTCTCCGTCGGGAGAGATCCACGGATCACGGCTATATCCGTTCACCTCACCACCGTTGAACCTGACGCTCACCCTTGCCGTCGTCCCCGCCGTGATGTCCCGCACGAAGACGTCGCTGAGTGCGTTGCCGTCACTCGCGACGAGGTTGGTTGCCTCGGACTCGAACGCTACGCGCGAGCCGTCGGCAGAGAGGGAGCTGCCAGTGCTCATTCCCCCCAGAGCTTGGGCTTCCGCGGAATCGATGCTGACGCGTTTGGTCTTGCCCGTCGAGGTGTCGTGCACGAACACGTCGGTCTCGCCGTTCGTATCGCCCGTAACTAGATTGGAGGCACCTGACTGGAACGCCACGTAGCGACCGGTGGACGAGATGGACGGATAGTCACTTGCACCGTTGGCCTCCGCTCCGTTCGAACGCACGCTCACCCTGGTCGCTACGCCGGTTCTCATGTCTCTGACGAAGACGTCCATCTGCCCGAGCGTATCGTCCGGAACGAGGTCGGACGCGTCGGACGAGAACGCGATGAAGCGCCCATTCGCCGAGATCGACGCCGCGTAGCTATTCCCGTTCCCGGGGTCACCCAAGGCGGCCACGCTCACCATCCGCGTCTTGGGCGTGCCGGCGACGGCGACGCTGACGATCGCTAGAGCCAGAGCAGACAAAAGGACCAGGACGATACGATAGCGCGTGTTGAAACCCCCTCGGGAAGAGCGCGCGCTGACGCTATCCCCCTGGTGCCCATTGAGTCAATCCGACAAACGTTCGATCCTGGCGAACCGGTCGAAGGCTCCGCGCGCGTAGAGTGCCATCGTCGCCGCCGCGAGCACGTGCCAGACTGCGTGCCACTGGAAAGCGCTCTCCGGCCGGCACAAGGGCCCGCCGGTTCTCCCGACGAAGAATGCGCCGGCTGCAAGCACTAGCGCGACCACGGCCGCCAGCTTGAACGGGCCAAGCGGCGAGAGACCGCCGGACCACTCCCGCCGAAAGACAGCAAGCGCTGCGGCACCGATCGCGACCCCGAGGAGGGCGTACACGGGATACACGGCTGCCGGAACGACGATCACGGCCCCCAACGCTCCGAGGGAGCCCCAATAGAGGGACCACGGAAACGCCCGCCCACGGAGCCGCGAGATCTCTGTCACAGCAACGAATGCGAGCACTGAGACGATCGCGACATCGTGGATCCAGCGGGCGAAAGGGGTCTGCAGGCCGTGGAGGAGGACTCCCCCCACAGAGTTGCTTCCCACGGCGGCGGCGAACATCACCAGGTCCGGAGCACCTCGCCGACGCCGCGCGAGGATCCAGATCGCGGCCACCAGGAATGCGAGACTCGAGAGCCCGTTGACCGGCTGCGCGAGCAACCCCTCGCCGAGCCGCTCGCAGTCCGCGGTCGCGAGCGCGGGCGGGAGCGCCACGCTCAGCCGGCCCGGCGGAGCGGCGCGTAGGCCAGGAGCAGCCGCTTCTCTCCCGCCTCCGCGAAGGCGATCGTCGCCTCCGCGCTCGAGCCCGAGCCGGTCACGGCGAGTACGACCCCCTCGCCCCACTTGTCGTGGACGACGGTGTCGCCGGGACCCACGGCTAGTGGCTCACGCTTGGGAAGGCCGATCACCGACGGCCGGCCGTCACCCGCGGACGCCAGCCTCGCCGGCGGCTCCTCCTCCAGCATGCTCACCAGGTCGTCGGGGATCTCCGAGAGGAACCGCGACGCCGGGTTGTACTGCGTCTGCCCCCACAGGGTGCGGCTCCACGCGTGACACAGGTACAGCCGCTGCTGCGCGCGGGTTATGCCGACGTAGGCGAGCCGCCGCTCCTCTTCCAGCTCGTGCTGGTCGGTCATCGAGCGGTAGTGAGGGAACACGCCGTCCTCGAGCCCGACGATGAACACGACGGGGAACTCCAGACCCTTGGCGTTGTGCAGCGTCATGAGCGTGACCGTCGAGGCCGTCTCGTCGTACTCGTCCTGCTCCCCCACGAGGGAGACGCTCTCCAGGAACTCCGCGAGGTCCCCCTCCGGGAAGCGCTCGGCGAACTCCCCCGCCACGCCCACCAGCTCGCGGATGTTCTCGATCCGCCCCTCCGCCTCGATCGTCCGCTCGGACTCGAGCTCCGCGAGGTAGCCCGACTGGGTCGCCGCCTCGTCCACCATGCGCGCGGGCCCGGCGCCCTCCGCCAGCGCGTCGGCGAGCCGGCCCATCACCTGCACGAAGCCGAACACGGCCCCCCGGGCCCGCGCCCCTAGCGCCGCGATCTCCTCCGCCCGTCGCGCAGCCTCGAGGAAGGGCACGTCCGCGACGACCGCGAAGCCCTCGATCGCCGCCACGGTCGCCTCGCCGATACCGCGCTTTGGCGTGTTGATCACGCGTCTGGCCGAGATCACGTCCTGGGGGTTGACCAGCAGCCTGAGATACGCGACGACGTCTTTCACCTCCTTGCGCTGGTAGAAGCGAACGCCCCCGACCACCCTGTAGGGGATCCCGGCGCGCATGAACACGTCCTCCAGGACCCGGCTCTGCGCGTTCGTCCTGTAGAAGACCGCCACGTCCCGGTACGAGTGGCCCTCGTCGCCGACCAGCCGCTCCACCTCTGCGGCAACGAACGCGGCCTCCTCGTGCTCGTTCTCCGCGCGGAAGCGGACCGCGAGCTCGCCTCCCGCCACATCCGACCACAGGCTCTTGGGCTTGCGATGGACGTTGTGCTCGATCAGCGCATTCGCGATCGCGAGGATGTGCTGGGTCGAGCGGTAGTTCTGCTCCATGAGGAAGACCGACGCGTCCGGGTAGTCGCGCTCGAAGTCGAGCAGGTTCTGGATCGTTGCGCCGCGCCACGAGTACACGCCCTGGTCCGCGTCGCCGACCACGCAGAGGTTCCCGTACTTCGCGGCAAGCAGGTTCACGAGCTCGTACTGCGCCCGGTTCGTGTCCTGGTACTCGTCTATCAGAACGTATCGGAAGCGCTCCTGGTAGTGCTCGAGCACCTCAGGATGCTGGCGGAAGAGGCGGACGGTCTCGGTGATCAGGTCGTCGAAGTCGAGCGCGCCGGCCGCGTACTTGCGCCGCTCGTACGCCGAGTACACGCTGGACACGACCTCCTCGTAGAGGTTCGAGGCCTGCTCGGCGAACTCCTTCGGTCCGATCACGTGGTCCTTCGCGCGACCGATCATCGCCGCCATGGCCTTGGGCGGATAGCGCTTGGCGTCGAGGTCGAGTTCTTTCAGGACCCGTCCGATCAGCCGGTCGGTGTCGGCGTCGTCGTAGATCGTGAAGGAGGATGGCAGGCCGACGTGGTCGTGCTCGCGACGGAGGATACGGGCACACGCCGAGTGGAAGGTGAGGATCCACATGTGGCTAGCGATCGCCTGTCCGAGGAGCCCCTCCACCCGGTCGGCCATCTCGCGCGACGCCTTGTTCGTGAAGGTGATCGCGAGGATCTCGCCGGGACGGACCTCTCGCTCCCGGATCAGGTAGGCGATCCGGTGCGTGAGAGCGCGGGTCTTGCCCGACCCCGCTCCTGCCACGATGAGCACGGGGCCCTCGGTATGGAGCACGGCTTCCGCCTGGACCGGGTTCAGGCCCTCGAGCAGGGGGGACGCGACGCTCACGTGAGGGATTCTAGGTGCCGGGGGCGACCCGCCGAACGGACGAGGTCCTCCGGCCGTTGAGGAAACTGGGGTCGCGGGATACCCTCGATCGAGACCTGCCATGGCGACCGACCTCCGCAAGACCGAAACGGTGGCTCCATCCGCCGGGAAACACCGGCGTCCGCGACGAGAGCGCTGGCGCGCCGGCCTGCGGATCTTCGGCGTGCTCTGCCTCGTCGGCGCCGTCGGCGTCGCCGGGTACCTTGCATGGCTGCTCTGGGGCACGGGCCTCGAGACGAAGGCCGCTCAGGAGGACCTCCGGGCGGGCTTCGAGCGCAGCATCGGGTCTCTCTCGCCGCGCGACCCGAGCGCGGACAAGGTGCGGCTCCCGGGCCGCGCGATAGCAGAGCTCGTGATCCCGCGGATGGACCTCGACATGATCGTCGTCGAGGGCACGGGGACCGACGAGCTCAAGAAGGGACCGGGCCACTACTCGGAGGGGTCCTTCCCCTACGTCGACACCGCGTACCCGTGGGAGAACCGCGGCCGGGTCGGGATCGCCGGCCACAGGACGACCTACGGCGCGCCTTTCTGGGACCTCGACAAGGTCCGAGCCGGCGACAAGATCGTCCTCAAGACCGAGTACGGGATCTTCACCTACGAGGTGACCAAGACCGAGGTGATCCCCTCGAGTGGCTCGGGGGTGGTGCTCGAGCAGACCAGGAAACCGACGCTCGTCCTCACGACCTGCAACCCGCGCTTCTCCGCCGAGCAGCGCCTGGTCGTCTTCGCCGACCGGGTCAAGGCCGCGGCCGGGTAGCCCTACTCCCACTCGATCGTGGCAGGAGGCTTCGAGGAGACGTCGTAGGCGACGCGGTTCACGCCCGGCACCTCGCGGATGATCCGGCTCGATATCCGATCGATCAGCTCGTGGGGAAGCCGTGCCCAGTCGGCCGTCATCGCGTCTTCGCTGGTCACCGCCCGGATCACAAGCGGGTGCTGGTAGGTCCGCCCGTCGCCCATCACGCCGACGCTTCGCACGTCGGCGAGCAGCACCGCGAACGCCTGCCAGAGTTGGCGCTGCAGCCCGGCCCGGCGGATCTCCTGCTGCAACACGTGGTCGGCGGCTCGGAGCACCACCAGGCGCTCGGCGGTCACCTCGCCCACGATACGCACCGCCAGGCCCGGCCCGGGGAACGGCTGGCGCCAGACGATCTCCTCCGGTAGCCCGAGCTCCTCTCCCACCCTGCGAACCTCGTCCTTGAACAGGTCGCGGAGCGGCTCGACGAGCTCGAGGTCCATATCCTCTGGCAGGCCGCCGACGTTGTGGTGGGTCTTGATCGTGTCCGCGGTTCGCGAGCCGGATTCGATCACGTCTGGATAGAGCGTGCCCTGCACGAGGAACCGCGCGCCCGTGTGCTCGCGGGCGACCTCCTCGAACACCCGGATGAACTCCTCGCCTATCCGCTTCCGCTTCTCCTCGGGGTCTGTAACTGCCGCCAGTCGCGCGAGGAAACGGTCGGCCGCCTTCACGTGTACGAGGGGGATCCCGAAATGCCGGACGAAGGTCTCCTCCACCTCTTCGGCCTCGCCCTCCCGCAGGAAGCCCGTGTCGACGAAGACGCAGGTCAGGCGGTCTCCGACCGACTTGTGCACCAGCAACGCGGCGACCGCGGAGTCGACGCCGCCCGAGAGAGCGCACAGGACCTCGGCGTCACCGACCTGGGAGCGGACCTGAGCGACGCTCCGCTCGATCACCCCCGCGGGCGTCCAGTCGGGGAGCAGGCCGCAGCCGTCGTAGAGGAACCGCTTCATCACGGCCATGCCCTTGGGCGTATGAGCGACCTCCGGGTGGAACTGCACACCGTACAGCCCTCGCTCACGGTCCTCCATCGCTGCTATCGGTATCTGAGCCGTGCGCGCGGACACCGCGAACCCTTCCGGCGCACGCACCACGCTGTCGCCGTGGCTCATCCAGACCTGCTCCTCGGCCCCGAGATCCTGGAGCAGCACGCCGGGCCGCTCGACTGCCAACTTCGTCCCGCCGTACTCGCGCTGCCCCGTCGCCTCTACCTCGCCACCGAGCGCCTGCGCCATCAGCTGGTGGCCGTAGCAGATGCCGAGCACCGGCACGCCGAGGTCGAACACCGCCGGGTCGACCACAGGCGCTCCTTCCTCGTAGACCGATGCGGGTCCCCCGGAGAGGATCAGCCCGGCCGGTCGCCTCCCCTTCAGCTCGTCGAGCGGGGCATCGTGCGCGACGATCTCGGAGTAGACGTGGCACTCGCGGACACGGCGGGCGATCAGCTGCGCGTACTGCGCTCCGAAGTCGACGACGAGGATCGGGCGCGGTTCCGACATGTCAGAACGTTATCAGCCGAGCCTCGTCACCTCCACGACCAGCCGACTCACAGTGTTCGGTAGACGAACTTCGCCGTCCCGCTCGCCCCCGGCGCCATGTTCCCCAGCAAGACGCCGGCGATCCCGGTCCAGTCCCCCGGCGAGGTCGGCGACCAGGGGATGAGTATTGGGACCGGCGAACAGCTCCCCGGGTCCGAGCTCAGATCACCGTACGACTGGTAGTAAGCCCCGTGAGGCATGGCGAAGCTGATCGTGCCGAGGCTCAGCGCGCGCTCGTCACGACCCCAAACGGAGCCGTCAATGGCCCATCCCCACGCGCTGGTCCCGCTGGTAGGTCTTGCCCTCGGTCTTGATCGAGGGGGCCACCACCAACTCGGCCTTCTGGAACTCCTTGATCGTCGCGTAGCCGGTCGTGGCCATCGAGGTGGCGAGCGCGCCGAAGAGATTGAGCGTGCCATCGTTCTCGTGCGCCGGTCCCACGAGTATCTCCTCGAGGGAGGCGACCTGCTGGGTCCTGACGCGAGCTCCGCGCGGGAGCGTCGGATGGAACGTGGCCATGCCCCAGTGATAGCCCCGTCCGGGCGCCTCGTAGGCGCGCGTGAGCGGGGAGCCGATCATCACCGCATCGGCGCCGCACGCGATCGCCTTGGCGATGTCGCCGCCTGTTCGCATCCCGCCGTCGGCGATGACGTGGCAGTAGCGGCCGGTCTCGTGCTGGTGCTCCCGCCTGGCCGCGGCCGCGTCGGCGATCGCCGTGGCCTGCGGCACGCCGACACCCAGGACCCCTCGAGTCGTGCAGGCATTCCCGGGCCCGACGCCGACCAGGACGCCGACGGCTCCGGTCCTCATGAGATGGAGAGCTGTCTGGTAGGAAGCGCACCCGCCCACGATCACGGGCAGGTCGTATCTGGCGATGAACTCCTTCAGGTTGAGCGGCTCGGTCTTGGTGGAGACGTGCTCGGCGGAAACCACGGTTCCCTGGATCGCGAGGACGTCGAGGCCGGCCTCGATCACGGGCCGCGCGTACCGCTCGACCCGCTGTGGCGTGAGCGAGGCGCACGCCGTGACGCCGCCCTCCTTGATCTCCTGGATCCGCTTGCCGACGAGCTCGTCCTTGACGGGTTCCCTGTAGAGCTCCTGCATCCGGCGCGTGGCCTTCTCGTCGGGAAGCGAGGCGATCTCCTCGTAGACGGGGTCGGGGTCCTCGTAGCGGGTCCAGAGCCCCTCGAGGTTGAGACAGGCGAGGCCGCCGAGCCTGCCTATCTCGACCGCGGTGGCCGGCGAGACGCCGGCGTCCATCGCCGATGACATCATCGGGAGCTCGAACCGGTAGGCGTCGATCTGCCAGGAGATGTCGACGTCATCGGGGTCGCGCGTCCGCCTCGACGGCACGATCGCCACCTCGTCGAACCCGTACGCTCGTCGGGCCGTCTTGCCGGTGCCGATCTCGATCTCCATGGCTCCTACCTCACGAGATACGCAGAACGCCCACCCCTCGGGGAAGGGCAGGCGTTCGAAACCTTCATGTAGGGAAGGTACCAGCGGCGACGGCTGCCGTCGAACACCGGCGCGCCCCGCCCGCGGTGGTTCGACAGCCTTCGCGGCACGGCCCCGCCGCGGTCGCGGGACTCCGAGCGAGGGAGGCGTCGATGAAGCGTCCGATCAAGGAGATCGTGACGAGCGACCTCTACTGGTGGGGACCCGCCACGCTGTTCCGGTGCTCGCACGACCCGGACCCAACCGGCTGCGACGTCGGTCTCGTCGGGGTTCCGCACTCCACGGAGAATGGCACGACGTGGCGCGATCAGCATCTCGGGCCACGCGCGATCCGAGACGTCTCCATGGGCCACCGCCGCATCCACCTGAAGTGGGGGCTCGACCGTGGAGCGCCGTCACGATCAAGGATCTGGGCGACGCGCCCATGGCGAACCCCTCGTGAACGACGTGGTGATCCGCGAGATCCAGGCCTTCGTCTACGTAAGCTTCGAGACGATTCGCGTCATCCAGGGGCTACGCGGCCTGAACGTGATCGGCGCCGACGTCGTCGAGATCATGCCTTCGCGCGACGGTCCGGCCCAGATGCCGGCGCAGAAAGGGATGCGGATCATGTTCGAGGAGATCTGCCTGATCGCCGACCACCTCGTCGGCGCCGGGGGGAGCTGATCGGGCGGGCTACCGTCCCTCGGCGACGTGGCCGGTCTCGGTCGTGCGGAGATCGGTCTGGCCGGAGTGCACCCGGTCGCTCTCGACCATCACCGTGGCGTCGGAGATGTGCCCGAGCTCCCGGAGCCTCTCGAGCACGTGCCGCAGCGAGTCCCGCGGTTCCTCTACCATCGTGTCGACGACGAGCTCGGGATCGAGGGGCGGCTCGTAGGGGTCGTCGACCCCGGTGAACCCGGTTATCTCGCCGGCCAGAGCCTTCTTGTACAGGCCCTTCGGGTCGCGGTGCTCGGCGATCTCCTCGACCGTGGCATGCACGTAGACCTCGACGAACTCTCCGATCATCGCGCGGACCTGATCGCGAGTCTCCCGGTACGGCGAGATCGGGCAGCAGATCGTCGCGACGCCGTTCCGGGTGAGCAGATCGGCGACGAACCCGATCCGCAGGATGTTCGTGTCGCGGTCCTCCTTGGAGAACCCCAGACCCTTGGAGAGGTTCTGGCGAACGACGTCACCGTCGAGGATCTCGGTCTTCATGCCGCGAGCCTGGAGCTCGTGGTAGAGCATCTCGGCGATCGTGGACTTGCCCGCACCGGAGAGTCCGGTGAACCAGACCGTGAAGCCCTTCTGCGTCACAGGAAGCTCCTTCCGACCGCGCCCTCAGGCGTCTGGATCCCGTACATCTTCAAGATGGTCGGACCGACGTCGACCAGGTTCAGGCCCTCCACCCTGCCTGCCGGTTGATCGGGCGCGCCTCGCATGACGAACACCCCGGTGCGATCGTGGTTCGCCCCGTCGGGGCCGGTGTCGTTCTCGTAGGTGTAGATGCTCGGGTTTCCGACCGAGCCCACCGATCGCCACTCGAGGTCGCCGAAGTAGACGATCAGGTCGGGCGCCACGCCGCGCACGGCCGGATAGACGTCCTGGGGTTTCAGGACCTTGGTACCGAGCGATCTGCCGTCGGGCCCCGGCGCCGCCTCGAGCTTCGCGATCAGCTCGTCGCGGACCTCCTCGTACCGGTTCGGGTCGACGACGCCGCTCGGCTCCCGGTCCCTCACGTTGAGGAAGAGCCTCCCGTAGTAGCCGCCGTCTCCCCAGGCCACCGTCTTGCTCCAGTCGATCGGCGCCTTCGCGATCGGCACCACGCTCTCCAGCTGCTCGGAGAGGGTGAGGTAGCCTTCCTGGATAAGCCAGTCGTTGAAGCAGAGCCCGCCCATCATCGGTCGGGCCCCGTGATCGCTCATCAGGATCGTGACCGCGTCGTCCGGGATCAGCTCGAGCAGCGAGCCGACCTCACGATCGAGCGCGCGGTAGTAGTCCTGGAACGCCGTCTCGAACGGGTTACCGGCCTGGTACAGCGGATGGATCGGGTCGAAGTGCTGCCAGAACACGTGGTGGAGGCGGTCGAGGCCCATCTCCACGAGCATGAAGAAATCCCAGGGCTTCTCCTTGATCAGGCGACGTGCGACCTTGAATCGCCGCTCGGTCATCGCGAAGACCTGGTCGAGAACGAAGTCCATGCCCTGCTCGCGGAAGTTCGGGATGTCGAAGATGTACTGACCGGCCCCGCCGAGCTCCTCCTCGACCTCGGCGGCGAGCTCGACCGGGTGCGTCCAAGTCTTCGCCGAGGGTGGAGTGAGGAAGCAGGAGACCCTCCAGCCCTCGACCGGCTTCGGCGGGTAGCCGGGCGGTACGCCGATCAACAGCGACTTCAGACCTCGCTCGCCGAGCAGGTCCCAGACGGTGGGCTCCTTCACGGCCTCCGACGTCGCGATCGATAGGCCGTCGTAGGTGTTGTCCTTGCGGTTGCGGAATCCGTAGATCCCGAGCTGGCCGGGGGTCTTCCCGGTCATCGCGCACGCCCAAGCCGGCACCGTGATCGGGGGGGTGATGGATGCCAGATCCCCGTGCATCGCGCCGTCCATCAGCTTGGCGATGTTGGGGACCTCGCCCGCGAGATCCTCGAACAGGAGCTGCGGTGTGCCGCAGTCCAAGCCGATGATCGCGACCCTGGGTCCTTGCGTCATGCTTCCTCGGGAGCCCCTCACGGAACGGGAGCCGGCAGGCCTGCCTGGCTCCCGAAAGTCCTGGTCATGGTACCAAAGCGAACCCGGCCGGTTCCTCGGTCGTTCGGTCGTTTCCGGCCCTCCAGACCTGCCAGAATGCGGATCGTGAAGGTCCTGCGGCGGGTCCTCTACGTGGAGGCCGGGGCCCTGACGCTCTTCGGTGTCGGTCTCGCCCTCGTCCCAAGGCTGCTGCTGGTCGACCTCTTCAGCCAGAGATTCCTCGCCGACTACGCGTGGGTCCGGATGGTCGGCGTCCAATCTGTCGGGTTCGCCCTCCTCATGATCCTCGTCGGCCAGCGTGTCGAGGAGCTCTGGTGGTGGTCCTGGGCCTTTGCGCTGGTCGGGGCGGCGGTAGGCACCGTTGCGCTGCTCAACGCGCTCTTCAGCGTGCCGGCGCACTCGGAGGCTTGGCCCTGGTGGCTCCTCGCTTCGTCCGCACTCGGGTTCGCGGCCGGGCTGCTGCTCGGCATGGCGAAGGCGGGGGCCGAGCGGGCCGAGGCCTGAGTCAGCTCGCCGCGTCGATCCGGGCCCGCGCGAGGCGCTGTGCCGCTTCATCCGTGCTGACGCCGACCGTGTCGGCTTCCCGGAAGACCTCGGCGAGCGTGTCCCCGATCGCCCGAAGGCTCTCCTGGAGCCGCTCCTCGCTCCAGCCGAGCGTTTCGCGGCCTGCGAGCGAGAGCACACCCCCGGCGTTGATCACGAAGTCCGGCGCGTAAAGGATCCCGGCGTACCGGAGCCGGTCGGCGTCCTTCGGGGTCGCGAGCTGGTTGTTCGCAGCCCCTGCGACGATGCGGCAGCGGAGCCGAGGGATAGTCTCCCCGTTCATCGTCGCGCCGACGGCGCACGGCGAGAGCACGTCGCAGGGGGTCTCCGGGGCGACGTCGGGAGCTGCGATCTCGGCTCCGACGCGGTCGGCGACCTCGAGAGCGCGCTCGTTCTCCACGTCGGACACCACGACCGACGCTCCTGCCTCGGCGAGCATCTCGGCGAGCCGAGCGCCGACCGCGCCCGTGCCTTGGACGACCACGGTCCTGCCCGAGAGATCGTTCGACCCGAACGCGTGGGCGACGCTCGCGCGAATCCCGTGGAAGACGCCGACCGCGGTCGCTGGTCCCGAGCTCCCAGACCCCCCGGCGTCGCGGCTCCTGCCGAGGACGTGCGGACAGCGCTCCCCGATCAGGTCCATGTCGACCTCGGTCGTGTTCATATCGCAGGCGGTCACGTAGCTCCCGCCGATCGACGCCACGAGATCCGCGTACCGGAGAATCAACCGCCGCCGCTCGTCACCCAGCGGGACGCCCGGCACCGCGAGCACGGCCTTTCCTCCGCCGTACGGCAGTCCGGCCGCCGCGTTCTTGAGCGTCATCGCGCCGGACAGCCGGAGGACGTCGCGGAGCCCGTCCGCCGGCACCGCGTACACCTTCATCCGCGTGCCGCCCATGCCCGGCCCGAGCACGGTCGAGTGAACCCCGACGAACATCCAGGTCGACGTAGGCGGGTCGTAACGGATCACGACCTCCTCGCCGTCCCAGGCCCGGATAAGCTCTTCGAACATCGGCCGAAGTCTAGGCCTTGCCGGAAATGAAGAGGGCGGGGCGCGATTCGCCCCGCCCTCCGATAGTCTGGCCCAGACTAGTGTGCGTGCCCGTGGCCGCCGGCCGGAGTCTCCTCTTCCTCTTCCGGCTTCTCGACGACCGCGCTCTCGGTCGTGAGTACGAGCGCCGCGATCGAGGCGGCGTTCTGGAGCGCCGAGCGTGTGACCTTGGCCGGGTCGATGATCCCGGCCTTCACCATGTCGACCCACTCGCCATCGGCAGCGTTGAAGCCGCGACCATCGCCTTCCGAGCGGATCCGCTCCACGACGACCGCGCCCTCATGGCCCGCGTTATGGGCGATCAACCGCGATGGCTCGGCTAGCGAGTCGCGGACTATCTTGGCGCCGGTCGCCTCGTCGCCCGAGAGGTCGGCCTCGAGCTTCTTCAACGGCTCCTCAGCCCGGATCAGCGTGACCCCTCCACCGGGAACGATGCCTTCCTCGATCGCCGCCCGGGTAGCCGACAGTGCGTCCTCGATGCGGTGCTTCTTCTCCTTGAGCTCCACCTCGGTCGCCGCGCCGACCTTGATGATGGCCACGCCGCCGGCGAGCTTAGCCAGGCGCTCCTGGAGCTTCTCGCGGTCCCAGTCCGAGTCGGTCTTGTCGATCTCGGCCTTGATCTGGTTGATCCGGCCCTTGACCTGCTCCTCGTCGCCGGCTCCCTCGACGATCGTCGTGTTGTCCTTGGTCACGACGACCTTGCGGGCCCGGCCGAGCAGATCGAGCCCGGCACCCTCGAGCTTGAGGCCGACCTCCTCGGAGATCACCTCGGCGCCGGTCAGGATCGCGAGGTCTTGGAGCATCGCCTTGCGGCGGTCTCCGAAGCCGGGGGCCTTCACGGCGATCGAGTTGAACGTGCCGCGGAGCTTGTTCACGACGAGCGTCGCGAGGGCCTCCCCTTCGACGTCCTCGGCGACGATCAGAAGGGGCTTGGCGGCCTGGAGCAGCTTCTCGAGAAGCGGCAGCAGCTCCTGGACGCTCGAGACCTTCTTCTGCACGAGCGCGATGTAGACGTCCTCGATGACGGCCTCCATCCGCTCGGGGTCGGTCACGAAGTACGGCGAGATGAATCCCTTGTCGAACTGCAGACCCTCGACGAACTCGAGCTCCATGCCGAACGTGTTCGACTCCTCGACGGTCACCACGCCGTCCTTGCCCACCTTGTCGAGTGCCTCGGCGATCACCTCGCCGATGCCCGTGTCGGCGGCCGAGATGGCCGCGACCTGGGCGATCTCGTCCTTGGACTCGACGTCCTTGGACTGGCCCTTGATGGCCTCGACGGCCGCCGCCACGGCCTTCTCGATGCCGCGCTTGAGCGCCATCGGGTTGGCACCGGCCGCGACGTTTCGCATCCCGTGGCGGACCATCGCCCGCGCGAGGACGGTCGCCGTCGTGGTGCCGTCGCCGGCCACGTCGTTGGTCTTGGTCGCGACCTCCTTGGCGAGCTGAGCGCCCATGTTCTCCCACGGATCCTCGAGGTCGACCTCCTTGGCGATCGTGACGCCGTCGTTCGTGATCGTCGGCGGGCCCCACTTCTTGTCGAGGACGACGTTGTGACCCTTGGGGCCGAGGGTGATCGCGACGGTATCGGCGAGCTTGTTGACCCCGGCCTCGAGCGATCGCCGGGCCTCCTCGCTGAACTTCAGGAGCTTCACTGCCATATGGCCTCCTAGGTACGACGGGAGCCCGACGAGGGGCCCCCGCGGAACGGTGCGGCTTCTTACTTCTTGACGACTGCGAGCACGTCGCGAGCGGAGAGGATCAGGTACTCCTCGCCCTCGACCTTGACCTCGGTGCCGCCGTACTTGGAGTAGATGACCTTGTCCCCGGCGGCGACGTCGAGGGGAACGCGCTGGCCCTCCTCGAAGCGGCCCGGGCCGACCGCAACGACCTCGCCCTCGACGGGCTTCTCCTTGGCCGTGTCGGGGATCACGATGCCGGACACCGTGGTCTCCTCCTCCTCGAGGGGCTTCACCACGATCCGGTCCTCCAGGGGCTTAAGGCTGAACTCCTTGGCCATGCCTTCCCTCCTCGTTAGCACTCTCTGGACCTGAGTGCTAACAGGATAGCCCCGAGACCGCCAGCCAGTCAACGCGACCCTCGCCTCCGGCAACGCCGCGCCTCCCCGAGGGGCCGAAGGTCAGATGCCCTTCAAGTACGCGACGGTCTCGCGGAGGCCGTCCTCCAGGTGCGTCCATGGGCGCCAGCCGAGGGCCGACCCGGCGAGCGAGTTGTCCAGGGAGATGCGCCGGAGCTCCCCCGGGGGAAGCGGTCCGTGCTGAGGCTCGCCGGCGAACCCGGTGATCTCGGCGAGCATCACGAACAGCTTGTTGACCGAGGTCTCCACGCCGGTGCCGACGTTCACGACCTTGCCCGACGCTCGGGGGATCGCGAGCACGAACGCGTGGATGGTGTCGTCGATGAATACCCAGTCGCGGGTCTGGTTCCCGTCGCCGAAGATCGTCGGGGCCTCCCCGGAGAGCATCTTCGCCGTGAAGATACCGACCACGCCGGCCTCGCCGTAGGGGTCCTGGCGCGGCCCGTAGACGTTGCCAAGAGCGAGCGCCGTGAAGTCCACGCTTCGGTACCGCTCGTAGTGGGCGAGGTAGTCGATCCCAACCTTCTTGCTGATCCCGTAAGGGGAGAGGGGCGCCGATCCGCGCCAGGCCGCCTCTTTCACCGGGACCTTCTTGGGCTCGCCGTAGAGCGTGCCTCCCGAGGCCGCGTACACCACCTTGCCGACGCCCGTCCTCACGGAGCACTCGAGTACGTTCAGAAGCCCCATCAGGTTCACGCTCGCGTCGTGGACGGGCTTCTCGAGGGACGGGCGCACGCCGGCCTGCGCGGCCAGGTGCATCACGACCTCCGGTCGGTGCCGCTCGAACAGCGGCGGAAGTCCCTCGGCCCGAACGTCCATGTTGTAGAAGGTGAACTCCTTGCCGTAGCCGCGCGCCTCGGAGAGGTTCGCGATGCGGCCGGTCGAGAGGTCGTCTATCCCTATCACCCGGTGACCCTCCGCGAGGAGGCGGTCGGAGAGGTTGGACCCGATGAATCCGGCGCCCCCGGTCACCAGGATCGTCGTCACGAGGCGAGCCTCAGGTTGGCGTCTGCACCGATCTCGAGATCCGATCGCTCGCCGCGGACCAGGCGCGACCACCCCGCGGCCGCGATCATCGCGCCGTTGTCGGTGCAGAGATCCGGGGATGGGAAGAGCACCCGGAGCCCGGCCAGCGCCGCGTCGGCCTCGATCCGCTCGCGCAGCCTCGTGTTCGCGACGACGCCGCCCCCGAGCAGGATGATCGGTGCCCCCCGCTCCCTCGCGGCGTCGAGCGTCTTCTTCACCTGCACGTCCACGACGGCCTCCTGGAACGATGCGGCCAGGTTGGCCGCGTCCACCTCGCGCCCGGCGGCCCGCTCGGCCTTCACGTGTCTGATGACCGCCGTCTTCAACCCGGAGAGGCTGAAATCGTAGTCGCCGGAGTCGGCCATCGCTCGCGGGAACGGGATCGCGTTCGGATCGCCCTCGCGCGCGAGGCGGTCGAGGGCGGGGCCCCCTGGGAACCCGAGACCGATCAGACGCGCGACCTTGTCGAACGCCTCGCCGGCGGCGTCGTCCAGGGTCTGGCCGAGGACCTCGTAGCGGTGCTCCTCGGCCATGTGGACCAGCATCGTGTGGCCCCCCGAGACGATCAGGCACACGTACGGTGGGACCGGGGCGCCGTGCTCGAGGAAGTTGGCGTAGACGTGGCCCTCGAGGTGGTTCACGCCGATCAGGTCCACACCTGTGGCTAGCGCGATCGCCTTCGCGGCGGCGACTCCCACGAGCAGGGCCCCGACGAGCCCGGGCCCGACGGTGACCGCGACCCCATCGAGGTCCGCGATGCGGCAGCCAGCTCGCTCGAGCGCCTCCTCCAGCAGCGGGTTCAGGGCCTGGACGTGCGCGCGCGCCGCAACCTCCGGAACGACCCCTCCGTAGCGCTCGTGAAGGTCGATCTGGCTCGATATGAGGTTCGAGAGGACGGTCCGGCCATCCTCCACCACCGCGACGCCGGTCTCGTCGCAGGATGTCTCGATCCCCAGGACCTTCACGGGCGGATCCCCTCGGGGAGGGAGTCGGCGATGGCCTCCAGCCGGCGCGCGTATTCGGCGGTGCGGATCTCGTCAACCCACATGATGAGCGCGTCCTCGTTGAGCTCCTGGTAGTAGTTCTTGCGAACGCCGACCGGCCGGAAGCCGAACCGGCCGTACAGACGCTGCGCGCCCCAGTTCGACACGCGGACCTCCAGGGAGACGGTCTGCGCGTCCATGTCGACCGCGTTCAGCATCAGGTCGTGCAAGAGTCGCGTGCCGATCTTGCGGCGGTGGTGCTCGGGATCGACGGCGATGTTCGTGATGTGAGCCTCCTCGCCGTAGGAGATGAGGCCCGCGTAGCCGACCACTTCGCGCTCGAGCCGCGCGACCAGATAGCAGCGGTTCGAGGTCTCCTGCATCTCGGAGACGAACAGGTTGGCGCTCCAGGGCCGCGTGTAGACCTGGCGCTCGATGTCCATAACGCCGCGCAGGTGGCGGCGCCGCATCCGGGTCACCTCAATCCGAGGCGCCTCGGGCTCGCTGATCCCAAGCGATCTCCGCATCAGACTTCCTCAGGTATACAGGCACAAGGTCGAAGAGACGGTCGTGCTCCTCCCGGACGAACCGCGGAAGAGCCAGCTCCACCATCGCCGAGGCGCGCGGGTGCGCGTGCGCCGGCGCGGCGAGCTCCACCTTCCCTCCGAGCTCCTGGAGCTCTCGACGGTACAGGATGGCACCGTTGCCGACGGCGAGCACCTCCCTCCCGAGCGCCTCGAGTTCCCCCACGAGGTGGTCGGGCGGGCCGACCGCCGGCTCGGTCTCGCGCACGACGCCCCCGGGCACCGGGCGGTACACGGCGAAGAAGAGCTCGCCGCGACGAGCGTCGATCGCGGCGGCGATGAGCTTCCGGGTCGCACGCACCGAGTGGGCGAGCGCGTCGAGCGAGCTGACGCCCACGACCGGGACGGTGAGGACCTGCGCGAGCGTCTTGCCCGTCTCGACGCCCACCCGCAGCCCCGTGAACAGCCCGGGGCCGACCCCGATCGCGATCCCGCCGACCCGGCCGAGCTCGATGCCGGTCCAGGAGAGGAGCTGCCGGAGGGTCGACGCGACGGCTACCTCGTGGGAGCGGCCGGCGACAGCGATCTCGCCCAGGAGCTCCCGCTCGGTGCCGAGCGCGATCGAGGACTGCGTGGTCGAGGTGTCTATGCCGAGGACGATCACGCCGGGAGCCTCCAGGCCTCGAGCGCCCGCTCGAGGCGGGTCCAGCGATCCGCCCACGAGGCGCCGCTCCCCTCGAGCACCGCACCGCGCTCGTCGCCGGCGCCTACCGAGACGAGCTCGACGCGGAGATGGGCATCTGGGAGGAGGGTCTCGATCGCGTCGCCCCATTCAACGAACACGACGCCGCCCCCATCGGTCATCTCCTCGAACCCAAGGTCGAGCACGTCCTGGATCCTGTCCAGCCGGTAGACGTCGATGTGGAACACCGAGATGCGTGCGTCGCGGTACTCCCGCACCAGCGTGAACGTGGGGGACATCACGCGGTCGTGCACCCCGAGCGCCGCGGCCGCGCCCTGCACTAACGTGGTCTTGCCCGCCCCCAGCTCACCCGTAAGAGACACGACGTCTCCAGGCGCGAGGACGGATGCGACGGCCTCCCCCACCGCCTTCATGTCATGGGCGGTCGGCACCGAGAGCTCGATCAGCATCAGAAGAGCGTCGACTGCTCCTCGGCGGCCTCCGGGAGGACGACCGGCTCGTCCAGCACATCGCGGATCTTCCCGAAGTCGGCCCGGAGCGACTCCATCTGGCTCGAGGCCTCACCACCGCCGTGAAGCACGGCCGCCGGGTGGAAGGTGGGGATCACGGTCCGCCCGCGCGCCGCGAACCGCTGCCCGCGGACCCTGCTGATCGAGACCTGCTTCTCCAGGATGAACCTCGTCGCGAAGTTGCCGAGAGTGACGATCAGCCGTGGCTCCACGAGCTCGATCTGCTCGTCGATCCACGGAGCGCAGGCCTCGATCTCGTCGGGGAGGGGATCGCGGTTCCCGGGAGGCCTGCACTTGATGACATTGCATATGTAGACGTCCTCCCGGCTTAAGCCGACATCTCCCAGCAGCCGCGTGAGCAGCTGTCCGGCCGCGCCGACGAACGGCTCGCCCTGCTTGTCCTCGTGGAAGCCCGGTCCCTCGCCGATGAACATGAGGTCGGCGTTCGCGTTCCCGACCCCGTAGACGACCTGCGTGCGGCCCTGTGCCAGCCGGCACTTCGTGCAGCCGGACGCCTCGCGCGCCGATTCCTCGAGCGTCCTCACGACCCCTCCTCGGCGGTTCCCACCGGCGGATTCTATGGCCCGGCGGGTCCGCGCGCGTCAGCCCACGTAGACACGCGGAACCCGGGCGCCGATCGTCGAGACGATCTCGTAGGCGATCGTCCCTAGGAGGTCGGCCAGCTCGTCGGCGGAGACCTCCTGGTCGCCCTGCCGCCCCAGGAGCACCACCTCGTCGCCGGGCGCCACGTCGTCGTCGTCGCAGTCAACTAGCAGCTGATCCATCGTGACGTTCCCCGCCACACGCCGGCGCTTGCCGCCCATCAGCACGTCGGCGCGCGAGGAGAGGGCGCGAGGGTAGCCGTCGGCGTACCCGACCGGAACCGTTGCCACGTTCGCGTCGCGCTCCAGCCGGTACCTGTGACCGTACGAGATCGCCTCCCGCGCCGGAAGGCGTCGGGCCAGCGAGACGGCCGAGCGCCACGCGAGCGCCGGGCGGAGGTCGAGGTCCTCGCCCACGCCCGGGCCCGGCCGGATGCCGTACCCGGCGATGCCGACGCGCACCACGTCGAGGTGCGCCTCGGGGTACAGGATCGTCGCGGCGCTGTTCGCAGCGTGGAGGAGCCCGGGATCGATCCCGGCCGCGCGCACCTCGTCGACGACCTCCAGGAACCGCCGGAGCTGCTCCTTGGTGGTCGGCTCGTCCTCC
>Ga0209341_10002047_pt1 | contig 19422 bp, 18 predicted proteins | sample RifCSP13_2_FD_184020 | JGI IMG/M metagenome (GOLD analysis project Ga0209341, IMG submission 184020) | Soil microbial communities from Rifle, Colorado - Rifle CSP2_sed 13_2 (SPAdes) (version 2) | ecosystem: Environmental > Terrestrial > Deep subsurface > Rock core/Sediment | place: Rifle... | reverse complement strand
AGACCGACCTGATCATGCTCACTCACCAGACGCGCGAGAAACGCATCAACGCGGCGATCGCGAAGATCGAGAAGCTACCGGTGGTGGCGGGCAAGGTGACCAGGCTGCGGCTGGAAGAGCTGGGTAAATAATCAGCCAAACGCCAAATAGCCCGTCATTCCCGCGCAGGCGGGAATCCAGTGGTTTATCTAACATGCCATTAGGTTCTTGTCTCGCGTCGCGAGTAACTATTGATTGACTGGATTCCCGCCTGCGCGGGAATGACGAATGGTAGGTAAGAAAAAATGAACTACATCTCCACACGCGGCAATGCGCCCGCGAAGACTTTCACCGAGATACTGCTCGGCGGTCTTGCGCCCGACGGGGGTCTTTATCTGCCGGAGCAGTATCCGCAGGTGACACGCGCCGAGCTGGATGCGTGGCGCAAGCTATCCTACGCCGACCTCGCGTTCGCGGTGCTGTCGAAATTTACCACCGACATTCCGGCGGCTGACCTAAAGGCCATCATCGGCAAGACCTATACCACACAGGTATACAGCAACGGCCGGGCCGATTCCGATTTCACGCAGATCACGCCGCTGCGCACACTGGAGGAGGGCGTGCACATCCTCGAACTCTCCAACGGTCCGACGCTGGCGTTCAAGGACATGGCGATGCAGTTGCTCGGCAACCTGTTCGAGTATGTGCTGGACAGGCAGCATGACGAATTGAACATCCTCGGCGCGACCTCCGGCGACACCGGTTCCGCTGCGGAATATGCGATGCGCGGCAAGCGCGGCATCCGCGTGTTCATGCTGTCGCCGAAAGGCAAGATGTCGAGCTTCCAGCGCGCGCAGATGTATTCGCTGCAGGACCCGAACATCTTCAACATCGCCATCAACGGCATGTTCGATGACGCGCAGGATATGGTGAAGGCGGTGTCCAACGACCACGCTTTCAAGGCCGAGTACAAGATCGGCACGGTCAATTCGATCAACTGGGCACGCGTGTCTGCGCAGATCGTCTATTACTTCAAGGGCTATTTCGCCGCGACCGGATCCAGCGACGAGCAGGTCGCGTTCTCGGTGCCGTCCGGCAATTTCGGCAATATCTGCGCCGGCCATATCGCGCGCATGATGGGCCTGCCGATCGGCCAGTTGATCCTGGCGACCAATGAGAACGACGTGCTGGACGAATTCTTCCGCACTGGCGTGTACCGCCCGCGCGATACCATGCACACTTACGAGACCAGCAGCCCGTCGATGGACATCTCCAAGGCGAGCAACTTCGAGCGTTTTATGTTCGACCTGGTCGGACGTGACGGTGCAAAGGTGCGCGAGTTCTGGAGCAAGGTGGATGCAGCCAGTTCATCCGGCACCGCCGCGTTCGATATCAGGCACACGCCTTACTGGGACGCGCTGCCGAAGTTCGGTTTCGCCTCCGGCAAAAGCACGCACCTCGACCGTCTCAAAACCATCCGCGAGCTGTGGGAGGAATATGGCGTGATGGTTGATACGCACACCGCCGACGGCATCAAAGTCGGTCTGGAGCAACGCCGTCCCGGCTTGCCGCTGGTGTGTCTCGAAACCGCGCTGCCCGCCAAGTTTGAAGAGACCATCGTCGAGGCGCTGGGCCGCCGGCCCGAACGCCCCGCTGCAATGGAAGTCATCGAGAACCTGCCGCAGCGCTTCGAAGTGATGGATGCGGACGTGGCAAAACTCAAGGCGTTCATCGCGGCGCATGTTTGGAGTGCGGCGGCATGATGCCGCTTTGTTTGGAGTGCAGCGACGTGTCGCTGCTTCTATTTGGAGTGCGCAGACTCGTCTGCGCGTAGCAGCGTCGTGCCGCTGCACTCCAAAGCTCACGCGCCGCCGCACTGGTTGTTCGGGCAGGGTATCTACATGGTGACGGCAGGGACTTACCAAAAATTACCCCATTGGGATACGCCGGAGCGTCGCGATTTTTTCCTTGATACGTTGTTCGCGCGGGCTGCCGAATTCGGTTGGCAGTTGCAGGCGTGGGCGCTGCTGTCCAATCATTACCATTTTATTGCCGCGTCGCCGGAAGATCCCGGTACGTTGCGAAGATTTCTTGCCAAACTGCACATGACCACGGCAAAGAAGTTGAACGAATGGGATGGTGCGCAAGGAAGAAAGGTCTGGTATCAGTTTTGGGACAGCTATATCACTTTTGAGCGCTCGCATCTGGCCCGGCTGAATTATGTCCATCACAATCCGGTGCATCATGGAGTGACGGATGATGCCTTGGAGTATCGCTGGTGTTCGGCGAGTTGGTTCTCCGAGAATGCGCCATCGGCATTGGTGGCGGCAGTGAAGAGTTTCAACACGGACAAGCTTGATGTTGCGGATGATTTTTAAGTGAGGAGTGCAGCGGCACGACACTGTTTTGGAGTGCGCAGACTCGTCTGCGCGTTTTTAAAAAGGCAGCGACGCGTCGCTGCACTCCAACCCGCGGCCTGTCAATCGCTTGCGCTGCGCTCCGAGCGTGCCAGCGCCCAGGCGAGACCGATGCCCGCAGACCAGCCAGCATCACGCCGGACCAAGGGGCTGTCACGGTTGGCTGCGCCGGCCAATGACTCGAGCCGCAAGATGTAGAACAGCCGCACATCGGGCGTGAGCGAGTGCGATGCGAGCAGGCCCGCGCGCAGCGCGATCAGCCCGCTTCTAGCCGTATAGCTGGCACGGGTGGACGTAGCCTCGCCGGGCGCCACTCCATAGAAGGTGCCGGCCAGTTTTTCGTCACCGAATATCGCGCCCAGACTGGTGGAAATGAACCAGCGGTTTGGCAGGCGCGTGCCGGTCACCCATTCCGGCTCGAAAGCGATGCCGCGCGAGCGAAAACCATAACTGATATCGATCACTTCGCGTAGCGGGAACTGCAGGCGCGAATCGCTTTGACCGGTCGAGACATCGCCGAGGTTCACTTTCAGCCGCGGCCCGAACTCGATCATGTATCCCAGATCCGCCATGCCGCGCCGCGCTGCGATGTCGGACGAACTCGATCCCAGCGATGCGGCAAAACCCACGTCCACTTCGACGCGCGGAGTCTTCAGCACGCGCACACCCACGCTGCCCCGGTCGGCGCGCAGGTACTTGCCGCGGTAGATGACATACGGCAAGCCCAGCGCCCGGCTGGCGCGGTCGTCGGCGCCGGGGTAGGCGGGCTGTGTGAACCCCAGGCCGAACAACCCGGCCTCCCACAGCGGCAACTTCGGTGCAGCTCTGGCCGGTGCGGCTTGTGACGGGGGATCTTGCGCCGGAACATCCTGTGCAAGTGCGGAGGTGGTCATGAGACAGATCGCGGCGACAGCCAGCAGCATCGGACGTGGCATACGTTTTCCCCGGAGGCGAAGCGGCATGGACTCGGTCACTATGGGGATGTCCCGCTTGCGGCATGCCTGTCTGCGGGAAGACTACGCATGTTCTCGACGCGCATGTTTTCGATGTAAGACGATATCATTTTGCGCATATGATCTTTTTGCCGGGCCGTCAGCAGCCCGTGGATCTGCGCGATCATTTCATCCGTGGCCGTCTCGAATGACTGAATTACATACTGTTGTTGCGATGTTCTGGTCGCCTCGGGGGTGAGGGCCCAGGACGTCAGGAAAGCGGCGATATTATCCGCGCTTGCATGGCCGTTCAATAGCGCGATCAACCTGCCTTGATTGGCTTCCCGGTGCTGGAGCTGGCTGTGGCTGGCAACGGGCAGGTGACGGCTCATTTCCCGGATCTTCTGTTCCTGTTTGCCACTCAGATTTCCTGCCAGCCATTCCACAAAATTTATGGTTTTGTCCGCGCGCTTGTCAAGGTATTCATCGTGGCTAATATCGAGTTTCTCTTTTTTCTGCTTCTGTGTCTCCACGGCAAGAGTCTTGCCCAGTTTCTGTATTTGCCGGCCATCCATCTCACTCAACAATTGTGCGGTGGGCCGGATCGCCGGCACCAGTGATTTTTTGTACAAATTCAACAGATGGGCTCTCAACAGGTTGACTTCTTCTACCTTCAATGGACCGTCAGATTGAGCGACCCCATTCAGGTTTTGCAGAAAGATGATGTATTCTGGCAGCGCATTTTTTCGATGCCAGTGCATATAATCGAAGACTTCCTGGCGGATCGTTTCTTTCTGCCGGGCATTGAATGAAGTGTAGCCGTTGATTTTGTGTTGCAGATACCAATCTGCGTTGCGGTAGACCAGGCTGACAGTGCTACAGCCGCTGCTGAGCAGTGCAAAGGCGAGAATGACGAATAGTGATCTTTTCATGGCAACCGGTTGTACCAGTAGTTTTTTGCGCGAAAAGGTTAACATGAAATAGAGATTAACCCGGATTATCCATTAACCTCAAACCCCTCCCAACCTCCCCTTATCAGGGGAGGAGATGGTTCAGTTCTCCCCCTGACAAGGGGGAGAGCTTGCGAGGGGGCATAGAGGGGGTTTAGGGCACTTTCCTCCTAATGGATAATTTGGGATTAACAGGGGTAGGCAAGGACTTGAATGGCACTGACCTGAGGTTCCTTTGAGGTATAGCTGGAAGTGGCAAGCATCGCGCGCGCAGCGCATGAAACATCTGAGGGATTGTTAAAGCGTGAGGAACCATGAACAGTAAACACAACCGTCTGTTTTTCAAAATAGCCTTGTCAGGACTGGTGCTGGCGGGCGGAGCAGTCTGGCTGGCTGGCAGCAGTGAAGCCGAACAATCTGCGCCTGCTGTCAGCCGGCCTGCGCTGACGGTGCGCACCACGACACTGCGTGAGGACAAGTGGGCGCGCACGCTGGCGGCGAACGGCAGCATCATTCCGTGGCAGGAAGCCGTCATCAGCGCGCAAGTGCAGGGTTTGCGCATCGCCGAGGTGAAGGTCAGCATCGGCGATCATGTGCAGCAGGGAGACGTGTTGGTGACGTTGGGCAATCTGGCGCGCGCCGGCAACGAATCCGATTCTCCATATTCTGCACAGGGGCAGATCGTCGCCCCCGATTCCGGCATCATCTCGTTGGCGAATGCCAATGTGGGCTCGATATCTCAACCCGGCGTGGAGCTTTTCCGGCTGATCCGCAAGGGGCGTCTCGAATGGCGCGCCGATCTCACGGCAGAAGAGCTGATGCTGATACGCAAGGGCATGAGCGCGGAGATCGCGGCCGGTGAAGGCCGCATCATCAGGGGCGCGGTGCGGGCGATCTCGCCATCGGTTAATCTCCAGACGCGCTATGGCTATGCGCTGGTCACACTGCCGGACAGTGCCGGGATCGTCGCGGGAGCCTTTGCGCGCGGCACGTTCGATGTCAGCGGCGGCAAGAAGACATTGAAATCCATGCCGCAGTCTGCCGTCATGCAGCGCGGCAACATGACTTACGTGCTGGTGGTGGGGCCGGACAACCATGTGCATGAGCGGGCGGTGACGGTAGGGCAGCGCAATGGCGATCGCATCCAGATCAAGCAGGGACTGAAAGCGGATGAACCGGTCGTCGAAAGTGGCGGGTCGTTCCTGACCGAAGGTGATGTGGTTCAGGTTGTAAAAGGGTAATTATGGGCATCAATGTCTCATCATGGTCCATACGCAACCCGATTCCCGCGGTGCTCGCCTTCGTGATGCTCACGTTCTTCGGCGTGATGGCTTTCAAGGCGATGAAGATCCAGATGTTCCCGGATATCGACTTGCCGATGATCACGGTGACGGCCACGTTGCCGGGCGCTTCGCCGGATCAGATGGAAGCCGAGGTGGCGCGCAAGATCGAGAATGCGCTCGCCAGCGCGCAGGGGTTGAAGCACCTGTACACCCAGGTCAAGGACGGGACCGCCATCATCTCCGCCGAATTCCGTTTGGAGCGCGATTCGCGATTGGCGCTGGAGGATGTGCGTTCCGCCGTCGCGCGTATCCGCAGCGAGTTGCCGCGCGAGATGCTCGATCCCGTCGTCAACAAGGTGGAATTGAGCGGCAAGCCTATCCTGACCTACACGATCGCCGCACCGGACATGAGCGAGGAAGAGCTGTCCTGGTTCGTGGACAACTACATGACCAGGCTGCTGCTCGGCGTGAAAGGCGTCGGTGCGGTCAATCGCGTCGGCGGCGTGACGCGGCAGATCCGCGTGGAGCTCGACCCGGCCAAGCTGCTGGCGCTGAATCTCGGCGTCGCAGAAATCTCCAGCCAGTTGCGCGAGATCCAGCAGGAAGCTCCGGGCGGACGCACCGATCTCGGCGGCATGGAACAGGCCGTGCGCACCGTGGCGACGGTGCAAACCGCCGAACAACTGGCGCAAATGGAGATCAGCCTGCATGATGGCCGGCACGTGCGGCTCGACCAGGTGGCGTATGTCAGCGACACGATAGCCGAGAGGCGCTCGGCGGCGCTGCACAATGGCAGACAGGTGGTCGGGTTCGAGATTATCCGCTCGCTGGGAGCCGGCGATGTCGAGGTGGGCAATGGTGTGAGCAAGGCGCTTGAGAGCATCAGGGGAATACACCCGGAGATCACCGTGGAACGTGTGTTCAACATGGTGGACATGGTGTATGAGACTTACCAGGGCTCGATGGAGATGATCTTCGAGGGAGCCTTGCTGGCGGTGATCGTGGTGATATTTTTCCTGCGCAATACGCGCGCCACTATCGTTGCGGCGACGGCGTTGCCGCTGGCCGTCATCCCTACGTTTGCGGTCATGCACCTGCTCGGGTTCTCGATCAATGTCGTGACGCTGCTGGCGATGTCGCTGGTCGTCGGGGTGCTGGTGGACGATGCGATCGTCGAGATCGAAAACATCATGCGCCATCTTGAGATGGGCAAGACGCCTTACCAGGCTGCGATGGAGGCCGCCGACGAGATCGGCATGGCGGTGATCGCAACGACGTTCACGCTGGTGGCGGTGTTCCTGCCGACGGCCTTCATGAGCGGCGTGCCGGGCCGGTTCTTCGTGCAGTTCGGCTGGACGGCGGCCGTGGCCGTGCTGTTCTCGCTGGCGGTGGCGCGGATGCTGACGCCGATGATGTCCGCCTATTTCCTGCGGCCGCGCGTCGCGCATCCGACGCCCCGCTGGATAGCACTCTATCTCAAATGGGCGCAGTGGTGTCTGGCACATCGCAAGACCACGCTGGCCACAGCGGCGGTGTTCTTCATCGGCTCATTCGGGTTGGCCGGGACGCTGCCGACGGCTTTCCAGCCCAAGGACAACCAGTCGCAGACCCAGGTGACGATCACGCTGCCGCCGGGCAGCAAGTTCGAGCAGACCTATGCGCTGGCCGAGCAGGCGCGCGGCATCATCATGCAGAACCCGAATGTGACATTGGTCTACACCGCGATCGGCGGTGGGACTTCGGGCGGCAATGCTTTTGAACCTGCCGGTGTGGCTGAGACGCGCAAGGCCACGCTTTCGATAGAACTGCAGCCGCGCGAAGAACGGGAGTTGCGCAAGCAGGAGATCGAGGATCAGTTGCGTGAGGCGATGACGCTGTTGCCCGGCGTGCGCGTCAAGGTCGGGCTGGGGTCGTCATCGGACAAATACCAGCTCGTGCTGACCGGCGAGAACAGCGAGCTGCTGAACCAACATGCGCTGAAGGTGGGGCAGGAGCTGCGCACGATCCCGGGCGTGGGCAACGTGGTGTCCAATTCCAGCGTGTTGCGTCCGGAAGTGGTGGTGCGTCCCGATTTTGCGCGCGCAGCCGATCTGGGCGTGACTTCCGGCGCGATCGCCGACACCTTGCGCGTGGCGACCGCCGGGGATTACGACAAGGATCTGGCCAAGCTCAATCTGCCGGACCGGCAACTGCCTATCATCGTGAAGCTGCGCGACGAGGCGCGGCAGGATCTGGAGCTGCTTTCGCGTCTGGTGGTGCCGGGCTCGCGCGGGCCGGTGATGCTCGGCAGTGTGGCTACCTTGAGCCTGGAAAGCGGTCCGGCGCAGATCGACCGCTATGACAGGCAGCGCAATATCACCTTCGAGATCGAGCTGGCCGGCCAGCCTCTGGGCAAGGTGCAGGCAGCCGTGTCTGCATTGCCGTCGATCAAGGATCTGCCGTCCGGCCTGGCGATGGCGCCGATCGGGGATGCCGAGGCGATGAAAGAACTATTCGCGAGCTTCGGTCTGGCGATGTTCACCGGCGTGCTGTGCATCTACATCGTGCTGGTGTTGCTGTTCAGGGACTTCATGCAGCCGGCCACGATCCTGTGCGCGCTGGTGCTGTCCATCCCGGGCGCGTTCCTGGCGCTGTTCCTGACACGCACCGCGATCTCGATGCCCTCGATGATCGGCCTGATCATGCTGATGGGGATCGCGACCAAGAACTCCATCCTGCTGGTTGAATACGCGATCGTCTCGCGCCGCGAGCGCGGCATGGGCCGCGCCGAAGCGCTGCTCGATGCGTGCAGGAAGCGGGTGCGGCCGATCGTGATGACGACGATGGCGATGGGCGCGGGCATGCTGCCGGTGGCGCTTGATCTGGGGACGGGCGACGGCAGTTTCCGCTCGCCGATGGCGATCGTCGTGATCGGCGGATTGATCACCTCGACCTTCCTGAGTCTGCTGGTGATCCCGGTGGTGTTCACCTATGTGGACGACGTGATCGTATGGTTCAGCGCCAGGGTCAGAAAGTACCGGTCTGTTCATGTCTGATGAGGATTACATATTTGAAGACAGAGTCTCCGCATCTCGTAGGTCGGGCTACGCCTGTCCTGAGCCTGTCGAAGCGGCCCGACGCGGCGGGCAAAGCCCGCCCTACGGTAAATCACTTAACAGTCATGAATTATGTAAAGCTCAATAATATGTGGGACGAACGCTACGCGGGCGAAGAATTTTTGTTTGGCACCAGGCCGAATGCTTTTCTATTATCGCAGCAGGCTATGCTGAAGCCGGGCGCGCGTTGCCTCGCAGTCGCCGACGGCGAAGGGCGCAACGGAGTGTGGCTGGCCGAGCAGGGCTTGCATGTGCTGTCGGTGGACAGCTCTGCGGTCGCGCAGAATAAAGCCAGGGCGCTGGCGCAGCAGCGCGGCGTCAACGTGGATTTCGAACTGGCCGATTTGCTGCAATGGGACTGGGGTGTAAACCGTTTCGATGTGGTCGTAGCGATCTTCATCCAGTTTGCGCCGCCGGAACAGCGTGAGCAGATGTTCGCCAACATCAAACGCTGCCTTAAACCCGGCGGCTTGTTGCTGTTGCAGGGCTACACCCCGCGCCAGCTCGAATACAAAACCGGCGGCCCGCCGGTGGCGGAAAATCTCTACACCGAACCCATGCTGCGCAGCGCATTTTCCGATATGGAAATCGTCCATCTGCGCGAGCATGACGACATCATCCGCGAGGGGGCGGGCCACAGCGGCATGTCGGCGCTGATCGATCTGGTGGCGAAGAAACCAGTGATTCCCATTCGAGATCAAAGGTAAAACAATTCGTAGGCCGGGCTGCGCCCGACAGCTTGATCCGGCGGGCATAGCCCGCCCTACAAAGCTAAGGTCTTGCCGGAGGGTTGTCGGGCAAAGCCCTACCTGCGGATCATTCTTTGAAATGGAATAAGCGCTAAGCCTTGCTGCGCGCCCACCGCACGATACTGCCAACATCCATTGCGCCGGCCTGCCGCGCGACCTCGCGCCCGTTCTTGAACAACACCAGGGTCGGGATGCTGCGGATGTTGTATTGCGCTGCGATCTGCTGAGCTTCCTCGGTGTTCAGCTTTGCCAGCCGCATCTGCGGTTCGAGTTGCGCCGCGGCCTGCACGAAGGCGGGGGCCATCATCCGGCACGGGCCGCACCACGGCGCCCAGAAATCCACCAGCACCGGGATGTCGTTGCGGCTGATGTGCTGCGCGAAATTGCCGCTGCTCAGTTCCACGGGGTGCGCATCGAACAGGGTACGCTTGCATTTGCCGCAAGTGGGATGTGAGACCAGTTTGCCGGACGGGACACGGTTCACCGCATCGCAATGCGGGCAGACGATATGCAGGGAGCCGGTCATGGTTTTCCTCGGGGTTTGCAAATTTGGAGTGCGGCGACGTGTCGCCGCTTTGAGAACGCGGCGACACGTCGCCGCACTCCATATCAAAAACTACACTCCTCTTTAGAAGTAGGTAGATGAGGGCGCGGCAGCCGAATTCAACTCCCGGAAAGCGTTTTGATCGGGCTGGGTTTCGTTGCCAGATGCGCCACCGCTTCGCCGTCATGGAACATCCACAGGCTGCCGGGCGGCATGGTGACCCACGGTTCATTGTCGGTGAGCGGCAGTGTGGCGATGATCGCCGCGCGGTCATCCGGCGCGGTCACTTCGGTGAAATCCACCATCACATCCTCGTCCTTCAGGTGCGCCCTGTTGAACGGCGCGCGCCGGGCGATGTAGCTCAGTTCGGTGGAGCAATGCGCGAACAGGCAATCGCCGTTGGACAGCAGGTAGTTGAAGATGCCCATGCCGGCCAGCGGATCGGTCAGTTCGTGCAGCGCGGCGAACAGCGCGTCGCGGCCGGGCGGCGCATTGCCGAAGCGCCGGTGCAGGCTTTGCAGCAGCCAGCAGAAGATGTGCTCGCTGTCGGTATCGCCCACCGGCATGAAACCGCCGTCGAGTTGCGGCTGGAATTGCGGAAGATTGCCGTTGTGCGCGAATACCCAATAGCGTCCCCACAGCTCGCGCATGAAGGGATGGGTGTTCTCCAGCGTCACCACACCCTGTGTCGCCTTGCGGATATGCGCGATAACATTCAGCGAGCGGATCGGATAGTTGCGCACCAGTTCGGCGATGGGCGATTGCGCGGAAGGCAGCGGGTCGAGGAACAGCCGCACCCCTTTGCCCTCGAAGAACGCGATACCCCAGCCGTCGGCATGCACGTCGGTTCCGCCGCCGCGCTGCTGGAATCCGGTGAAGGAAAAACAGATGTCGGTGGGGGTGTTGCAGTTCATTCCGAGCAGTTGGCACATGGTGTTCTCCGGTTGTTTTCAGAATAACCCCTCCCAACCTCCCCTTGTCAGGGGAGGAGCCATCCACTCCTCCCCTGACAAGGGGAGGTTGGAAGGGGTTTACGCAAACCTCATGGACAAATCAATCGCCTGCACATCCTTGGTCAGCGCGCCGATCGAGATCCGGTCCACGCCGGTCTCGGCGACGATACGCACATTGTCCAGGCCGATGCCGCCGGAAGCTTCCAGTTCGGCGCGTCCGGCAGCATGGGTGACGGCGGTGTGCATGTCCGGCAGCGAAAAATTGTCGAGCAGTATCAGCCGTGCTCCAGCATTGAGCGCCTCATCGATTTGCGGCAAGGTTTCCACTTCGATCTGGATCGGTATGTGCGGCGGAGTGATGCGGAACGCGTGTTCGAGCACCGCGCCGATGCCTCCGGCAGCGGCGATGTGATTCTCCTTGATCAGCACGCCGTCGAACAGGCCGGTGCGCTGATTGTGCCCGCCGCCGATGTGGACGGCGTATTTCTGCGCGATGCGCAGACCGGGCAGGGTCTTGCGCGTGTCCATGATCTTGACGTTGATGCCCGCCACCGCGTCCACATAGCGCCGCACCAGCGTGGCGGTGCCGGACAGCGTTTGCAGAAAGTTCAGCGCGCTGCGTTCGGCAGTCAGCATGGCGCGGGCATCTCCCTTTACCTCGCATAATTGCCGGCCGGGCTGAACGAGCTCGCCTTCCCGCGCCGACCAGTGGACTTTGCAATCCGGGTCGAGTCTGAGAAAGCATTCCTCGAACCACAGTGTGCCGCACAGCACCATCTGCTGGCGCGTGACGACCGTAGCCTGCGCTTGCGTGTGTTCGGGAACCAATTGCGCGGTCAGGTCGCCATCGCGGATGTCTTCATCCAGCGCGGCGGATACGTTCAGATGAATGTGTCGAACAAGCTGGTGCTCAAGCATGGGCAATCCTCTTGCGGGTCTTAAAGAGAACACAGGTTAACCCAGGCTGGACTATCCTGGGAAGTTTGCAACAGTACCTTGGCTGGTCCATTTGGAGATTCGCCAGGCAAGAAAAAGCCGGGTTGTAGCGCCCGGCAGTGACGTGCTTTTGCAGAGTTTCCCTAGAACCCATAAGTAACCAGTGCCCCGACACCCCTGTCCGGGCTGCCGCCGGAAAAACCTTTGAGCACGTAGCCCTGTGCTTTGAGGTGCCTGTCGATCTTGTAACTTACATAGGCGGTAAGCTCCTGCTGCCCTGCTGTCGTTGTTGAAGGGCTCTGGGCCAAGCTCATGTCAACACCACCGCTGGTCTGATTGGTGAACTGGTAGACACCACCGAAGGAGCCATAGAGCACCGTATTCAGGCTGATCCCGGCAGGACTGCCCAGGATCCTGGAGCCCAGCGAGCCGATTGCGGTGAATTTATCCAGGCTTTGGTAGATATCCATCTGCGCCGCGTAGTCGTTTGCTCCGCTGCCCAAACCTGCACCAGCCGTCGCAAGTTTGATCTTGCCGGTTAAATCAACACCGAGGGCGGACTCACGGTCATCATAAAAATTGTAGGTGGCCGCCGCCACGGTGTCGCCCAGCCCGGATTGGGTGTTGCTGGTGGAACCACTCGTTTTGATACGACCCGTACCGGGAACTACACCTCCCATCCCGGATATTCGGACATAGGGGGCGGTCAGCTTGAATACCCAAGGCCCGGTCGCGTATTTGCCGACCATAGGGATGGAGAATATGCCGGTGGTGCTGGCCGTACCATATTTTCCGGTGCTGTAGTCAAATCCGGTTGCCAGGCTGAATTTTCCATTTTCAGCCCATGCCGCTGGCGCGACCAGCAACGCCGCGCCACCAAGTGCAGTTGCCAGCAAAGCGGTCAGCATCCTAACTTTCATGATGAATTTTACTCCTGGCAATTGAGGGACAATTAACGGCCGGGGCGTTCGGCTTTTTCCGGGCGTTCAACTCTCTCCGGACGTTCGGCTCGCTCAGGGCGTTCAGCCTTTTCGTGCTCTGCTCTTTTTTCGGCACGATTGTCTCTATGTTCTTCACGTTTAGCTTTCTGCTCTGCACGCTTTTTTTCATAACGCTCCTGATTGGTCTGCAAGCGTTCAGCGGCATTTTGCAAGCCCTTGTTGTCGGGATCTCTCGCCAGATTCTTGTCGACGCTTTTGATGGCTTGGTCCAGCGGTTGTTTTGCCGCAGGGTCGGCAGCATAGCTCGTGCTTGCCACACCCAGAAGAAGCAGGATGCCTGCTGCGATTGCAGTTCCGGTCTTGTGCATGATGTATCCTTTCAGAGTTTACGGAGGGTTTGTTCTGTGCAACCGTGCTGCCAAAATACAGCCCAGCTTAAGCTGGATAACGCTCCACTTGAAGATTATTGAGGATTACATATTTGAAGACAGAGTCTCCGCATCTCGTAGGTCGGGCTACGCCCGACGCGGCGGGCAAAGCCCGCCCTACGGTAAATCACTTAACAGTCATGAATTATGTAAAGCTCAATAGTTACACCATGCCGGAAAGGCGGGTAGCCGGATTGACGGATGGTTGTGCAACAAGCCTGTGGCATTATACGCCGCACGGATGATTACTATGCGCTACTTGAAATCGTTTGCGGTTGCCTCCATCTGCATCACAGTCACCTCTGAAGGGAAACATCATGCGTTTCGACAAATTCACCACCAAATTTCAGCAAGCCCTGTCCGATGCACAGAGCTTGGCAGTCGGCGCGGACAATCAGTTCATCGAGCCGCAGCATTTGCTGCTGGCGCTGCTCAATGATGCCGACAGCGGGGCGGGATCGCTGCTGGCGCGGGCCGGGGGCAACGTCAATGCGCTGAAGACAGCGTTGAGCGATGCCGTGTCGCGTCTGCCCAAAGTGGAAGGACACGGCGGCGAAGTGCAGGTGGGGCGCGACTTGTCCAATCTGCTCAACCTCACCGACAAGGCCGCGCAGAAACGCGGCGATGAATTCATCGCCTCGGAGATGTTCCTGCTCGCGGCTTGCGATGACAAGGGCGAGACCGGACGCTTGCTGAAACAGCATGGCGTGGCGCGTGCGCCGCTGGAGCAGGCGATCAACACCGTGCGCGGCGGCGAGACGGTCGGCAGTGCCGAGTCCGAAGGCCAGCGCGAATCCCTGAAAAAATACACCATCGATCTGACCGAGCGCGCCCGTCAGGGCAAGCTCGATCCGGTGATCGGGCGCGACGACGAGATCCGCCGCGCGATCCAGGTATTACAGCGCCGCACCAAGAACAATCCGGTATTGATTGGCGAGCCGGGCGTGGGCAAGACCGCGATCGTCGAAGGTCTGGCACAGCGCATCATCAACGGCGAAGTGCCGGAGACCTTGAAAAATAAAAAGGTGCTGAGCCTGGACATGGCGGCACTGCTGGCCGGTACGAAATATCGCGGCGAATTTGAAGAGCGTCTGAAGAATGTGCTCAAGGAGATCGCCCAGGAAGAAGGACGCATCATCGTGTTCATCGACGAGTTGCACACGATGGTCGGCGCGGGCAAGGCGGAAGGTGCGATGGACGCGGGCAATATGTTGAAGCCCGCGCTGGCGCGCGGCGAGTTGCATTGCGTAGGCGCGACCACGCTGGACGAATATCGCAAATACGTCGAGAAAGATGCAGCGCTGGAACGCCGCTTCCAGAAAGTGCTGGTGGACGAGCCGAGTGTGGAATCCACGATTGCGATCCTGCGCGGCTTGCAGGAAAGATACGAGCTGCATCACGGCGTGGACATCACCGACCCGGCCATCATCGCCGCAGCGGAACTGTCACACCGCTATATCACCGACCGTTTTTTGCCGGACAAGGCGATCGACCTGATCGACGAAGCCGCCGCGCGCGTCAGAATGGAGATCGATTCCAAGCCCGAGGTGATGGACAAACTGGATCGCCGCCTGATCCAGCTCAAGATCGAACGCGAAGCGGTGAAGAAGGAAAAGGACGAGGCCTCGCAGAAGCGTTTCGGGCTGATCGAAGACGAGATCAAGAAACTGCAACGCGAGTACGCCGATCTGGAGGAAGTCTGGAAGGCGGAGAAGGGCGCGGCACAAGGCACGGCGCATCTCAAGGAAGAGATGGACAAGGTGCGCGCCGAGATCGTCAGGTTGCAACGCGAAGGCAAGCTGGAACAAGTGGCGGAGCTGCAATACGGCAAGCTGCCGCAGCTTGAATCTAAATTGAAGGAAGCGGTGCACGCCGAAGAGAACAAGCCCAAGAACCGTTTGCTGCGCACCCAGGTCGGCGCGGAAGAGATCGCCGAAGTGGTGAGCCGCGCCACCGGCATCCCGGTGTCCAAGATGATGCAGGGCGAGCGCGACAAGCTGCTCAAGATGGAAGAAAAAATACATGAGCGCGTCGTCGGTCAGGACGAGGCGGTGCGGCTGGTGTCGGATGCGATCCGCCGTTCGCGTTCAGGCCTGTCCGATCCGAACCGCCCGTATGGTTCGTTCCTGTTCCTCGGCCCGACCGGTGTGGGCAAGACCGAGTTGTGCAAAGCGCTGGCCGGTTTCATGTTCGATTCCGAGGATCACCTGATCCGCATCGACATGAGCGAATATATGGAGAAACATTCCGTCGCGCGCCTGATCGGCGCGCCGCCCGGCTATGTCGGCTATGAAGAAGGCGGCGGATTGACCGAAGCGGTGCGGCGCAAACCTTATTCAGTGATACTGCTCGATGAAGTGGAGAAGGCGCATCCCGATGTGTTCAACGTGCTGCTGCAAGTGCTGGACGACGGGCGCATGACCGATGGCCAGGGGCGCACCGTGGACTTCAAGAATACCGTGATCGTGATGACTTCTAATCTTGGCAGCCAGATGATCCAGCAAATGGCAGGCGACGATTATCAGGTCATCAAGCTGGCGGTGATGGGCGAAGTGAAAAGTTATTTCCGTCCCGAGTTCCTCAATCGCATCGACGAGGTGGTGGTGTTCCACGCGCTCGACGAAAAGAACATCAAGTCCATCGCGCGCATCCAGTTGAAATATCTGGAAACACGTCTGGCCGCGATGGAAATGAAGCTGGCGATCAGCGATGCCGCGCTGTCCGAGATCGCCAACGCGGGCTTCGATCCGGTGTACGGCGCAAGACCGCTGAAACGCGCGATCCAGGCGCAACTGGAAAACCCGCTTGCCAAGCTGATATTGGAAGGCCGCTTTGCCGCCAAGGATACGATCAAGGTGGACTGCAAGGGCGGGGTGATGCGATTTGATAAGTAATTCTGCAAGCTGTCATTCCCGCGAAGGCGGGAATCCAGCCAAACAAAAATCTGGGTTCCCGCTTTCGCGGGAACGACAAAATCAAGAAAGCCCGGCATTGCCGGGCTTTCTGTTTTTCGTGCTTCCGGGCCTGATTGTTGGATAATTTAACAACACCTCAAGGCTGTTGTTATTATCTCCAACATGAAAGCCCGCGAATTGTTCAACCGCCGTGTGTCTGTTGCGGAGCAGGCATTTGCTGAACTGGTGCTTTGGGAGGTACCAGAGCCTCTTTCCGGCAGCAAGCATCACTACAAATAGCGGTTGGCATTTATAGTCGCGGATGTATGCGTGCTGCGTTACGACAACGAGGCGGGTAAGGGTGACCACAAGCATGTGCGCGGCAGGGAAGTGAAATACCGCTTCGTCTCGGTTGACAGGCTGGTGGCGGATTTTTTCGAGGATGCAAGGAGGTGGCGCGATGAAAACAATAACGATTGATATCCGGCCATTGGCTGACACGCTGGGGGATTTTACCCAGGCATGGAAGGGCGGAAAACGAGCCGAAGGCGAGTTTCGAGGAACGGCCAAAACTTCCGCGCCGCGCATCAGTTTTGAGTCGCCCGAGTTGTTGTTCAAGGCGCTGTCAGGCAAACGCTGGAAGCTGCTGAACGCGATGACCGGCGCGGGAGCCATGTCCATCCGTGAGGTGGCGCGGCGCGTAGAGCGCGATGTCAAAGCCGTGCATGGCGATGTGACTGCACTGCTAAATGCAGGGGTGTTGTCGAAGACCGACGACGGCATGATCGTCTTCCCCTTCGACGCCATCCACGTGGATTTCTTGCTCAAGGCGGCTTGAGGTTAGTGCCACGTAACACTTGAACCTTCGCAAACCAACCCCCTCAATCCCCCTTGTCAGGGGGAAGCCTTTAAGCCTCCCCTGATAAGGGGAGGTTTGGAGGGGTTGGTTTAAGGTGTTGCTATGTACTAGGGCTTCGAACCGGTGTACGGAGCACGTCTGATTTCGATCTCTGGCTGTTTTGCTTTCACCGCTCTCGCCCTTAACTGCCCGCACGCGCCTTCGATTTCCTGTCCTGCCGAATCGCGTATCTTGGCGAGGATGCCCTGCTGGCGAAGAGTGTGCACCATAAGCGCAGTCCGTTCGGGTGAGGGGCGGCGATAGGCTAGTCCGTCGACTTCGTTGAAGGGGATAAAGTTCATCACGGCGTATTTCCCGGAGAGCAGCCGGGCGATCCGCTCCAGCTCGGCGTCGCTGTCGTTCACGCCCTCGATCAACGTCCATTGATATTGAACCGGATAGGAAGTGGCGCGCGCATACGCTTCGGCGCGTTCCACCAACTCTTCGACAGCGATCTGCGGAGCGTGCGGCAGAAGCTTGGCGCGCAGTGTCGCATCGGTGGTGTGCAGAGAAACGGCGAGCGCCGGTTTGACCCAGCCTCCACTTGTGCGAGCATCCGCTGTGCGGATTGCCTGCTTGACCCACTTCAGGGGATGAGCCGACTCAGCTCTCCCCCTGAAAGGGGGAGAGCACAGCGAGGGGGCGTGGAGGGGGTTTGAACCTGATGAACAATCCGGATCCATCAACCTCTCAAACACCCGCATATCCCCTACCGTCGATAACACCAGGTTCTTGTGGCCGATGTTGCCTTGTGTGCCAAGCAGCTGGATCGCTTCGAGCACGTTGTCGAGATTGTGGGCCGGTTCGCCCATGCCCATGAATACCACCTTGCTCACTGCGCGTCGTTTGCGCGCGAGCACCACCTGGGCGACGATCTCGGCGCTGCCGAGCTGGCGCAGCAGACCGTCGCGGCCACTCATGCAGAAGACACACCCCACGGCACAACCAACCTGCGTTGATACGCACAGGCCGCCGCGCGGTAGCAGCACGCTCTCCACCATCTGGCCATCGGCCAGCTCCACCAACAGCCGTGCGACGCCTTCGTTATTGGAAAATCCGCGTAGCGCTACGTTTGCCCCCTCTCCCGCAATGCGGGGGAGGGTTGGGGAGGGGGAACGGTCATGGCTTCCATGATTATTGGGGGCATCCATCCCATGACCGTTGGCGGGATATTCACTGCGCAGGCGCACCAGTCCGTTCAACTCCGCCTCGATGGCGGGCAACTCATTGCGCAGTGCAAGCGGAAAGAAACCTTCTGCGGCGCTGTGCTTTCTATCGTACGAGCAGACCTGACTCCAGCCGCGCAGCAGACGATCTTCGTGGCACGGCTTGGCGCCGAGATCACGCAGGCGTTGACGAAGCTGTGCGATACGCATCGGAGAGTGAGAAGCGAGAATCAAAGTGAGTTTGAAAATGATTGCGGGAAAGCCATAAGGATTTTAACCCAAGCTTCGGCCTATGATATGGCGCACGTACGTTCAAGGTGGATTGCAAGGTCGGGGTGATGCGGTTTGAAAAAGGCTAAGTTTTTCAGCAAGAAAACGACAAAAGCTCCAACGCAGACTTTGTCGTTTTGGGGGTAATTGGGGACAGACCACGGTTTCTCATTAATCAACTGGACACCGGCCTTTGCAGTCAGTCGTTTGAGTTTGACCAGGCCAAACGTCAATCACGCTAGCCGTCGGCAGGCCCGGGCAAGTCCTCGAAGTAAAGAGCCAGTGCCTCTTCCAGATTCGCTAAAGCTTCTTGTTCAGTCTCACCGCGACAAGCCAACCCAAGATCGGGGCACCGGGCGACGAAAGCACCGTTTTCCTGGTCGACCACATAGTTCGAATTCTTCTTGCGTTTCTTGGTTTTCATGGCGATAAGTGTGTTGCTGCTTTCAAGGGAGCAGGAGTCTTCGGAAATTCGGGTGCAGGTTTTGCATCAACACATTCCCAGCGAAATCCAATCTACATTACGCTGTTTTGCGCGCCGTCCGTTTGGGTCGTTTGTTAAGCGTGCCGTTTGTTCCGTGAGAGTAACCGTCCCAGGCTGGCTATTCCGAAGGTGATGTAGCGCGGCTCACCCACCGAGTGGTCTGGATCTTGGCATCTTGGCCGGAGAGCGCTTGCTGGTCGAGGAATACCGATCCCGACTCGTCGAATGATACGCCATGCTTGCGCAAATTTGCCGCAGTTTTTTCGGTGTCCCATTCGAACTTCATCATCGGACATGCTCCAGATAATTCGTGAAGGGTTGTTGTCCCATATTTCAGCCACGTTTTTGAATGCTAGAAGTTAAAAGGTATCGGAGTCCAATGGCACTAACTTAAGAGAAGTATCTTTCCGATCAAATGGATAGAGGGTGGCTGAGAGCCTCTGGCGTTATCATGCGGGTGTCGAATCCGTGATACATAACGCGAAAGGATCAGCCACCATGAA
>Ga0209341_10002046_pt1 | contig 19429 bp, 18 predicted proteins | sample RifCSP13_2_FD_184020 | JGI IMG/M metagenome (GOLD analysis project Ga0209341, IMG submission 184020) | Soil microbial communities from Rifle, Colorado - Rifle CSP2_sed 13_2 (SPAdes) (version 2) | ecosystem: Environmental > Terrestrial > Deep subsurface > Rock core/Sediment | place: Rifle... | reverse complement strand
CTGGATGCGTTCCTCGAGCAGGTAGCCCTGGTATCGGACCAGGATACGCTCGAGACCCAGGCGAACGTGCCCACCCTGCTCACCCTGCACGCTGCCAAGGGGTTGGAATTCCCGCACGTGTTAATTATCGGCTTGAACGATGGCACGCTGCCGCACAGCCGCTCCTTTGACGACCCGGACGGCATGCATGAGGAGCGCCGCCTGTTTTACGTTGGCATTACCCGCGCCAAAGACCGCCTCTTCCTGGTTCATTCCCAGTACCGCAACCTGTACGGTTACCCCGAGCCGGCCGAGCCATCTCGTTTCCTGGAGGATATCCCTCTGCGCCTGATCGACAGCCAGCAGCCGGCGCGCTCCGGGAGGTCGTTTGTCACCTACAATCGGCGCTCCGACCGCTGGGAGGCTGCTCCTCCCGCCTCGGCCCCGCTGATCCAGCCTCGCTACCAGCCTGGCATGCGGGTTTTCCATCCGGTGTGGGAAGACGGCATGGTGCTGAACAGCCGCATCCAGGATGACGACGAGATCGTGGATATATTCTTCGAAAATGTCGGCTTGAAGCGTGTCGCCGCCTCGCTGGCGAACTTGCAGATCCAAGCCTGAAGATTTAGGCCTGAATCTTCAGGCTTGGATCTTCAGGCCTGATTATGGGCCGCGCCAAGTATAATCTGACTGAACATGCCCATCCTTGACCCTCATTCCCTGGAGTTCATCAGCCACAGCGCGGACCAGACCCGCCGGGTCGGTATGCGCCTGGGGGCGTTCTTGCTGTCTGGCGACCTGGTCTGCCTGGTGGGAGACCTGGGCAGCGGTAAAACCACGTTTATGCAGGGCGTCGCCGCTGGCTGGGGCTCCCTGGATTCGGTCTCCAGCCCCTCCTTCGTGTTGGTGAACGTTTACCGCGGCCCGCGCGATCAGCGCCTGTTCCACCTGGACGCATACCGCATCGATGGGGCGGCGGAGGCGGAAGAGCTGGATGTGGACGCCATGCTGGCGCATGGTCCCCTGGTTGTCGAGTGGGCCGAGCGGATCCGGGGCGCCCTGCCCGGCGAGCACCTGTGGGTTACTTTGCGCTGGATCGACATGGGGCAGCGGGATATGGTCTTCGCCGCGCGTGGTCCGCGCTACCAGAAGATCCTGGCTGCCTTTCGCAAGCAGATCTACGGGGTGATGTGATGCTTCTTGCCCTGGATACCTCCACTCGCTATATCGGCCTGGCCCTCTACGACGGCGTCCAGGTGTTGAGCGAATCGTTCTGGACGTGCCAGGACTATCACACCGTCGAGTTAGCCCCTGAGGTGACCCGGGCGCTGGCTAAATCGGGCTTTACCGTCGCCGATTTGAAAGCCCTGGGAGTGGCAATCGGTCCGGGTTCGTTTACTGGCTTGCGCATCGGGCTGGCGTTTGCCAAGGGCCTTGCCCTCGCTCAGCGGCTGCCGCTGGTGGGCGTGGCGACGCTGGACATTCTCGCCGCCTCCCAGCCGTTGGGCGAGATTCCCATGGCGGCTGTCTTGCAGGCCGGGCGTGGGCGCCTGGCGGTTGGCTGGTATCGCCCCGTGGATGGCGCCTGGCAGCCGGATGGCGAGCTGGAAATTCTGACTGCGGAAGAGCTGCACGAGCGGATCAATAGCCCCACCCTGGTGTGTGGGGAGTTGTCCGCCGCGGAACAGCGCCTGTTGAGTCGCAAACGCAAGAACGTCCTCCTGGCAGCCCCCGCTCAATCCGTCCGTCGCCCGGCTGTCCTTGCCGAGATCGCCTGGAGGCGCTGGCAGGCCGGGCAAACCGACCAGCCCGCCGCGCTGGCGCCGATCTATCTGCACATCCACGCCGCGATCCCGGGGTGAGGGGTTAACTCATGGAAGCATCGCATTGGGCATCCATGCAATCGCCTGCCTCTGAGGCGGCGCCCAACGCCGGTGGGATCGCCATCCGTCCCATGCGGATGAGCGACCTGGCGCAGGTCGTGCTCATCGATCAGCTCTCCTTCAGCCTGCCCTGGCCGGAGAGCGCCTTTCGGTACGAGCTGATCGACAACCCTCGCTCGTTCATATTGGTCGCCGAGCATTCCCCGTCGGACAGTGCTGCGCAGGTCGTCGGCGTGATTGTCATTTGGGAGGTCATGGATGAAGCTCATATTGCCACCCTGGCCGTTCACCCGGACCACCGCCGCCTCGGGATCGCCAGCAAGCTGCTTGTATCCGCTTTGAAAATTGCGCTGACCCGCGGGGCGCGCACCACCACCCTGGAGGTTCGCTTTAAGAATGAAGCCGCTCAGGCGCTTTATCAAAAATTCCGCTTTGAAATCGTTGGTCGCCGCCCGCGCTATTACCGCGATGATAACGACGACGCCTTGATTATGACGGTGAATCTGCGCCAGGTCGATGACCAGGGGCGCGCCTACCTGGAGATGATCTAGCGCAAGTCTTTCGTGGCGACTTAATTCTTTTACGGGAGGTTGGATGTGAACGATGAGATCTTGGCAAAAATAGGCCGGGAAGTGTCGGTCTGCGAGAAATGCAGTCTCCACCATTCGCGCAAGCATGCAGTCCCTGGCGAGGGGCCGGCGAATGCCGCCATCATGTTTATTGGCGAAGGGCCTGGCTTCCACGAAAATGAGCAGGGCCGGCCGTTCGTGGGCGCAGCCGGCAAGTTCCTGGAGGAGCTGCTGGCCAGTATCGGCATGCGCCGCGCCGAGGTCTTTATCACCAATGTGGTCAAGTGCCGCCCGCCCGGCAATCGTGACCCGCTGCCAGACGAGCTGGACGCCTGCTCGGATTACCTGGAGCGCCAGATTCAGGCCATCAACCCGCAGGTCATCGTCACCCTGGGTCGCTACTCGATGGCTCGCTTCCTGCCCAATGCCAGGATCAGCAGCGTTCACGGCCAGGCCATGCAGGCGCGCGGCCGGCTGGTGGTTCCCATGTATCACCCCGCCGCTGCGCTGCACCAGGCTTCTCTTCGGCCGATCATCGAAAGGGATTTCGCCCGCCTGCCGGAATTGATCGCCAAAGCAATCGAAGCGCCAGCCGCGCGGGGTACACCCGTGGAAAACAAGCCGGACCCCAAGCAACTGAGCTTCTTCTAGGGATGAAAATCAACCAACCGACCTGACAGGTTTTAAAGCCGGCAAGATGACCCGGACACAATCGTGTAAACCTGTACCTTCCGACCACATATAAACGCAACCTGTCAGGTCTGCTAAAGGTTTGGGAAAATCAATTACTTGAGAGGACGAATGACCAATTCAGTAAAAGAAATATTACTCACCCGGTTGCGCGCCCGCCAGGCGCGGGTCGCCATCCTGGGAATGGGCTACGTGGGGCTGCCGCTGGCAGTGGTATTTGCCGAGGCGGGCTTTGAAGTCACCGGCGTCGATCCCGACCAGCGCAAGGTGGAGACCATCCGCCGCGGCGAGAGCCACATCTGGGGCGTGCCCGGCGAGCAGGTCGCTCGCCTGGTGGCCGCCGGTAAGCTGCACGCCACCGACGATTTCTCCATCCTGAAAGACGTGCAGGCGGTTAGTGTGTGCGTGCCCACCCCGCTGCGCAAAACCGGCGACCCCGATCTCTCTTTTATCCTGGACGCCACCACGGAGCTGGCCCGGTACATCCATGCCGGGATGGTGGTGGTGCTCGAATCCACCACTTACCCCGGCACGACCCGCGAAATTCTGCTGCCCAAATTGGGCGAGGAGAATGGGCTGGAAGTAGGCCGGGACTTCTTCCTGGCTTTCTCTCCGGAGCGGGTCGACCCGGGAAGGACGGACTGGACGACCATAAACACCCCCAAGGTTGTGGGCGGGATTACCCCGGCGTGCGGGCAGGTCGCCACCACCTGGTATGCCCAGGCGCTCGAGACTGTGGTCCCCGTTTCCTCTGCCGAAGTTGCCGAAATGGCCAAGCTGCTCGAAAACACCTTCCGCATGATCAACATCGGCATGGTCAACGAGATGGCGATCATGTGCGACCGGCTGGGCGTGGATGTCTGGGAGGTGATCGAGGCGGCCGCGACCAAGCCCTTTGGCTTCATGAAATTTACCCCCGGCCCCGGCTTGGGAGGTCACTGCATCCCGATTGACCCGCTGTACCTTTCCTGGAAGCTGCGTGCCTTGAACTACACTGCCCGCTTCATCGAGCTGGCCTCGGAGATCAACACTGCCATGCCGCGCCACGTCGTTGGCCTGGTGCAGGAGGCGCTCAACGAGCATGGGAAACCCCTCAAAGGCAGTCGCATCCTGGTGCTGGGAGCCGCCTACAAGCCGGATATTGACGACCTGCGTGAATCGCCAGCCCTGGATGTGATCGGCCTGCTCATCCAGAAGGGCGCTCAGGTCTCCTATCACGACCCCTACATCGCTCAAATCCACCACGACAGTTGGGAGCTGGAGAGCGTGCCCGACCTGATGGCTGCCGTCGCTGCTGCGGATTGTGTGGTGATCATCACCGACCACAGCAGCTACGATTACCCGGCTATCCTGGATGCCACCCGGCTGATCGTAGACACCCGCAACGCCCTGGGAAATCTTGGCAAGGACAATCCCCGGGTGGTCAGGCTGTGAGCCGCGAGCGCTGAAATGGCCAATTACCTGGTAGCCGGCGCGGCTGGCTTCATCGCCTTCCATGTCATCGACGGGCTGCTCCAGCAGGGACATGCGGTTTTAGGGCTGGATAACCTGAACGATGCCTATGACGTCCGCCTGAAGGAATACCGCCTGGGTCTGCTCCGGGGGCGCCCCGGCTTCTCTTTCCAGCGCCTGGATATCAGTGATCACGCCCGGCTCAGCGAGTACTTCGCCGGCCCTGCGGGAGAGACTCAATACGCCGCCGTGATCAACCTGGCGGCCCGCGCCGGGGTGCGCCAGTCGCTTGAAAATCCCTGGGTTTACCTGGAGACCAACACGACCGGCACCCTCAACCTGCTCGAGCTGTGCCGCCGCCAGCAGATCCCAAAATTCATCCTCGCCTCCACCTCCAGCATCTATGGGCTGAATGCCCCCCTGCCCACCCCCGAGACCGCCGACAGCGACCACCCGCTGCAGGCTTACGCCGCCAGCAAGAAAGGCGCTGAAGCCCTGAGCCATGTTTACCATTATTTATATGGCCTGGATGTGAGCGTGGTGCGCTACTTCACCGTTTATGGGCCGGCCGGTCGCCCGGATATGAGTATTTTCCGCTTTACGCAGTGGATCAGCGAAGGCCAGGTGTTGCGCCTCAACGGGGACGGTGAGCAAACCCGCGGCTTTACTTACGTGGACGACATCGTCAGCGGCACGCTGCTGGCCCTCAATCCGGTCGGCTATGAGATCATCAACCTGGGGGGGCACAAGTCGGTCAGGATCATCGACCTGATCCACATGCTCGAATCGAGAATCGGCCGCCGGGCGATTATCCAGACTCGACCGGCCCACCCCGCCGATATGCTCGCCAGTTGGGCGGATGTCAGCAAGGCCGGCCGCTTGTTGGGCTGGGAGCCGCGGGTCTCCCTGGCGGAAGGCCTGGATCGGGTGGTTGCCTGGTATAACCAGAATCGCGAATGGGCCAGCCAGATCGATACCGCATGATCAAGTCCCAGCTCAGCCGTTTGTTCGGGAACGAGCTGGTCCGCAGGGTGGTGAGGAATTCAAGTTACTTGTTCAGCGCCACCGGCGTTTCCGCGGCGCTCAGCATGCTACAGGGCATCCTGGCTGCCCGCTTGCTGGGGGTAGCCGGCTTTGGCGTCCTGGGGACGATCACCACCTTCACCAGCGTGGTGAACAAGTTCGCCTCCTTCCGCATGGGAGAGCTGGTCATCAAGTACGTGGGCCAGTTCACCGAGAACGGGGACAGGCAGCGCGCCGCGGCGGTCTTCAAGGCCGCCGCCCTGCTCGAATTTATCGCCTCGTTTTTTGCCTTTAGCCTGATCTGGCTGCTGGCGCCCCTGGGAGCCAGGTATTTCGCCAAGGACCCCGGGGTTGCAGATTGGTTCGTGATCTATGGCCTGATCGTGATCGCCAATTTGATCAGCGAAAGCTCTGTGGGGCTGCTGCAGATCTTCGACCGCTTTCAGCGCATGGCTGCCCTGAACGTCATCCAGAGCCTGGTCACCCTTGCGATCATCTCTTTCGTGTACGTGACCCAGGGCGGTTTTTTGGGAATTTTGCTGGCTTATCTGACTGGTAAAGTGATCGGCGCGCTGGGCCTCACCGCCGCCGCCCTCCTCGAAGCCACCCGGCGCTGGGGGTGGGCCTGGTGGCGCACGCCGCTGAGCTTGCTGCGCCCTCAGCGCCGCGAGCTGGCCTATTTTGCCATCAGCACCAATATCAGCGCCTCGCTGAGCCTGATCAATAAGGATTCCGAGCTGCTCTGGGTGTCTTATTTGCGCAACCCGGTCGAGACCGGCTATTACAAGCTGGCCCTGGCCCTGGCGAATCTGGTCCAACTGCCCATCAGCCCTCTCCCCCAGGCCACTTACCCGGAGCTGAGCCGCGAGGTCGCCCGGCGCAATTGGGGCAACGTGCGCTATGTCCTGCGCCAGGGTTCCATTTTGGCCGGTGGCTATACCCTGGCGGCTTCGCTATTCCTGCTCTTTTTTGGCCGCTGGATGATCCGCTTCTTCTATCGCCCGGAATACCTGCCTGCCTACCCGGCTTTGCTGATCCTGCTGGTCGGCTTTCTGGTGGCAAACACCTTCTACTGGAACCGCACCGCCCTGCTGGCGGTGGGGCGACCCGATTTCCCCACCAAGGTCAACCTGGTATTGGCAGTGCTCAAAGTGGCGGGTGTGCTGCTGCTGGTGCCGCGCTTTGGCTACCTGGCGAGCGCCGGCCTGCTGGCCAGCTCCTATGTGCTGGGTGTGACCGTCTCGGTGTTTAAATTGCGCCGCGAGGTTGCCCGCCAGGAGCAGGCTGCAGCGTTTTAGTTCTGGTTTACATGAGAGTCGCCTACGTCCTGCCCTCGCTGAACAGCCCCTCCGGCTGGCGCTCGCACGCTGTCGGCTTCCTGGGCGCCATCCGCCTCCACGTGGAGCCGGTCCTGCTGGTCGCGCGGGAGGACGCCGCCGCGGCGCGCGAGCTCTTTCCCACTTGGCCAGTCTACACCCTGCCTGCCACCCAGGAGGCCGCAGCCGGCAGCCTGGCAGGCTTACGCCGCCAGTTCGCCACACGAGCTGCGCTGGCTTCCCTGCGCCTGCCGGAAATCGACCTGGTTCACTCGCTGGAAGCTTACCCCACCGGCCTGGTAGGTCACTGGCTGGCCCGCAGGCTTGGCGTTGGGCACGTCCTGACCGCCCACGGCACCTACGCAGTGATTTGGTACGCCCATCTTTTCGACCGCCTGCTCTACCGGCAGGTGCTGCGCAGCGCCAGCCTGGTCTGCCCGGTTTCCAGCGGCACAGCGGATCTCATGCGGCGGTATTTCGGCCCCGCGCTGGCGCATACCCGCCTGCAGCCCATCCTCAACGGCAATTATTTCACCCACGATGTGCCGCGCCGGGTCGCCTTCGAGCGCCAGCTCCCCGCCGTCCCGGCCCTGCTCAGCGTGGGCGATCTCAAGCCGCGCAAGGGGCAGGCCCTCAGCCTGGCGGCTTTCGCCCGCGTCAGGTCCCGGTACCCGCAGGCGCGCTACTACCTGGCTGGCGGCCTTGCCCAAAGCGCCTACGCCCGCAGGCTGCGGGCGTTTGTTCGCGAGCATGGGCTGGAGGGGTCCGTCTCTTTCCTGGGGGCGCTTCCTCCCCAGGAGCTGGCCCGTTACTACCAGGGGGCTTCGCTCTTCGTGCTCACCCCGCGCCAGGAGGGGTTGCGCTTCGAAGGCTTCGGCCTGGTCTATCTAGAGGCCGGCGCTCACGGCTTGCCGGTGGTCGCCACGCGCAGCGGCGGTGTGCCGGATGCGGTCAAAGATGGCGAGACCGGCTTGCTGGCTGAGCCGGACGACGTCCCCGGCGTCGCTGAAGCCATTTTGCGCCTGCTGAGCGACCCCGAGCTGGCCCGCCGCTTGGGCTGCCAGAACCGCCTGTGGGCAGAGACCCTTACCTGGGAGCGCTGCGCAAAGGAGCAGCTTCAGGCGTATTGCCGCCTTCTGGACGGGCTATGAAAATCGCCGTGATTGCCCCCAGCCACCTCCCGGCTCGCCGCGCCAACACCGTGCAGGTGATGAAAATGTCAAACGCCCTGGCGGATATGGGCCAGGCTGTGCGCCTCTACGCCCCGGGGATCCCGCAGCCGAAACCAGGCTGGGATGAGCTGGCCCGCCACTACGGCTTGCAGACGCGCTTCGAAGTGGAGTGGCTGCCTGCCATCCCGTCTCTGCGCCGCTACGACTTCAGCTACCGGGCGCTGCGCCGGGCGCGCCGTTGGGGAGCGGACCTGGTGTACACCCGCCTGCCGCAGGCCGCCGCCCTGGCCAGCCTCACCCGGCTGGGGACGATTTACGAGGTTCACGACCTCCCCGTGGGGGTGACCAGCCCATTTTTGTTCCGCCGCTTTCTCAAGGGGGACGGCGCCCGCCGGCTGGTGGTGATCACCCGCGCCCTGGCAGCCGATCTGCACGCCAGACTGAATGCGCCCCTTGCCCCGCCCTTCACCCTGGTGGCCCCGGACGGCGTTGACCTGGCTCGCTATCGGGACCTGCCCGACCCGCAGGCCGCCCGCCGGGAGCTGTTCGCCCGTCACGGCTGGCGCTTGGGCTTCACCGCCGGCTACACTGGTCATTTCTACCCCGGCCGGGGGGCTGACCTGCTCATGGAGCTGGCCGCCCACCTGCCGGAGGTCAGCTTCGTCCTGGTGGGCGGGGAGCCCCAGGATGTCGCCCGGCTGCTAATTCAAGTGGAATCCCGCGGCTTGACCAACCTGTATCTTGGCGGGTTCGTCCCCAACGTCGAGCTGCCCCTGTACCAGGCGGCCTGCGACCTGCTGCTCATGCCCTACCAGGCGCAGGTCGCCGCTTCCTCGGGCGGTGATATCGGGCGCTATCTCAGCCCGATGAAAATGTTCGAGTACCTGGCTTGCGGGCGGGCGATCCTCTCCAGCGACTTGCCCGTCCTGCGCGAAGTGCTCAACCCGGCCAACGCGCTGCTCCTGCCTCCAGGCGAGGTAGGCGCCTGGGTGGGGGCTGTGGAGAGCCTGCACGCCGACCCCGCCCGCTGCGCTGCCCTGGGCGAGCAGGCGCGCCGCGACGCCGGGAGCTACACCTGGGAGCGGCGCGCCGGGCGCATACTGGAGGGGCTGGAGCGTTGAATATGCCTGCCTGGAAGACGAAAATCCCCTGGCTTCCCCTTAGCGCCTCCGCCGCTGGCTTGATCCTCCTGTCGCTGGTCCTGGCGGGGATCTCCGCGCGCTTCCAGTCGCTCCTGGGCTGGGCTTCCTTTTTTTGGGTGAGCGCCCTGGCTGCCTTGCTGTTGTTGGGCGGCTGGCGGGCACTGCGGGGTGAGCATCCCCCTGTCTGGCTGCTCCACCTGCTGGTCGGCGCTGCCCTGCTGCGCCTGGCGCTGGGAGCGTTTTGGTACCTGGCCTTGCCGGCCTGGGGTTACGCCTCGCCTCCCGAGCAGGCCGGTTACGTGATGGCCGATGCCCACGAGCGCGATCAGGCCGCCTGGGAGCTGGCGAACTCCGGAAAACCGCTGGCGAGCGCCTTCCGCGGCGCTTACCACAGGGCCGACCAATACGGAGGCCTGCTGTATCTCAGCGCGGCAGTCTACCGCTATTTGGGGGGGCAAACACACCAGCCCTTGCTCATCGTCGTGCTGGCAGCCGCCTTTTCCTCCCTGGCGGTGCTCTTCACCTGGGCGCTGGCTCAACGCGCCTGGAGCGAGGGGACGGCCCGCCTGGCAGCCTGGGGCCTGGCGCTGTATCCCGAAGCGCTGCTGCTGGGCAGCTCGCAGATGCGCGAGGCTTTTCTGATGGCGCTGGTGGCCGCCGCTTTCTGGGGCTTGATGCGCGCCGCCCAGAGGCGCAGCCTGAACAGCCTGGGCTGGGTCCTGGCGGCTTTGCTGATTTGCCTGCCGTTTTCTCCGCCGGTGGCTGGCATGCTGCTCGCTTTGCTCGCCCTGCAGGCGCTCTTCATCGCCAAGATTGGCGCCGCCAGGATTGGCGCTTTCGATGGCGGCTTTGTGCGCCAGTTCGCCAGCCGGCGGCGCAACCTCTTGATCCTGCTTGGGCTGGCGCTCCTCATTCTGCTAGCCATCTGGCTGACCCTGCGCCAGTTAGCCCCCGAGGTGGGCGCCAACCCGCTGGCGCTGCTGCAATGGTGGCTCAAGAAGACCGCCGAATGGCAGGCTCACCTGAGCCAGCGCGCTTCCGGCTGGGTGCAAAAGATTTTCAGGAACACGCCGGACTGGATGAATGTGCCCCTGCTGCTGATTTACGGCGTGGCGCAGCCCTTCTTGCCGGCAGCCTTGGGCGATCTGAGCGGCGCCCCCGTGTGGAGGGGCATCGCCATCTGGCGCGCCCTGGGCTGGACGCTGCTCTTGCCGCTGCTGCTCTACGCCCCGCTGCGCGCCTGGCGCAGGAACGGCGCCAAACGCAGCATCGCCCGTGGCTTGAGCCTGGCGGTCTGGCTGGTCATTTTGCTGGCTTCTTTCCGCAGCGGCGGCGATCTGTGGGATAACCCCCGCTACCGGGTGGTCTTTGCCGGCACCCAGCTCGCCCTGGCGGCCTGGGCCTGGAGCGCGCCGCGCCGCCTCCCTGACCCCTGGCTGCGTCGAGTGCTGGTCGGCCTGGCTTTTGTCCTGGCCTGGTTCGTGCCCTGGTACCTGCGCCGCTACACCCCTTTGCAGTGGCCGGTGGGGGACCTGTTCAAGACCCTCGGCCTGGGCCTGGCCTGCGCCTGCTTGTATTGGATTTGGGATTGGGTGGGGGAGAATTTCCTGTAGACCTGACGGGTTTTTCACTACATTTCCTGGTCGATCGGCCAGGAGGGGAGCCTGAAACAATTGTTTCCACCTTGATTAAAAACCTGTCAGGTCTGATCTCAAACTGAGGGTCAATCAGCTCACAACAGCCAGTCTTCCAGGGCTAATCCGGCATAACGGGTCAGCCGGGCAAAGTGCTTTTGATTGTGGGTCACCAGGGGGACGTTTTGATTCAGAGCGATGCAGGCGATCTGCAAATCTGCATCGCTGATCGCCTCGCCTGCCAATTCGAGCTGCACCTTGAGCCGCCCAAAGCTCCGTGCAGACCACTCATCGTAGGCCAGGATCGTCAGGGCAGCCAGCAGTACGTCCAGGCGTTCCTGGTTTTTCTCGGCGCGCTGGGATTTCGCCGCCCCGTGCGCCAGCTCTCCCACGTTGATCGCCGTGGTGGCTAATTCTTCGTCAGGAGCCAACCGGCTTAAGTCTAACTTGCCGTTCAGGATAGCCACGCAGTGATCGCTATCCAGGATTTTCACGGATCGATCTCCGCACGGGTGGAGGCTGTCAGGCGTTCCACCAGGATCTCTTCCGCCAGGTCATCCAGGTCGGATTCGCCTCGCCACAACCCATAGGCGGCCATGGCGGGATGCAGCTCGCGGAGCTCTACTTTTTCCAGGATGGCCTGCTCCTGCCCGAGCGCCAGGGCAAGCCGGCGGGCGGCCTGTGAGGTCCGCTCCAGGCGCTCCAGCTCGGCGGCACCGATCAGGGCTGCCACCGGTCGTTCCCTGCGTTGGATGAGGAAGCGCTCGCCCGTCGCTGCCCGGCTGATCAGCTCGGAGAAGCGGCTCTTGGCTTCGGCGACATTGACTTTTTCCATACGGCACCTCGCTTAGTTGGTCATTATGACTAACTATAGGGATTATACCAGATTTTTCATCGGAGAAATAGATCGATTACGACTAACGTGTTTATCAGTATCGAACTTACACATCTGGAAGCCTGAGCGGGCCAAAATATAGTAAAAAGTATTTGTAAGATCGTACCTCTCTATTCTTAGGGGAAAACGTCATACGGTTCACTCGCAAAAAAGTTGCAATAAGCTGGGAAACATAGCAAAATGACACTTCGTAGAAAGACATTAGCCATCGTCAGCATAGTGGTTTTGGGCTTAATCCTCATCCTCTTTACGCTCTCTCGCTCTGTATTGCTGGACAATTTCAAAAACCTGGAAGAGCAGGATACTCGCAAAAACGTTGCTCGGGTTATAGATGCCATCTATGCCGACCTTTCCAATTTGAATAACACCGCCGGCGACTGGTCAGCCTGGGATGACACCTACGCTTTCGTGCAGGGCGAGCTGGATACGTATATCGAAGACAACTTGATGGACGCGACGTTTGAAAACCTTGGGCTCAATTTGATGCTTTTCATCAACGATGCAGGTCAGGTGGTCTTTGGAAAAATATTTGATCTGCAAGCGGGACAGCAGGCTCCCTTACCCTCAGAGATCTACCCTTATCTTTCAACAGACAACCTGCTTTTGAATTTTCCAGACACATCGAGCAGTCACACCGGTCTCATCCTGCTCAACGAAGTGCCAATGCTCGTGGCTGCACGGCCGATTGTGACGAGTGAGAAGCAAGGCCCAATACGTGGAACGTTGATCCTTGGCCGTTACCTGGATGAATGGGAGGTCGATCGGCTGGTGCAGATTACCCATCTGAACTTCTCGGTTGGTCGGATGAGTGATGCCCAAGCTCCGCAAGAGCTCATCCAATTGGCTGCTGCTTCAACAGAGGCGACCCCGATCCATGTCCAACCTGTGAGCAGGGAGACCGTCTTCGGCTATACTCTCATCAAGGATATCTTTGAGAAGCCAGCCATTTACCTCAGTGTTGAATTAGATCGAGATATTTATCAACAAGGGCTTAAAGCGCTCGCGTATTTCATCGTTTTGTTGTTGGTGGTTGGCCTGGTTTTTGGGCTGTTAACCCTTCAATTGCTGGAAAAGGTAATTCTCTCCAGAGTGGCAAGCCTTAACGAGAGTGTACGCTCGCACAGCGTCAATGGCAACCTCTCAGAGCGTTTGGCCGTGACCGGGAACGACGAGTTATCCAACCTTGGTAACGAGATCAATCGGATGCTCGAAGCGCTCGAAAAGTCGGAATTAGCGCTCCGCGCCAGCGAGCGAAGGAATCTCATTCGAGCCATCCCGGACCGCCTGTACGTTTTCACCAGGGAGGGGAGGTGTGTGGATTATAAAACGGGTGACGGAGATGCACCTGCGGGTTCGGCGGAAGAGTACCTCGGAAAATATATCCATGATTTTGGATTTTCTTCAGAAACTCTCCGCATCGCTTTTGAGAGTATCGAAAAAGCGCTCGATCAAAACACCCTGCAGACCTTCGAGTATGAGCTGGTTACGGATGAGCCATCTTACTATGAGGCTCGAGTCACCACTTTAAACGAAAATGAAGTCCTGTTGATTTCCCGAGATATAACAGAAAGGGTGAAAGCGCAGAAAGCCCTGGATAAAAGCGAGCGGCTGTACCGGGCATTGTTCGAGCTGGCCAATGACGCGATCTTCTTGCTAGACCTGGAGGGCACTTACATTGCGGTAAACCAGAAAACGTCGGATTTGCTGGGCTATACTGTTGACGAGCTGGAAGGCATGGGGGTGAAAGATGTTGTCGCTCATTATGAATATTCGGATGCAATGAAAAAGCTCGATTTCGTACTTAATGAGGGCTCTTTGCCTTTATATGAGCGCACATTCAAAAGAAAGGACGGAACGGAAGTTCCGGTAGAAATCAATGTATCCCTAATCAGGGAGCGGGATGGCCGGCCATTGTATATACAAAGCATTGCGCGTGACATCGCCGCACGTAAACGTGCTGAAAAGGAGCTGAAGGAAGTCAACCGCTCTCTCAAGGTTCTTAGTGAATGCAATCAGGTTCTGGTCCGCTCGACCGAAGAACAGAATTTGTTGGAACAGATCTGCGGGATTATCGTCCAGGAAGGCGGTTACACTTCAGCCTGGGTTGGATATACTGAACAAGATGGACAAAAAACCGTCCAACCCAAAGCGCAGGCAGGTCTTGAACCCGGGCGTTTGGAAACCTTTCCGATATCCTGGGCAGACGATACGAAAGGTCATGGTCCTGTCGGAACGGCCATTCGCACCGGAAAACCCGTGGTCGTCGCCGACATGCGCAGCCATCCTCATCATGCCCCGTGGTTTCCCAAAGTGCTTGAGAGCGGCGCAGTAGCAAGTATATCTTTACCTCTGAGTGCCAATGAGACTACCATCGGGGTATTAAATATCTGCTCTAATGATCGCGACTCCTTCCATAATGAGGAGGTCAAACTGTTATGTGAATTAACCGAGGACCTGGCATTCGGCATCGTTACCTTAAGGATGCGTGAGGATCACCAACTGGCTGGAGAAAAAATAAAGCGCCAGATCAAAAAACTGGAGGCGGTTCGCAACATCGATATCGCCATTACCTCCAGCCTGGATTTGCGGGTAATATTTGACATCCTGCTATCTGAAACAACGGCTATACTGGGGGTTGACGCAGCTGCCGTTCTCTCCTACAGCTCTCACTCACACACCTTGGATTTCATAACCGGAAAGGGCTTTACCACCCCCGCTCTCCATCACACGCATCTGCGCCTTGGGGAAAGCCATGCAGGTCAGGCAGCCCTCGAGCAGCGAACAGTTCGCATCCAAAACCTGAACCAACGAAAAACCGGCTTCCTTCGCTCTCCATCACTGGCGGAGGAAAACTTTTACGAATATATCGGCGTGCCCCTGATTGCAAAAGGACAGCTCAAGGGGGTTCTCGAAATTTTCAATCGCTCGTCACTGAATCCCGACTCGGAATGGTTCGGTACGCTCGATACCTTAGCAGGTCAGGCAGCGATCGCTCTGGACAATTTAGAGCTGTTTCAGGATTTACAGAAGTCAAACACTGACCTGATTGTCGCCTATGATTCCACCCTGGAGGGATGGTCGGGCGCGTTAGATCTGCGCGATAAAGAGACGGAAGGCCATACTCAGAGAGTGACGGAGCTGACCATGCGACTGGCGCGGGCTATGGGGATAGGTAATAACGACCTGGTAAATATTCGCCGCGGCGCCCTGCTACACGATATTGGCAAGATGGGCATTCCAGATCGCATCTTGCTGAAACCCGGCCCACTCACCGACGAAGAGTGGGAAATCATGCGCAAACACCCCACCTACGCGTTTGAGCTGCTCTCGCCAATTGCTTACCTTCGACCAGCGCTGGATATACCCTATTGTCATCATGAGAAATGGGATGGGACCGGCTATCCAAGGGGCTTGAAAGGCGAGGAGATCCCCCTTGCCGCACGAATCTTTGCGGTGGTAGACGTGTGGGATGCTTTGCGCTCTGACCGGCCCTACCGGAATGCCTGGGCAGTAGAAAAAGTGCTCGAATACATTGAAGAGCAATCTGGAAAGCATTTTGATCCCGAAGTCATGAAGGTTTTTCTTGGAATAGATCGGAATACCCAATCAATTGGGGAAAAAGTGCGTGGCAAGTAAAAATAACAATGGTTACACGTTGAGAAGCTGGATACTCACTTCTCTCCAGCCTCGGTCAGGATGCGTTGCACTAATGCCTCACTGGCGTGAAAACCTGCCTTGCGCAGGGCTTCAATTTCGGGGGATACAGCCGGAATGATCCCGGCTCTCCTGGCTGCCAGCAGCAAACCCAACGTTCCGATGGGTTTTAGACCGCTGCGGCGCGCAAAGCGGCGGGCATCCAGGTCATCCAGGACGACGTCCTTCGTGCCCAGTTCGAGCGCCAGGGCGACGACATCCCCGCTTCTCCTGGATCTAACGCCTGTGCAGCCAGCGCCAGCAGGTTGGGTTGTGAGCAGGCTTTTTCGAGCAGCCAGGTTCCCAGGATCCCCTGGACAGCCTTGTTGGACTCGTCCTGAACTGCGCTCAATTCACTCAAGGCTGTAACCGGCGCGTACACCAACTCCGCGCCGATCCGGAGCAACTCCAGTTTTCCTATCTTGGAGAGAAAAATCAACGGGGCTGTGTTGACGACGCGGACGTTCGGATTCAAGGCGCGATCCGTTTCGCCGCTTCGATCTCGTGCTCGATCTCTTCCGCCTGTATATTGATGGCGTGCACGTTATATTGATTCAGGATATACAAAAAGGTTGCCCTGGGCATACCCGCCAGTTCCGCTGCTTTGCCGGAAGTCAGCCTGCCCAGTTCGAACAGCTTCACGGCTAACAACACCTGAGCCTCGCGGGCAAAATCAGCCTCGGACATCTTAAGCAGCGCTGGAACGTCGTGTGGGATCTTGAGGGTTAGTTCGGTCATAGAAATACCTTCACTTTATCATTACATACCTGTGATGATAGGTGCCAATATCAAACTTAGTCGCGATCTCGCTTTCAATCATATTCTACTATACTGTCAACTATAATAGACGGTGGGTGCGTTCGTTCTTTGAACGCGCCAATTTTCGATAACCGCCTCCCATCACGGCAACCGTCAAAACCACAATAGCATATCCTGACGCACCCTGCCGCCCCTCACTCCCACTCGATCGTCCCCGGCGGCTTGCTGGTGATGTCGTACACTACCCGGTTGACCCCCGCCACCTCGTTGACGATGCGGTTTGCCACCCGCCCCAGCAGCTCGTAGGGCAGGCGCGCCCAGTCCGCGGTCATGAAGTCCTCAGTGGTGACCGCCCGGATCGCCACCGCCTCCTGGTAGGTGCGCTGGTCGCCCATCACCCCCACGGAGCGCACCGGCAGCAGCACGGCGAAGGCCTGGGCGGTGCCCTGGGCGCTTTCCGGGTCCGGGCGCATGCCCAGCAACCCGGCCGCGGCCAGCTCCTCGGTCAGGATGGCGTCCGCGGCGCGCAGGCGCGCGAGACGCTCCGGGGTGACCTCCCCCAGGCAGCGCACCGCCAGCCCCGGGCCGGGGAACGGCTGCCGCCACACCAGGCTGGCGGGCAGCCCCAGCGCTTCTCCCACCAGGCGCACCTCGTCTTTGAATAAATAGCGCAGCGGCTCCACCAGCTCGAAATCCATCTGCTCGGGCAAACCGCCCACGTTGTGGTGGGTCTTGATCCGCTGGGCCTGGGCCCTATCTGGCGCGCTGGATTCGACCACGTCCGGGTAGATGGTGCCCTGCACCAGGAAGCGCCTCCTGCCGAGCTGGCGCGCCTGCCCCTCGAAGGTGCGGATGAACAGCTCGCCGATGATGCGCCGCTTGGCCTCCGGCTCGCTGACGCCCCGCAGCGCCTGCATGAAGCTCTCCACCGCGTCCACGGCGACCAGTTCCACGCCCAGGCCCTCGTGCAGAGCCCGGCGCACCTGGGCCGCCTCGCCCTGGCGCAGCAGTCCGGTATCGACGAACACCGCCGTCAGTTGCTCGCCCACGGCGCGCTGGACCATCGCGGTGGCGACGCTCGAATCCACCCCGCCGCTCACCGCGGCCAGCACCGCCTGGTCACCCACCTGTTCACGGATGCGCCTCATGCTCTCGAGGATGATCGCCTCCGGCGTCCAGTCTGGCTTCGCCCCGCAGACCTCCAGCGCGAAGCGGCGCAACATCTCCGCCCCGCCCGGGGTGTGGCCCACCTCCGGGTGGAACTGCACCCCGTAATAGCCCCGCTCCAGGTCGCCCAGCGCTGCGATGGGGGAGTGCTCGCTGCGCGCCAGCGCGGCGAAGCCGGGCGGGGCGCTCTCGATGCGGTCCCCGTGCGACATCCACACCGGCTGCGTCCCCATCGGCAGCAGCGGGTTGGGCCGGGTGGTCTCTACCTGGGCTGGCCCGTACTCCCGCTTCTGCGAGGCCCCCACCCGGCCTCCCAGGGCGTGGGTCAGCGCCTGCATCCCGTAGCAGATGCCCAGCACGGGCAGCCGGCTTGCGAGCACGTAATCGGGGAGCTGCGGTGCGCCCGCTTCGTAGGCCGAGGCCGGGCCGCCGGAAAGGATAAAGCCTTTGGGCTCCAGACTGAGCACTCGCTCGGCGGGGGTGTCCCAGGCGAACAGCTCGCAATACACCTGGATTTCGCGCACCCGCCGGGCGATCAACTGGGCGTACTGCGAGCCGAAATCGAGGATGGCAATGGAATCAGGCATCTGATCAGCCTTCGAAAATGATCTCGTCGCCTTCCATCGAACTGATGCACGCCAGCGACTCAACCGGCACGCCCAGGGGTTCCAGGAGCTGCCTGCCGCCCTCGAAGCGCTTCTCGATCAAGGCCCCGATGCCAACCACCACGGCGCCCGCGGTTTGAGCCAGGCGCGCCAGCCCCAGGATCGTCGCCCCGGTCGCCAGGAAGTCATCGATGATCAGCACCCGCTCCCCGCCTGCCAGGTACTCGGGCGAGACGATCAGCTCCACCATCCGTCCTTTGGTGTGCGAGGGCGAAAGGGTCAGGTAGACCTGGTCCGGCATGGTGATCGGCTTGTGCTTGCGGGCGTACACCACCGGCAGGCCCAGGTGCAGCGCGGTGGTCACCGCCGGGGCGATGCCCGAGATCTCCGCGGTGAGCACCTTGGTGGCTCCGATGTCCCGGAAGAGCCGGGCGAACTCGCGCCCGCACTGGTCCATCAAGGCCGGGTCTACCTGGTGGTTGATAAACCCATCCACTTTCAATATGCCGCCTCCCAGGTTCTTGCCCTCCTTGAGGATGCGTTCTTTCAACGTCTGCATGTAATCCTCCTGGTGAATCCGTTCAATCCGTTGCTCAATCCGTTGCTCAATCCGTTCCCAATCCGTTCAATCCGCTCACAAAATCCGTTGCCAGCCATCCGTTTTCAGCGCTATTCTACAACGCCTGTGCGGATTGGAACAGGCGGAGTATGTTAGAATCGGCCATTGATGCTGATTTTAGCCTCCAACTCTCCCCGCCGCCGCCAGTTGCTGGCTTTGGGCGGCTGGGCTTTCCGAGTCGCCGCGGTCGAGATCGACGAGGGGCCTTTGCCGGCGGAAGACCCTCTTGCCTATGTGCTGCGCCTGGCTGAGAGTAAAGCCCGCGCAGCCGCGGCGCGATCCGACCCGGAAGCCATCATCCTGGCCGCCGATACTGCGGTCGCCGACGGGGAGCGCATCCTGGGAAAGCCAAAGGACGCTGCCGAAGCTGAACGCATGCTGCGCAGCCTGCGCGGCCGCAGCCACCAGGTTTTTACCGCCCTGGCTGTCTACCGCCCGTCCACAGGGACGCTCCTGACCGACTGGTGCCTCAGCGAAGTACCGATGAGAGCATACTCGGACGAGGAGATGCAGGCCTACATCGCCTCGGGCGACCCGCTGGACAAAGCCGGCGCCTACGCCATCCAGCACGCCGGGTTCAAGCCGGTGGCTGAATTATCCGCCTGCTATGCCAACGTGATGGGCTTGCCCCTGTGCCACCTGAGCCGCACCCTGGCGAAGCTGGGTTTCCCTCTGGACGCCGGCATCGCTCAGGCCTGCCAGGCCGCCCTGGCGTACCAGTGCCCGGTCTACCAGCAGGTGCTGGGCGCAGAGGTGCAGATAACTTGAAGAAAGCTCTTTTTTGGATAGTTTTGATCCTCTCGCTCGCCGTGCTGAGCTGCGGGCAGGAAC
>Ga0209341_10002045_pt1 | contig 19448 bp, 7 predicted proteins | sample RifCSP13_2_FD_184020 | JGI IMG/M metagenome (GOLD analysis project Ga0209341, IMG submission 184020) | Soil microbial communities from Rifle, Colorado - Rifle CSP2_sed 13_2 (SPAdes) (version 2) | ecosystem: Environmental > Terrestrial > Deep subsurface > Rock core/Sediment | place: Rifle... | reverse complement strand
GAGAAAACTTCTGCTGTGGTGTCGTCGATCAGATGGCTCCAGGTGTAAGCCGCAGTCAGCTGGAATCCTCTGTCGAAACGGCGAATCACTTGGGCCGATGCGCCATGGTAAGTTGAATTGCCGTTCGATAAGAATCCAATCACGCTTCCCGGATTCGTAAACCCGGCGGCTTCCCAATTTGGAAGGAAGTTCGACCGAGCGTTGATATCTGTCAGCGTTAGTGTAAGAGCATCAATCTGGGCTTGGCTTGGTGTGGCTAGGAAAGTAGGAAGTCCCAGCCGACCGTCCTCAGGGGCAACTCGCGCAGAGCGGTTGACGCGGCTCTGTGTCAGCAGGTGAATGCCGCGGGTGCCAAGGTAGCGCGCTTCGAAGGCCCAGTTAGATAGGAACTGGCGCTGGAAGCTGCCGGTCCAGGTAAGCGAGTAGGGTACCTCCTGATCCGCTATGAAGGCCGTGGTGGCAAAACGCGCTTCTGCTGCGCTACCTTGAGACGGGAGCAGAACATTGGGAATGGCCCCGTTTGCCAGGAAGCCTGGCGTATAGAGAAGAATATTACCAGCGGCGTCTACGCCCCCGACCGTGGCGTCAATCGTCTGTTGTGTCTGCGGAGGCAGCGAAAGAATATACAGATTGTCGAAAATGTAGTCGTAAGCCATCGAGAAGCCAGCGCGAATAGAACTCTTACCGCTGGTCCCGAAAACGCGACCGAGCAGGCCGTCGCCAAATTCAGGAGACCAGGCAAAACCTGCACGCGGTCCAAAGTTCTTCTTTTGCGCTCGTGGCGTCTTGAAGGTAATGAGCCCAGGCACCGACGAAATGGCGTTCAACTCCTGAAGCTGTGTGCCTTTCGGTGGCTCCTGATAAGACCAGTTGACACCCAAGTTAAGTGTTAGATTAGGCCGCACTCGCCAGTCGTCCTGCACGAACGCGTACATAACCTTCTGGGTGCCGTAATAGACCACATCACCAACGCTCCTCTGAGCGGTGAAATCCGGCCTCAGATCGTAGAAAAAGTATTGTGCCTCATTGTAGTCGTAGTCACCGCGCCCGCGTTGTGTAAAAGTTTGCGGTGAGATCAACTGGCGAAAGTCGCCACCAAACTTTAATGAGTGGTCACCTGTTACCCAAGTCATGTTGTTAACAACTTGGTAATTGTTCTCAATTCCTGTTTGGGGAAAGTTCCCGTTAGGCCCAATATTGACGCCAAGATCCCTGAGGGTGATGTTGGGGAACGTGGTATCGGTCAGACCTGGGAAACGGAAAGGTGTGGTGACAGGGAATGAGGCGTCTGAACGACGATAAGCCAAGCGTGTCTCGTTTGTGACGTTCGGAGTAAATGAATGCACCAGCGTGAGAGAGAACAGTCGGGTTTTGAAAGGTACCGGCTCATTAAAGATCGGTAGATCGGCCAGACCAACTCCCTCGTTGTTGGTGTGGTTGTAACGTCCCCAAAGTTTGGTTCGGGCACTGTGCGTGTAGTCAATGTTCAGAACGAAATTATTCTGTCTATTGAACTGCGGCGGAGGCGGCAGTTCGATGCTACCAATGTTGAGTTCTACTATAGATCCCGGGCAAAGACCATTGAGGTCGGGACGGACGTTGCAGAAAAAGATCTTTCCCGCATTGTTTGTCGCGGCGACCGGAATGAACTGGCGGTAAACTCCCAGATTGGTTGCCGAAACGCCTGGTGTACCTGCTACGACCGCCAGTGCGTCAGACGTTAGGGCGGTAATTCCACCTGGTACTGAAGCGAAGCCAACGTGGAGACGTTCAAAAGAAGTGAAGAAAAAGAGTTTGTTCTTCCCGCTATAGAGTGACGGGCCGCCCTCGCCGAAGCGCGGCAGATAAATGGGTCCCCCAACATTGCCGCCTCCGCGGAAGAAGTCAAAGCGTGGAAGGAATTGCGTGTCGGGCACATTGCGCTCGCGCACAAAGCCCTCTTCTATCTGTCGAGTGTCAAGGGCGTTCAGGAACCGGTTGCGGAAAAAGCCGTAAGCAGAACCGTGGAATTCGTTGGATCCAGTTTTCGTAACAGTAACGAATTGACCGCCGTTGGAGCGGCCAAACTCAGCGGAAAACTGGTTTTGCAGCAACGTAAATTCCTGAACAACTTCTGGAGAGACATATGCAACAGGGCCAGTGACAGACTTGTCATTGTTGTCGACACCATCGATCATGAAATTGTTGTTGCGAGGACGCTGCCCGCCGACTGAGCCACCCGATCCGACACCGACACCGCCAGAACTTGCAACGTTCGGAGCGATCAAGGCGAGGTTGTTAACGCCGCCACCAAACGCGCCCCCTACGTTTGTTTGAGCAAGATCGACTACCTGCCGCTCGGTGAAGGCTTTTGAGAGCGTATTGGTCGTGGTGTCGACGAGCTCGCTGCCAGCCGTTGTGACAGTCACTGTCTCACCAATAGCTCCCAGCGTCAGCTGTGCAGGCAGGTCAGTAATCTGGTTCAGACTCACATTGACGTCAGTGAGCGTCAGTACTTTAAAACTCTGAGCTTCGATCGTCACGGTGTAGTCATTACCGCTCAGAAGGTTGGTGAATTCGAATGTGCCTCTATCTGAGCTTTGAGTAGTAAACGTGTTGTTGTTCGATTTCTTGGTGATGGTGACCTTAGCGTTCGGGACCACCGCCCCGTTTGGGTCGGTCACAACACCACGAACGGTGCCTGTAGTAACTTGCCCTTGAGCGAGCACTATACCTACCAGGGCAACTAAGAGTATGCCCAACAGCCGGGTAAACCTGTGAGAGCTTTGCATATGGAAATCTCCTGTTTGCGTTTGCAGGAACCTTGAGAGTTCCTTAATTTCTGCAAGCAGGAGTGCAACCGATATGCCCAGTTTGTGAAAAATCGCTAAGTGCTGGGGATAGGCTGCTTATCACTCAAAGATGTAGGCGAGCGGGGAATTGTTACGGAGATTTCAGCTTCTGGTATTCCTATTGAATTGAGGTTTACGGTATAGGAAAGATTTCTCTAAGGCCCAACGTCTGATGTTCGAGGTTGACGGTCTTATTTTTCAGAGGTTGCAGGCCTGTTCGATCACTTATCTCGGTGCTGGTTTTGATTGCCAGGATGCGGCTGGAGCTTCAACACTCGGCGAGGATCAAACAGCGACCACGCTTCAAATCAGTAGGGTAAGCATCAGAATCCCGAGAAATATAAACCTCACCACTGTACCCCTTGAAATGACCGTTGAGGCCAATCTTCTTCAGATACTGTTCAACGGGAATTGTTTCGTTGCCTGATACATACTTCTTGAAAAACTCACTTAGATCAGTCCCAGCCGTTTCGGTGGCTGTCCGAACGATGTCTTGAACGCCATAAGTCTTTCGGGTCAATCCAAACTGTTTATACATACTCCGCATGAAGTCATCCAAACTCTTATTGCCTTTGCTTTGTTCCCTGATTAGAACGTCAAGGCAGAAGGCGACAGTCCAGCCCCCTTGATAGACTCCGGGTCGGTAGTAAGATTTTCGCGTTCCCGCTTGTTGTATTGAGACTCCGGTGAAGGCAGGCGCCCACTTAAAATAGAGATACATCGCAATGTGCTTTTCCATCTTCTTGATGAACAACTCTTCGCTGATAAGCCTCTCTCTGACAAGAGTGCGGTTTGCATAGTATTCAGTGAAGCCTTCAGAAAACCATTCGCGCTCCTGGCGTGGTTCGCCGTACATCTGATGCCCATTCCAAAAGTGAAACAATTCGTGAGCCAACGTGTTACCCCAAAGTATAAGAGTGTCGGGCGACACTTTGTCCTTGGTAGTTAGAGCCGCGCTGCGTGAATAGCCTTCACCATCTTCCTGATCTGCATAGAACAAGGTCATCATAAAGATACTTGGAGGAGTTTGATCAAAGACTCGATAGTAGGCGCTGACAGGCTTCTTGAGCGTCGAGACTATGAGATCGGCAGATTCGCTTATCTCTCCGGGGAGCGCGAGAACAAAAGTGAACGGACCTTCCTGAAACCGGTGTTCCGCATGATGGCCAAGGACGACGGTGTTGGAAAGAAGGTCGGTTCTATCCTGCGCAATGAAAGTCCGTTTGTCGTTGAGAGAGGGTTGCCAGGGGCTGGAAATTTTCCAGCCAGCCGGCACATCAAAGGTGACCTGTCTCTTGCCGGCGTGTTCAGAAGTAATGAAGAGCGGACGGGTAACGAGAAATAGTGACTTGTCTTGATAAAACCCTGCCTGCTCGTTGCCTGCAGGCCATTTCTCGTATGCAAAGGATAAGTTAACTTTATATGAAAGTTTTACTTCCCCAACATAGTTATTACCGAGTTGCCATGTGGCATTACCCAGACTTTTGATTTGGAGAGGATGTTCTGAGCTGTCAACGGCTTGAAGATCCCGAATAAAGGTCGCCCAGCCATCAGGAAGCTGATCCGCGCCGAAAGGATTCATGAAGATTCTGCCGCCGGTTACCGGCAATTGCGCCTCAACTAGCAGTTGCTGAGGTTTGTCTTGGGAGAATGCAATTCGGTAGCGGGCAGAGATAGGTTGAGCGGATTGAACGGCAACAAATGGCAACGTCAGAAAGATAAGAGCAGAAGCAACAACAAAACTTCTCATGCGGGCTTCCTCTCAGTGGGCCAGGGCCAACGAGTTAGAAGAGTAACGTTTTTTGCGGACGACGGGCAGATCGCAATCTGATACTTATGATTTTCTAAACAGATTCGAGCTTATTTGCTGTGCAACAATTCTCCATGAGTCTGACACTTTCACATACAGGTGAGTATACCGCGCTCTTGGTTAATTTCCTGGCCTTTGTATTTAAGCCCCCACTTCGCAAGCCCGGTGACGACCGCCGCATCTTTATACACTTTCACTCTGACATCTTCAGTAGTTTGACTTATCGCGACGGAGCAAACAAGAACCGCTGTTAAAGCGGCTGCTGGAAAAGTCTTCCTATTTTGGGCTTCCCTGAAGCTGTCCGTCAAAGGACTTTTCCGGGTGTCAATGAGACGCACTACGAACTCCGCATTTGCCTGGTGCCTTGATCCTAGCGACAATTTGCGAACCGATTGGTGCAACGGCTGCTTGCTTCGCAGTGCATTACACCTATGCTGTTTTATCCGGTGTGGTAAACGCATGAAGGATGGATAAGCACTGAGCAGTCGCTCTGCAGCCCTGCCCAGTGCTGATGAGGCGCATCTCACCCGTCTGACTTCAGCGCAGATAGGGATAAGAGCGACCTCAAAACTTTCAGAACACGTAACGAAGGGCAAACTGCATCACGCGGCCTGGTCGCGATTCGCCAATGGGCGTTTGCGAACCAGTATAACGACCGAAGTCCGCAGCAGGACTACCATTGAATGGATCTGAATTTAGCCCGAGGTTTGAAATGACCCCAAATCTCTGTGTATTCGTGACGTTGAAAACCTCCCAACGAAACTGCAACCGGTGATTCTCGGCATACCACATGTCGAACGATTTGCTCAATCCGGCGTCTAACGTTATATAGCTTGGAATGCGGAAGGTATTACGCTCACCGACTTCTCCCGCGCGAGCGTTTCGGAATGAGCGGTACGCTTCCGTGATATTTCCAAACAGGTTTGGGCGTCCATCCACATCGCATTGACAGGTTTCAACGGGACGTAACCGTGTTCCATTGCTGGTGATCTGCCAGTTGGTAGCCCAGAGACCTACATCAAATGGTGCTCCGGGCGCAGCCACCGGAAGACCCGAATGGTAACGGAAGATCCCAGTCAGTTGCCATCCGCCCAATAGTCCGTTTGCGATTGGATGAGGGTTGCCCCACCACTTCTTGCCGCGGCCAAAGGGAAGCTCGATCAACCAGTTTGCGTTGAAGTTGTGACGAACGTCAAAATTCGATACCGCACGCGTAAGACGCAGATCGAGAGGGTTACGGGTGATCGCGGCACCAAGCGAGCCGCCGGATTCCAGGGGCGAACCGTCGTCGATCGACTTTGAGAATGTGTAGTTAAAATCAAACAAGAGATCGTTCTTGAACCTCTGGCGCAGAGTGAATGTTGCGCCGTGGTAATCCGCACTGCCGATGGTTGAAAAGGTGGTAAAGGCGGCATATTGCGGATGGAAAAACACGTTTGGTCCGATTAACGGTGAGAAATCATCGAGGATGGCTTGGACAAATGTCCAATCAGGGATATCGAAGAAGTCGGCGGCAGCAATTGAATACGCCATTTGTGAAGGCGTCAATCCACCTATGAAAGGCGTCGGGTTAAAGCCGAAGTTCCCGATGTAAGCATTAATGATGCTGTTTCCGGGGTACAGGTTTTCAAAGAAGGGAATGCGCGGGACCTGCGGGCTGTCAAAGGGGACGCCCCTCATCCGCAAATCTGCGAGAACGCCTGCTGCCTCATACCATGTTTGCCCTGAGATCGGGTCCGCCAGGTTATTGAGGTGCATAGTGTCCCTGACTTGAAGCAGGTCACGTCCATTTCGACCGAGGTAACTTGCTTCGAATGAGAAACCGCCCGGGAGCTCGCGCCCATACGACAAGTTGTACGTATATTGCACGGGCGTAGTCAGAGTATCGTCAAGAGTAGTTTCGATTCTTTGAGCCTCGTTCGCTGGATGTGAAAGTGGGAAGCTGATTGGCCCAGGGGCTGTCAGAAATGGGAAACTCCGAAAGTCCTGGTTCAATCCCGTCAAACGTGGTCCAAGGCGCGTCGTGGTGTTGATCGTGTTTGCTGAGATCTGCGCGGCGGAAGCAAACCCGAGCGCATTGTTGAGATCGAAATTCACTGCCAGGGCGCTCCCGATTCGGTCATAGACCATGCGAAACCCGCCGCGAACAACCGATCGCCCGTCTCTACCGATCAGCCGACCAAACCAGTTATCTGGTGGGTTCGGAGACCAGGCAAATGCTGCCGCTGGAGCAAAATTATTCCAATCAGTCTCGTAGAAACCCGGACGGTTATTTGCAGGTCCTGACAGATCCAAACTGATTAGGTCGTTGACTGGATGTCCTGCGGCGGCGCCTACTCTGCGGCGCTCGAAGAAATCTCCAAGACTGACAGACGGTTGAACCTGAAAGCCCTCAGTCTCATAAACTGGGGTGCTGACACCCCATCTCGTTCCCAGTGTTACGGTCAAGTTAGGCCGAATTTTCCAATGGTCCTGGAGATAGAATTCATACTCTTCAGTAGCGAAGGTGCGAACTGTCGGGCTGCCTACGGGGAGGGGTTGGCCGTCTTTACCGTAATTCGATCTGAATTCGTATTCCGAGAACCTTCCTAACACTGCGGCTACCGCAGCACGCGCGTTGAATGCAAAGCCCGAAGCTAGATTTGGAATGGGAGCGGAAAGCGTGGAACCAGAATTCGCGTAGAACGATGGGTTTGTTGATGCATTGTCGAATGAGTTTCCGAAGCCGGATCGCGTATTCTTGATTACACGGATGTTTGTCCCGAACTGGACAGTATGCGCATTTCTGATCCATGAGACATCGTCCGTGAAATTCCACACTGGAGTGGTTCGAGATACTGTCCGAGTAAACAGGAAAGGCTGATAGACGAAGCGGAAAGCGATTCCATTTGAGCTCGAATCTCCCTGATTAGTGAAGGCTTGTCTGGTCAACCCTACCCTAAGGTTATTAACGAGAGTATTGGTTGCAGTCCAGGTGTGTCCCACCACAAATCCTTTTGGGTTCGCCCAAAAGTTCGGCGACGGTGTTGTCGGGAACTGTGGGGCGCGTCCGAACAAGTCGTTCTGGTAGTTGCCACGCGCGAAGAGTATCTGGCGATCTGTAAGTGCCAAATCGAATTTTGCAATGTGCGATTCGAGTTTGACTGAGATGGGAGCATTGAAGCGAAAGCCCGCCACGTTAAGACCGTCCCCGGTTGTGAAATCATTAGGTAAAGGTGCTGTCTGCAGAAGAGCCAATCCGGCATTGTTCACACCTTCTGTCGCGGGAAACAGTGTTGCAATATCTCCCGGACTCAGTGTAATGCACCTCCTGTTGGGATCACTGGGCGTTGGGCAACCAACTCCCAGGGTGGTGCTCGAGGTTACATAAACAACATTTCCCTGGCGCAACGACGCGGTTGGCACTGTCCGCAGCACCGACTGTTCCGCCGAGTCGCGCCTGCCCTCATAACTATAAAAGAAGAAAAGTTTGTCCTTCTTTATTGGTCCTCCGATAGAACCACCGTAAATGTTACGCAGCAACTTCGGGCGTCCCACCCTCAGATCTCCTACTTGAGCCTGGCCGCTGAGAACCTGCGGATCGGTAGCAACAAACCTGCCAGCGGCGTTATTGAAATAGTCATTAGCAGTGGTCGCAGTATTGCGATGAAACTCGAAAAGCGAGCCATGAAATTCGTTGGTTCCGGATTTTGTAATCAATGAAACCTGACCACCTGATGATCGTCCTTGATCAACATTGGGAACCGAAGTCGTAACGCGAAACTCCTGGACAGAGTCCGGAGTGACACGCAGAACACTGGTAAACGCATCTAAATTATTAAGAATATCCAAGCCAAGCTGCTGTTCGTTCACGTCAACACCGTCGAGTGTGATGTTGGCCTGATCGCGTCGACTTCCCGTCACTTCACCTTGTCGTGTGACGCCGGGCTGGAGTGACAGCAGACCGACAATGTTGCGTGCATTAAGTGGTAGCTCTGTTATTCGTCTTGATTCAAAGGTGGTGCCAATAGTTGCGTCGCTTGTGTTCAGCGGCGCATCCAAGCCAGACACTACAGTTACTGTTTCGTTCACATCACCAATCTCAAGCTTTAGGTTGACATCGGTCGCAATATCAATACTTGCTTTTACATTAGTGAGCGAAACCTTCTTAAAGCCACTGGCTTGGGCTTCGATTCGGTAGGTATCAGGAGGAATAAGTGAAAAGGCAAAACCGCCTGATTCGTTTGTAGTCTGTTCGCGGCTAAAGTTTCTTGCATCATTAATAAGCGTGACAGTCGCGCCAGAAACAGCATTGCCCTGAGGGTCTTCAACGGTCCCGCGCACCGTTGATGTCCCTTGTTGCGCAGTAACGCCAATGAAAGAGACAGCGATAATGAGATGCGCGACAATAACTAAAGGCAGGCGGTGTGTAAGCGGATTTGGTTTCATTATTTGCTTTCCTCCGATTTGACTGCGAGACCGTTTCGTTGATGTGTGACGTAAGCGATTTCGTCTTCAAGAAGTCAGAATTCTGATGCGGACCGTGGCGATTGCTCCCAGAGGGAACACGAATGGCAAACCCGCCTCATTGTAGTACTGTATTGCAAATTGTCAATTCTGCAACAGATATTGCAAAGAGTTTGGTTGAAAAAGGCGCGAGCCTTTTTCAAGGCCCGCGCTTTTCAAACGCCTCGGGAGTCCCAGTCTCTTTGGCGTTGAGTCTCTGATAATCAGAACAACAGCTTCGCTTGATAGCGGATGACACGACCCCCGCCATCAGTACCTACCGTATCCGGATTCAAGAAGCGACCCGCCGGCGACGTGGCCCCATTAGAGCTGATCGCTCCGCCAGTGGGAGAAAACGGGCTGATACTACCCTGAGTAAACTGCGGATGATTGAAGACGTTAAAGAACTCGGCGCGTAGCTGGATTCTCGCCGATTCGCTTATCCGAATGTTCTTTTGCAAATTGATATTCCAATTGTCCAGCCCCGGCGTGCGCAGCGTGTTGCGGCCTAGTGAACCAAATCGCGGTACACTGCATGCTGCTCCGGGCACAAAGGTTGGGTTCACGATGTACTGAGCCGTCAGCGGGTCAATAGTCGCCCCTCCGGCATCAGGATTGGAGTAGCGGAGAATGCAGTTATTGGCATCCACCACCGGAACGGCGCGCACCCCACGCTGGCCGGCTGCATTGAAGGAAGGTCGTTCGATACCGCCACCGAGACCGTCTGAGTCGAGCCCATTGAATACGGAGTAAGGAACTCCCGATTCCCAGGTAGTCACGCCAGAGAGTTGCCAGCCACCAATAATGCGACCCACAATCCCACGTTGATCACGACTGAAGGGAATCTCGTATACCCAGGTGAGATTGGCCTTATGTGTGCGGTCAAAAATTGAGACGCTGCGCTCAAACTGACTGCCGCCGAACGCATAAGGCAAAGCGAAGAAGGCCGATGTCGTAGCCAGGCCGATGCCAAACACCTCGTCAGCGTTGCTGATCAATTTCGACCAGGTATAGCCGCCGGTGATCATGAAATTGTTTGAAAGGCGGCGCCGCACTTCCAACTGACCGGAGTGGTATATGGACGATGCTCCGTTGGTCCGGACGCTGCGACCACCTTGTAAGCGGTCGAGCCGATTCTGTGGGGTGCCGGTGAATCCTGCCGGAACGGGTAGTAACAAGTCTGGGCGATTTACTAGCGGGTTGGCATCTTCAGTAACGTACAGTTTTGTGCCCTTTGAGCCAACGTAGGACATGTCCATGATCAAGTTGCCGGGCAGTTCGCGCTGAATTCCCAGTGACCAACGTTGGTAATAGGGATTACCCAGGTTCGGAGCGATCAGCGTCTGCGGGTCGAAGGGCGATGTTGGTCGCGCCGTCGTCGGAAAACGACTGGTGAAATTTGATAGACCACGCGGATTCGCCGCTGAGGTCTGAGAGATTATCGTTGTCGAGATTACATTTGGCGACGAAACGGCTGCGTTCGAAGCGATGTTATTGAAGAACGAGTCGTAGCCCATCTGGTAACCGCCGCGGATCACTGACTTATTTTCTCCAAATAGCCGACCCAGAACACCACTCTCATACGAGGGTGACCAGGCAAAGCCAAAGGTTGGCGAGAAATTGTTATTGTCCGAGGCCACCTGATTCGGATCGTCGTATGGCCCCGCCAGGGTCACCGGATCGACGTTGAATAGACCCGTGTAGGCCGGAGTTCGAAGCGTGTTGAAAGGGGTTCCGAAGTTCTCATAACGGAGTCCGAGTGTCAGGGTGAGCGATGGTGTCACTTTCCAGCGATCCTGGAAGAAACCAGCGATGCGATGAAGCGATGGGAAATAGATGGCGCTGCCAAAATCGCGAGCAGCAGAGGCATTCGATCCTCCAAAGTTATCTGTGAAGTTGCCAAACGAGTTATAGCCCGTACTGGCGGTGAAGATCAGACTGCCGCGCGGATTAAAGGGTGCCGCCTGGCGGGAAATCTGGCGCAGGTAGTCGATGCCGCCGCGGAAGGTGTGATTCCCGACTATCTTCGTGATCGTGTCCTGGATCACATAATTGTTTGCGATCCGGCCCTGCGGGAAAGTGGCAGCTGTTCCAAGGCTGGTAAGGGTAAGCCCGTTGAAGATAATTTGTGGAACATTCGCTGACGTTTCCGGGTCATGCAAAGGAAAGTCAAAAGCGATTCGGTTGTATCCAAGTCGAAACTCGTTGGTCATTGTGGGCGAAAAGACGTGAGTTTCAGAAAGAACAAAGTTGTAGAACTTGCCGGAAAAGTCGGCTTCAAAACCCGGGAGGGCGTTGGCCGTTCCACCGAACGGTTGTCCTTGAGTGTCATAGAGAAAACGTCCAGAGAGTTGGTCGTTCTCACCGAGCTTGTGATCTATGCGTAGTTGGAATTGATAGTCGTCAAAGATCGCCGAGAAACTCTTGAAGAACTGACCAAATTGCACACACGGTCGATTACCCACCGGCGCCGGACACGATGTAGACGAACCGGCGGTGGTACTTCCCCCCACTCCAAGTGCGACCTGTTGAAAGTTTGTGACTGCGAGCACGTTCTGTGTAGCGGCCAGATAAGCATCGACGTTGGCATTCGTTCCTGCAGGGAACAGCGATCGCAGGGCAGCCACACCTGCCGGCGACGGGGTCGTTAATGCCTGCTGACCACCCAGACGTTGACGCTCCCACTGATAACCGACGAAGAAGAACGTACGGTTCTTGCCGCTGATTAAGGATGGTCCGCCCTCGCCAAACTTAGGCAGGTATAATGGACCACTAAACGTCGCGGAGTAGACGGTTTGCATGCCGAAAGGTGGATAGCCTCTTGGGATCGTGCCGGCGGCGATCGAAGCAGGTGTACCGACAATTGCCGGGTTCCGAGACTGTGAACTGGTGATTGCGTCGTCGCGCGTCGAGTCGAAGAACGCCGACAGGCTGCCATGAAAGTCATTTGTGCCAGATTTGGTGATCACATTGACGACACCACCGCCAGCACGTCCATACTCAGCGTCGAAGTTACCGGTTTGGACGTTGACCTCCTGGATCGCCTCGGGATTTGTTATCTGGAACGCCTGACCGGCGACCGAGATATCATTATTCTCCATCCCATCGATCATGAAATTGTTTGAGCGACCGCGCGCACCATTGACGATAAAAGTGCTGACACCCAAACCGCCGCGATTGGAGGTGACGCCGGGAAGAGTCAACGCCAGGGCCACTGGGTTGCGACCTGCCACCGGCAACTCTGTGACCTGCGTTTGACTGATGCTGCCGCCACGGACCGGTGCTTCCGTCTGCAACAGCGCGCCAGCTTCGGCAATGACATCGACTGTTACTTGCTGGCCACTTACCTGTAACTGGCCGTCGACCGGCGTGGTCTGACCGGCGTTAACCACTACATTGGTCTTGGTCACATCGCCAAAACCTGTGCTCGAAAATGTGATTGAGTAGGTACCTAACTCCACGGCGTCAAATCGGTAGAAGCCTTCACTGTTAGACGTAGTGGTTCGCTCCTGTGAAGTGGCTGAGTTTGTAAGCCTGATATTCGCGCCTGCCACCACGGCGTTGTTGGGGTCTGTGGCGATACCGCTGACAGTTCCGCGGCTTGTTTGCGCAACCACGCTGGCGCCACAAAAGCAAAACAAGGATAGAAGTATTAGAACTTGTCTGAACCTCATGGGCTGATTCTCCTAGAATGGGTTAAGCAGGAAGAGAAACGAGCAACCTTCCCCCTTCTGCGATTAACATTTAATTGGGGCGTTTCGCTTTATGAATGGCTTCGCTGTCGCCATTCCATGAAGGCGTCGCAGTGATGCTTTGGATAGAATTTTTGTCGCGCCTTCAGATTTTCGGGGCACGATGGGGCAAGAGTTGTACCTTGAGGTGCAACCGAAGGGTTAAGTGGTAGCAGGAAGGAACTTACTTAGAGGATCTTTTGTTTCGTAACCGCTCCAGGTGAACGATTATTTCTATAACGTAGAGCTTCATGGTATCTGATAGAAACTCAAACCGGCTGTGGGAAGCGAAGTTTCAAACTCAAGTTGCGCCAGCTTGATTTGCAGCGAGACGCTCTTCAGCTAACCGGTCGGCGGCTTTGTAGGTGGGAATTCCTTCGGTTTTTGAAATCGCGAAAATGGCCTGGACTGTATCGTAAATCTCTTGCACCTTCGTGTGCGCAAATGCCTTATCCCAACCAAGCAGCTCCCTGCAGCCGTTGATAATGCCTCCGGCGTTAGCAACGTAATCCGGCACGTAGAGTATGTTCCGATCTTCAATCATGTCGCCGTGTCGTGGCAGAAGGAGTTGGTTGTTCGCCGCCCCGGCAATAATCTCCACCTTAAACTGTGGTACGGTTTTATCATTGAGGATGCCACCAAGCGCGCAAGGGGAAAAAACATCGGCCTTTACATTGTAGATTTCTTCCGGGCCAACGCTCTCGGCATTGAAATCTTTCACAACGCGCGCTAACTTGGCCGCGTCAATGTCAGTAGCTACGAGGTGAACTCCGGCGTCGTGCAACTCCCTCGCGAGGTAATAACCAACGTGTCCACAACCCTGGAGGGCGACCTTAGTTCCTTCAAGTGTGTCTCTTCCCCAACGATATTTTGCCGCTGCCTGTAGCGCGCGAAAGACTCCATGGGCTGTCGCTATCGAAGGATCTCCCGACCGCTCGGCCAATCCAGCTACAAAGCGGGTTTCCATCCGGACAAACTTCATATCCTCCGGACTGGTTCCGACGTCCTCAGCCGTTATATAAACACCACCAAGAGACTCGACGAATCGTCCGTGCGTTCGAAAAAGTTGTTCCCGATTCGTTGAACGATTGTCGCCGATAATAATTGATTTGCCGCCACCAAAAGGAAGTCCAGCGACAGCATTCTTGTAGGTCATTCCGCGCGATAATCGAAGCAGATCGGCAAGCGCTTCCTCGTCAGTTGAGTAACGCCAGAATCGTGTGCCGCCCACTGCTGGTCCAAGGGCTGTACTATGGACTGCGATCATGCCGCGATAGCCAACCGACGGGTCAACGCACATCAAGACCCGCTCATGTTCAGCGGAAGTGTGTACGTCGACGATGCTCATTGTTTTCATCACTTAAGAGACCATACGCTTTACCGTCATGAATCGTTCACTTTCAGCCTACCTAGCCCACTGGACTCCCTTCTTTTTGATACTCACGACGCCATACGCTCAGAGAGTGCATAAAAACCGATGAGATCCTACCCACGGGAGAGACTGTTTCAAAAACCTCATACCACAACGTTCGCTTTTTATGGACCAACAAAATACTAGACACGGGCAGGGTCCTTGCGAATTTAGATCCAGCGTTTTTGGACCTAGTCTATAAAAGAGGATCCTACACACGGCAGTGTGTAGTGTTCTTCAGATCCTACCTACTAGAACGGACGCCGCGATCCTACACACGGCAGTGTGTAGTGCTCTTCAGATCCTACCTAGTAGAACGGACGCCGCGATCCTACACACGGCAGTGTGTAGTGTTGTTCAGATCCTACCTACTAGAACGGACGCCGCGATCCTACACACGGCAGTGTGTAGTGTTGTTCAGATCCTACTTCTTAGTTGGTATTGTTGAAACAAAAGAAGGGGGGTGGCGCGTCTTTGTAGGCTGGATCTCAAAAGCACTACACACTGCCGTGTGTAGGATCCTCTTTTATAGGCTAGGTCCAAAAACGCTGGATCTAAAAAGCACTAGACACACTGTCGTGTGTAGGATCCTTTTCCACTTGGATCTTACTCAGACCACTTGCAATGTGGACCACCCCTCACCTGGTCCATGCTCAATCAAATCCTACACACGGCAGGTAGAAAGGAATCCTACACACGGCAGTGTGTAGTGTTGTTCAGATCCTACCTACTAGAACGGACGCCGCGCTCCTACACACGGCAGTGTGTAGTGTTGTTCAGATCCTACCTACTAGAACGGACGCCGCGATCCTACACACGGCAGTGTGTAGTGTTGTTCAGATCCTACCTACTAGAACGGACGCCGCGATCCTACACACGGCAGTGTGTAGTGTTGTTCAGATCCTACCTACTAGAACGGACGCCACCCCCCCCTATTTTTTCTTCAACGTTACCGACTCAGAAGCTCCGTCGAAATTGAGGTGTTCTGAGTGTCACACACTTCTGAGTTGGTATTGTTGAAACAAAAGAAGGGGGGTGGCGCGTCTTTGTAGGCTGGATCTCAAAAGCACTACACACTGCCGTGTGTAGGATCCTCTTTTATAGGCTGGATCCAAAAACGCTGGATCTCAAAAGCACTACACACTGCCGTGTGTAGGATCCTCTTTTATAGGCTAGGTCCAAAAACGCTGGATCTAAAAAAAAAGCACTAGACACACTTTTGTAGGTGGGATCTAAAAAGCACCATCCACTGTCCGTGTGTAGTATTTTTTTGGTCCATGAATCGCCTATGATTCACGAGATGTTTTTTGCGCGCCTTGTTCTAACGCTTCAGTTCAGCCCAGTGACTGAGAGCATTGCCGACGCGCTTCCCTGGCAACGAAAGTGCTGCCACGGTTCCGTTCAGAGTGTTCCCTCGGAGCTTAAGCTTGAGATGCAGACTGTAGGGACGCCGGTTTGCATCCTCAGCTCCGATATCGCCGCTCATCTGACCGGTAAGAGTCTCGTTAGTAAAGACGGGTTGATTCACCACGGTCCAGAGTTGGTCGCCCAGCCGAGCGTGAATATCACCTGATTCGTCGATCCGAAGGACAAAGGGCAGGTCCTGAACATGTGTGTGCACGATTCCCTCCCACAATCCAACGAGCTGGGCTGGTGGTTTGAACTGGGGAGAATCTGAAGGCTTGTTTACCTGGGGTGAGGCACCAGGTGATTCACCAAGCAATATGGCAGTGATGGCTTCTGTTACTTGGAATACCACGGTTGAGGATGAGTTTGTAAGCGCCACAATTGCGATCTTCTCTGACGGAATCAATCGCAAAGCCGTAGCTACACCACCCATGCCCCCTGTATGCCAAACTACTTTGTGTCCTGACTTTCGTTTGAATATACCCCACCCAATTCCGTAACCGGACTCCTTGCCGATATTGATCGTAGGTTCCTGCATTGTCTCGATCGCAGCATCGTTCAGGATTGCCTTTTGATCCGGCAAATGGGCTTTCAGGTGGAACATTCCAAACTTGACGAGGTCGTGTGCGCTACCGTAAATGGCCGATGCCCCGCGGTGATCGAAATCATAGAAGGGTATCGGTAGTCTGTCATCTCCGTAGCGAACGGCGCAGTGCTTTTCGAGACCGGGACCGATGTTGACCGACGTGTGGGTCATGCCCAGCGGTAAGAAAACCTCTTCGCGCATGAAATCGGCGTAGCTTTTGGTAGAGATTCTTGAGATAAGATAATCGAGCAAGCCATAGCCGAGGTTTGAATACTCAAACGCTTCACCAGGAGGTGTCACGACGTTTCCATAGCGAAGGATCGTCTCGTCCATCGAAGGCGTGCGGTGAGGCTCATCCTGATAGAAGAACTGATAGTGCAATGGCAGACCGGCAGAGTGATTGGCAACGCGGCGCACGGTCAACTTTGCCGGATCGCCAATCCTTGTCTTCAGTTTCGCCTCTCCGAGATAGTCATTTATTGGCCGATCCAGTTCAATTTTTCCACGTTCCGCCAGAACCATTAACCCCGTGGCAGTCAGTGGTTTCGAAACTGAGGCAAGCGAGTACATCGTGTGTTCAGTGGCCGGAATTCGGTTTTCGCGATCGGCCCATCCAAAGCCCTCCTCCCAGAGAATCTTGCCGTCACGTGCCACTGCTATGGCTACGGATGGAATTTGTTCATCAACAATGCGCTTCTTGATAAGGCTTCGAACACTGTCGAATTGATCTGAAGCGACGGTGGAAACTTTGACCTGTGTGGCGCTTGAAGCTTCTCGAGCATTGACTTCCAGAGCTTCGAGCAGGTTCGGAGACAGCACCACTAACGAGAAAGGTATGAACGCCGACAGCGCCAGTTTGAGATAGAGCGTGGTTGTCGAGTTCCTGTTTCGCGACATCGATAATTTCTAAGATTTCGGAAACGCCATCAGTTAGGCCCAAGCCCTGGGCTCGCAATAGTCGTTGCGCTACTTCCAACGTGCAATATATGATACGAAAACCAGCTTAGGCAAATCAGTTTATTGCTGAACTCAGGTTTATGAGGACGCTTGCTTCGGATCGGCGCATGCAATTTGTGAAAAGCATTCTTATTTTGGCAGCTGTGCTTGTTCATTGGCCCCCGCTTTCGAGTACGGATTGTTTGGGTCAAGCGAATTCGAGCCATCCTGGCGCCAGAAATGCTCACGCCATGGCTTATGACAGCCATCGCAAGCGCGTTGTTCTTTTCGGTGGGGCAGACGCTTCAAAGGTGCGGGGCGATACCTGGGAATGGGATGGTCAAAAGTGGACGCTGATGAGCCTTGCTGGCCCTGGTCCACGGACCTTTCCAACGATGACGTATGACAGTCTCCGAAAGAGAGTAATCCTGTTTGGCGGCAACCGAGTTCTTTTCGGACGAAGTCCGAATGACAATGAGTATTTAGATGATACTTGGGAGTGGGATGGTCAGAGATGGAGTCAAATAAAAGCGACGGGGCCACCGGTCCGGGCGGAAGCGGTCATGGTTTTTGACGTGAAGAGGGGCCGTTCAGTCTTATTCGGCGGACACACGATTACTGAGAACGGAAGAAGCTGGCTTGGTGATACCTGGGAGTGGGATGGCACTCGGTGGAAAGCAGCTCAGGTCTCGGGCCCCTCCCCAAGAAATGGTGCGGCGGCAATATATGATACGGATCGAGAAAGAACGGTTCTCTTCGGTGGGAACACTCAACAGGGCGTCTCTGGCGAGACGTGGGAATGGGACGGCAGTCAGTGGAAGAAAACCGCCTCTGCTGAAGTTGAAGGACGCTTCAATTCTGTGATGGCGTATGACGAATTGCGACGCGAAGTGATTCGATTCGGGGGACGCTTTGGCGGACGCGCTTTTGGCGACACGTGGAGATACCGTGGGGGTCGATGGAGAAGATTAGGTAGCAGTGGGCCAACAGCAAGAAACCATGCTGCGATGGTTTACGATCGTCGACACCGGAAGGTCATCCTCTTTGGCGGGCACGATATTGCGAATGTGTTTGGTGACACTTGGGAGTGGAATGGGAAAAGGTGGTTGCGTCGCGGAGCCGGCAAAGTAGAGAAGCGCATCGATAACGGGCATTAATGTTGATGGTCAAAGTCAGATTGCGCTTTCTTGTTGCGCGACTGCAAAGCTATTCACTACAGCTGTGGTCGGATAACTATTACGTCTGGTAGTTCCTCACCTGGCGAGTATTCTGTGTCCGTTGACGTAAGGTACGGACCTACAACATTCAGGGATGCTCGTGGGCCCGATTTACCGTGAGGATGGAGAGCGACCAATGCTCGACCTGCTAATCTAAAGATTACTGGCGCTCGAACTACTCGGCGTGGAAAAGACACGCGCCCTTGGTTATCAGTATTCGAGTTTCCTCAGCACGGTTCGACTGCACCGAATAGTCGGCCCGGCTTTGCGTAATTGATGCATTTCTAACCCGCGTCCATCTATGATCGGCGAGCCTGGTGGAATTCTCACATCCCCGGACTTACCAATTGGTCAATTGCGTCTCCTCTAAGTATTACAACTGAATTTTCAACACGCGGCCGCCCCGAACCATCTATTAAACGTTGCTCCGGTAATCGCAGTAGCTCCCACCAACGAGGGTAAAGCCACGTCGTGTTGGCGAGAAACGTGGCTCGGCACCAGAAGAATAGCGAGGGTATAGAGAGTGGGCAGAAAAAATCTGTGCATTCAGGCTACTACTTCCCAAAAGTCAAAGCATTGTAATGAACCATTGCATGTTGTCAATTGATGCACCATCCGTTGCTCCCGCGGTGATGGTTGTGACTCACGGTTCACCAAAAGGAGATCCGCCAAGCCCTTAGGAAAATTAACAGATACAACCCTTGACAGATTTCTTGCTAATTCTTAGAGTGAGCCCCACAAACGGTCGCTATTTCTCAACAGGCACTCTAACTGAACCCTCTCTTTCCAGTCTCATCGAGGAAAATGAAATGCATTCCAGTCTCCCACACCTCCTCAATGCACTAGTAGTGTTTTTATTTATGGCTTTCGTCCTCGCGACCACGCGTCCTAACCCGGTCGGACGCAGTGTGGTGGCGTCTCTCAGTCCTCCAGTAGCTGTTGATGACACCTACACCAGGCACGGTAGCGGACTCATCGGCCCGCTGTTAGCTAATGATTCCGATCCCGATGGTGATACCATAACCGTACAGATT
>Ga0209341_10002043_pt1 | contig 19449 bp, 22 predicted proteins | sample RifCSP13_2_FD_184020 | JGI IMG/M metagenome (GOLD analysis project Ga0209341, IMG submission 184020) | Soil microbial communities from Rifle, Colorado - Rifle CSP2_sed 13_2 (SPAdes) (version 2) | ecosystem: Environmental > Terrestrial > Deep subsurface > Rock core/Sediment | place: Rifle... | reverse complement strand
GCCTTCCCGACGTGGAATGCCCGGAGCATGTTCGCTCACATCAAGCCGGTCTCCCCGAGTGCAGCGAGCTCTGCAGGCTGAAACCTCGTCGACGTAGGCCGCTCATGTCAGCGTGCGCTCACAACGTCACGGCCCACGGCCTTCGCATGGGCTCTCCGTCGCTGAGGGTGAGCACGGGATCACGGCGGGCGCCTTCTGCGTCGAGGTACCGGGCCGCCGAACGCCCGCCGGTCACGTGGTCGAATTCCTGAGCCGGTCGGGGCTTGCGGCGCCTACGGTGGGATCACCGAGATGGTGGCCTTTCTCGTGGCAGGCGAGGAGTACGAGGTCTCGAGCTGCCTCCGACCTCAGCGTCCTGAGCACGCACGTCGAGGCGACCAGCGGCGTGTGCGTGATGAACGTCTTCCTGGTTCGAGGCCATCGACCCGCGGCTGGTCCACATGGGTCCCGCGGTCGCCGCTGAGTCCTTCATGGAGGCTCTGTCGTCACTGGTCGATCCGACAGCGCTCCTTTGGATCTGGATCACCCGCGCGGACACTGACGATCCGGCAGCGTTGGAGCGCCTGCTCGACTTGACGCCGGCTGCCCGACTCCTTACGAACATGTTCTCGGGATCGTGGCCACGCAGTGTGGTCGGGTTGGACGCCGCGAGCGGATGCCCACGTCCCGTTAACCTTTGTCAGGTAACAGCCCGATACACAGTGTCGGGCGTCTCTCCGGTACGAACAACCTGACACAGGGTGCCATGGCGCATCACTATTACGAGGGTTACTGAAACATTCGTGTGTCGTTGATTGGTGCCCATCAACGCACTATGAGACCGGCTCGTCTGGCTCATAACCCGACAAGTCTCGGACGCGTTGTCGAATGTCTCATTCTCACCTGGGCCTGATGGTCCCGGTGAGATCGTGAAAGGTGTCGGGGCGCGGTGGGGGCGCGAGCGGAGCGAGATGATGCGAAATGGTGAGAGCAGGTGAGAACGCGAAAGGCCCGGTCAGAGGCCCTTTTTGCGAGTTCTCCCTGGTCAGAGGATCGACCGGTTCTGCTTTCACACGGCAGAGGTCAGTGGTTCGACCCCACTAGCGCCCACGGAAATCCTTAATCGGACTAGCCCGCCGGCGCCCGCCCGAAAGCTACTCAGCTGGCTCTGGGTGCTGCTGCCCACGCCCGACCGGCCGGAGTGATCCGATCCATGCCAAGCCTGGTGGACTCGGTGAAGCCGGGCGCACTGGCCGCCCTCGACGCCTCCGAGATCTGCTCTTGCGGGTAACCCAAAGCGCGCATCGCTATCGCCACGTTGCGGGGTTGATCGACCAGGCAGATGAGCAGTTCGACGATGTCGAGCTCCATGGATACCTCCGGAAGCTGCCGTCCCGCCTGGAGCGTAAAGATACCTCGGCGAACTCAAGCCCGAACCGGCATAATGCACGAATGGCAACCAGCTGGACCCAGCGTCAGCGCCGCCTCCGGACGGTCGGCATTGTGAGCCTCGTCATCCTCGTACTCGACATCATCCTGGTGAACCTGCTTGGCGACGTGTCCGATGACTGGTGGTTGCTGCTCGTCGGTTTTGGTTTCTTCGTAGTCGGGGCGATCGCAATCGTGTCGCTTGTGTGGCTTCTTGTGGACCGCAACCGGCCCGCGTAGGTGCGATGGAGGAAATTCATGTTGGAGCATCCCAACGTCGCCTTCTATCGCCGTGCATACGAGGCATTCGCTGAGGGCGACGCCGACACGATCCGTGAGATGCTGGCCGACGACCTGGTTTGGCATGTGCCGGGAAGGCACCGGTTCTCTGGCGACCGCACCAAAGCCCAGACCATGGCGCTGTTCGAGGAAGTCGTTCCGGAATTCTCCGAGAGCGGACGGCCGGTGATTGCGTCCTTCATCATCGAGGTGGAAGATGTCATCGCCACTGACGAATGGATTGTCACCCGCGTTCATTGGAACCACTCCCGGGACAGCAAACGCTTCGACCAGCACGGCGTCGAGATCTATCGCATGAACTCTGAAGGGCAGATCGCCGAGTTCTGGGCGTTAATGCGAGACACGGCTGCGTTTGACGAATTCTTCACCTAAGGTTCCTCAAGAGCCCGCAAACGGAGCCCGGCAAACCTTGAGTGGCCCCTGTGGCTGACAGGAAGCTGGCTCACAGCTCCCCGCGGGAAAGGTACTCACTGGCTCTGACAGTTGCTGCCCGCGCCCGTCCGGCCGGAGTGAGCCGATCCATGCCAAGCCCAGTCGACTCGGTGAAGCGGGCCGCACGGCCAGCGGTCCACGCCTCAGAGATTTGGTCTTGGGTGTAGCCAAGTGCGCGCATGGCCATCGGCACATTTCGGAGTTGGTCGACCAGGCAGATGAGCAGCTGATCAACGATGTCGTGCTCCATAGATACCCGGAGCTGCTGACTACCTCAGCTCGACCCGTCCGGATTGGGGTCCTCGGGAACTCTGGGCCCCCGTTCCAGGCCATTTGAAGGGTCAACCTTTCGGTGGCAGCGGTGGGCCAATAAATTCCTGGTGATAGCGGCTGGCGATCTCCGTGAGTGCTTGTTTGTCGAGGAACTGCTCATCGGCGGGTGGTAGATCAAGGGACCGGGCGGGCTTCCCACCCTCGCGGAAGAACCCTTCAACACCGGCTGGCCCGAAGAACAGGAGCAGGCGGGCTTCCGTCGAATCGACATGGAACGCGTGCGGGACGTTGCGAGGCCCATAGACCAGTGAACCAGCAACCGCTTCGATGACGGCCTCACCATGTTGGACACGAACCTCGCCGGAGAGGACTACAAAGAACTCGTCCTCCTCTCCATGAATATGGAGCGGTGAGGCAAATCCCTTGGGCGCCAGCAGCTCCAGCGCCGCGAAGCGCCCCTCGGTTTGGTCCCCGGTCGCCTTGAGAAGGCCCAATCCGCCGTTGAACCACAACGCCTCGCCCTCCCCGGGCCCCAGTACGTAGCCAGCGGTTGTTCGCAGAAACGACATCGCGCACTCCTTCTAGCGCTCGGCCTCGTCAGTCAGCATGCCGGAGTGACAGGAAGGGACTGACCGGGCGCCAATGCAACGCTAGACGTCCAATCTGCGCGGTTGCAGTGCTCAGCGTACGAGACCATCTCCCCAGCCAGAGCACCTGTCTCGAAACAAAGCGCACGAAGTGCCGACATCGGACACTCGGCGATTGGCGGGTTATCGGTCGGGATCAGGCGTTATGGAGTCCTTACGCGTAGCCCTATTTGGTCAGCACAAAAGCCTGTCCAGTTGCCTTTGCGGCTCTCGCTACAGCCAGAGCAAACTTTGATTGGAGGACAGATAACTCGTCCGCCTCCGTATCGGTCCTTTGGAGGTCGGGGTTCTCGATTTGGCTGCTCGCCCAGTTGTAGAGGCTATTTCCTAGCCACCTCCCGGCATCGGATGCCTCGGTCAATATCGCCCGTGATCCCTCGTGGGGCACCGTTCCTAGAAACTTCTTGAGCGCACGTCATATGTCGATTAACTCTCGGAATCCGAGTTCTGGAACCTTGGCCGACAATTCGGTGTAGCGGTCGTTATCGATCATGACTGGGGACTGTACGCCGCGAGCCCCGACCCGCGTCCGTCAGCTTGTCGCGGCTTCAGCTATTGCCGATGGCGTAGCCGACGCTTCTCACCTCGGCATCGACCTTGCAACTGCGGTCATGACCCACTTGAGAGAGATTTAGACGTTGCCTTCCCCAAGAACTTTCCACCGCTCGCTCGGAATGAGTTTTCGAACCTGACCTGTCGGTGCTCGGTGATCTTGCATCGAGGAACCCGAGACCATTCCGTTTATCGGAGGTGCCCATGACCGTGGCTCCGTGACCGCCGGCTCGCCCGGCCCGGCGCCCCTTCTCGCGCCTGTCGCGCGGATGGTGCCGTCCACACCAACATACCGCCGGTCCAAAGATCCGATGAAACTGACAATGAACGCGTGATTAGGCTGGCGGACTCCTCTCAGAAGGATCCCGCATGACCCAGGCGCCGACCGATTCGCTCACCCAAGGGCGCCAGGCGTCCGAGGCACATGCGTGGAGTGAAGCCTTCGACCTGCTCGGCGGGGCGGACGCCACCACCAAACTCTCCCCGGAGGACCTCGAGCGCTTGGCGGAGGCTGCCTGGTGGATGGGCCGGGTCGATGATTCGATCGGGGCCCGGGAACGTGCCCACGCTGGTTACCTGAAAAGCGGGGAGAGAGCACGAGCGGCCCGGGTGGCGATCGACATCGCCTGGGACCATTTCGTGGGGCTGGCCGGGGCGGTGGGCCAAGGCTGGGTGAGTCGGGCGGAGCGGCTCCTTCACGACGAACCGGAGTCGGTGGCACACGGCCACCTGACCAGGGTGAAAGCCGTAATCGCATTCGAGAACCACGGAGCGTTCGACGAGGCTCTGGCGTTGTCGGAGCGGGTGTTCGACTTGGGGTGCCGTTTCGGTGACCGTGATCTGCAGGCCCTCGGTTTGCACGACCAGGGCCGCGTCCTGGTGGCGATGGGGAGGGTCGAAGAGGGAATGGCTCTTATGGATGAGGCCATGGCGGCGGCGGTGGGCGGCGAGTTGGGTCCAATCGCCACGGGAAAGATCTACTGCAACATGATCAGCATCTGCGAGAAGCTTGCCGATTATCGGAGAGCTGGTGAGTGGACGCAGGCCGCCGGGCGCTGGTGTGAGCGGGAGGGGAACGCCTCCGGGTTCCCCGGTCTCTGCCGGGTGCACCGAGCCGAGCTCATGCGCCTGCGCGGAGACTGGGCGGGGGCCGAACGGGAAGCGCTGCGGGCTTCCACCGAACTGCAGCACTTCTTGAACTACACGGGTGAGGCGTTCTACGAGATTGGAGAGATCCGGCTGCGTGTCGGTGACCTGCCTGGGGCTGAACAGGCGTTCCGGCAGGCCAGTGAGCTTGGCCGCGATCCCCAACCTGGGCTGGCTCTGCTGCGCTTGGCTGAAGGCAAGATCGAGGCCGCTTGCTCCCTCATCGAGAAGGCGGTGGCGGAGGAAACCCGCGGTCCGTTGGATCGGGCCCGTTTGCTCCCCGCACAAGTGGAAATCAGCCTGGCAGCCGGGAACCCGGCAATGGCAGGTCCGGCCGCCGACGAGCTGGAGTCAACCGCAGGTGAGTACCGAACCCAAGCGTTGCAGGCGCGGGCCGCCCAAGCCCGGGGGCTGGTCTTGTTGGTTGAGGGCCGGACGATGGAGGCCCTCAAGAGCCTGCGGCTTGCCTGGAAGCTTTGGCAGGAGATCGATCTCCCCTATGAGGCTGCCGGTGCGCGCCTGGCCGTTGGCCTTGCCTATCGGGCTAACGGGAGCAACGAGGCCGCCGATCTTGAGATCGCGGCTGCCCAAGCAGTGTTCGAGCACCTTGGCGCCGTCCCAGACGCCGCTAAGGCGGCGAAGCTTCTACGAAGCCCAATGCCGACGGAGAGGGAGTCGAGAACGCTCATGTTTACCGACGTCGTCCGCTCCACTGATCTGATCGGGGTCATCGGCGACGAGGCCTGGGAACACCTGGTGCGCTGGCACGACGAGACCCTCCGAGGCCTGTTCGCCACGAGCGGCGGCCGTGAGATCAATCATTCTGGAGACGGCTTCTTCGTCGGCTTCGAAGACCCCGGTGCTGCGATTACCTGTGCGGTAAACATACAACGCACGCTCGCCGAGCACCGTCGCACCCACGGGTTCGCCCTCGACGTCCGTATCGGGCTCCACACTGCTCGGGTGGGCACTACCTATAAGGGCCGGGCTGTACACCAGGCGGCGCGGATCGCCGCAGCCGCTCAGGGGGGAGAAATCCTCGCCGGCAGAGCAACCGTCGAGGCGGCCGGCCACCCGGCCACCCAGCCCCGCACTGTATCCCTCAAGGGAATCACCGAACCTGTGGAGGTGGTCTCCGTCGAGTGGCGGTGACCAGTCACTGCCTTCGTATCACGTCCGAGACCTGTCGTGCTCCAAAGAATCCGACCCGACCGGCCGCGGGATCTCCACGCTCGGGCGGTTCAGGTCCGTTGATGAGTTCTCCCTCCGCCTGGCATGCTGTCGCAGCAGTCGTACCTTGGCGACCGATCCCCGCGGTTCTCGGATTATCTAGACGACACCGTCGCGGTCGATGTCCAGCGGCCGGCTATTTACAAGATGACACTCTTCGGAACTGCTGCTGGTCACATCCTGCCGGCCAAGACCCAACACATCACAAGGGTGGGAGCGGCCGCCATGTCGCAGCGGTCGCCGATGTCAGTCCCGTCTCGAGGTGCTGCTGTCGATGGTCAGGTAGGCCCAGTCCGAATCGCGCTAACGGCTCGACATCACCAACGATGTATGAAGCGTTCGGCGTGCCCAAGAGCCATCGCGCATATCACGTCGGCCCTCGCTGCATCATCCGTGCTCTTGAGCCGTCCTGTCCGTGCTCGTAACCGACGAGAGACTTGGCGATCTGCGTGGTTGGAATGATGGCATTTCGTCCGCGTTTGGTCCGCGTCCGAGTGCGAAGGGCTGCGCAATGGTCATCACTGTTGACGACCTAAACGCCTCTCAGGGCTGATGCTTTCGGTGTTTCCCTGGTGGGACGCTTGGCCTGATTCTCCCTCACAAGGAAAGGTCACCGCCCAGGCCGAGAGCCCGGACTTCGGCGGTCGTTGGCGGCGCTCGGGTGGCCAATGTCAAATCGATGTGAAAACGGGTAGCGCGCAGTGGGTTTCGGTGAAACTCGGACAAGGCGTGGCCAAATGTCTCATTCTCAGGGGGCCTCATGGTCGGGGAGAACGAAGGCTGTCGGGGCGCGGTGGGGGCGCGAGGGGAGCGAGATGGTGCGATATGGTGCGAGAGGGTGAGGAGGTGAAAGGCCTGGTCAGAGGCCCTTTTTGGGAGTTTCGCCTGGCCAGCGGCTTGCCCGGTGCTGCTTTCACACGGCAGAGGTCAGTGGTTCGACCCCACTAGCGCCCACCCTCCGAACCCCTATCCCGGTTGAGCTTTCCGTCCTGGTGGTCGTTGGACTACTTAGCTCGGTGCGCGCCTATGCATCGAATCTGCGACGGCGCAGTCCCGGCGGGCGGGAGTCCTGATCAGTCGGTGATCGGGAGGTACCGTTGTCGGGATGACGCATACGCCAACGTCTCGGCCGGTTCGGGGTCGGCCACGCTGGATCGCCCGTCTCCTCAGCGCGGTGACGATCGCGCTCGGACTGGTGCTTGTCCTGGCGGCCATCGCCTTCGGCCGCTGCGATGCCTTCGGCGGGACCTGCCCAGCCGATCCGCCTCCGCCGCTCGACGACGACGTGTTCGGGTTGAGCGCGCTGGGAGCGGCGATCGCGACTGGAGTTCCCCTCTTCGCCTTCCGGCCGACTCCATGGGGACTCGGCCGGGCCATCGCTCCGTCATTGGGAGCGGCGCTGGTGGTCGGCCTCCTGGCCCGCAGCATCGCTCACGGCTGAATCCGCGACCACCACCCGAACCAGACCGGCGGCCGGGCTGCGGCCTCCTCTCGACCGGCAGTTAGCTGGCGTTCAACGTCGTGCCCATACGTTCCCCTGTTCGTCCGACACGCGGGTTCCGGCTCGAACGCACCGAGGTCTGCACATGGCTGATCCAGCCGTACGCCCGCCGCTGCCCTGCCCGGATTGGATGGGGTTCGGGTCACCGGAGTGGTGGTGTTGGCCTGCGGGTTCGTGGCGTCGGCGGCTGCCGTCGTGCGCGGCTTCAAGGGTCTGATCCACGGCACCGGGTTGTACCTGGTGGCTGCATCCCTGCTCGGTTTTGCCGCCCTCGGCGCCGGGGTCGGATTGTTGGTGAGTACAGAGACATGGTGGCTGGCGGTTTTGGTCGCTGTGACGATCGTGTTGCGGGCGATGGCAACGTCCCGCCATACCCGGGCCGCCGGTGGCGCCGGTTCGACTCGACGATAGGCCCCACCAGCCTGGCGCCCTGTGACTGGATGGGGACTTCTGGCGTCGGTAGGCCTTGCGAGCGGACGAGGTCGCCATCGGGCCACACGCTCGATTGCCCACGGGAACGATCCCCTCCTGGTTCGACCCGGCGCGGACACAGACCGTGGGGTTAGCATTCGGAGCAGAGCTGTCAGGGAGGCAGCAGCGGAGACAGGGAGGCACCAGGATGAAGAGAGCATCGTGGCTCACCGTGCTCGTCCTGCTACTGGTCATGGCGTTCGCGCCAATGGCTTTGGCAGGCGAGTCGAAAGGACCATCGGGACCGGGTGGTGCGACCGGGGGCTCGACCCCGATCGATGGCTTCTGGACCGGGGATGGGGCTGCATCGATCTGTTCCTTCTCGGGACTGAACGACGTGATCGACGAGGTCGAACCCACCCGCACCCAGTCGTACGGCACCTTCGTGGTGCTCATCATGAAGACTGCCGGGGTCGGAGTCCAAGAGGCGAAGGCGATCCTGGGTGAGGCTCCGAGCCAGTCCTGCAATCCGAACAACGCACCTTGGGGTAACCCCAAGGGTTAGAGCGGGCTAGAAAGTGAAGCAAGGCCCCCGGCGTGCGCACTCGCGTGCGTCGCCGGGGGCTCCTCGCGTCCGAACGGTGCGCGTGCAGTTTCGACGGAATGGATCGCCCGGCGGGCGGGCCGTGACGAACGGTCAGCCGACCGCCCTCTTGACCAGCGCGACGATCTGCTTTTCGACGGCCGGGGTCAACTCGATCAGGGCGAACGACGTCGGCCACATGGCACCGTCGTCGAGGTTGGCCGGGTCCTGGAAGCCGAGGGTGGCGTAACGGGCCTTGAACTTGCCCGCGTCCTGGAAGAAGCAGACGACCTTGCCGTCCAGCGCGTAGGCGGGCATGCCGTACCAGGTCTTGGGGGTGAGCTCGGGTGCGGCCTTCGTGATGATCTCGTGGAGTCGCCCAGCGAGGACGCGGTCCGCGTCGGCCATCGCGGCGATCTTCTCCAGGACCTCGGCGGTGCCGTCGATCTTCTTGCCGCCCTTGGCGGCCTTCATCTCCTTGGCGCGCTCCTTCATGGCGGCGCGCTCCTCAGCGGTGAAACCGTCGGTGTCCGCGTTCGACTGGATGCTGCCCTTGGCCGACTTGCTCGTTGCTGCCATCGCGTTCTCCTTCACCTGCGCTCCCCGCCGGGGACGGTGTCCTCCTGGTTTGTGACATTGGCGGGCCGTGGCCCGTCAGTCAAGTGACGACCGGAACCCACGCCCAAATGCCTTGACAGACGGGGGAGCGGTGAAGCGCGAACCGAGATCGATGCTCTCTTCGCCGCACTAGAGCGTATCCCCCGCTCGAGGAAGGTACCAACGGCGAGGCCCCCCCTGCCGAACCCGCCGAAGAAATCACCAGGCTCCCTGAGAGTCCTTCTGCTGACAACGTGACGGCCGCCGGGTGACGTCACTGTCCCACGTGATCGGCCCTACCGGGTCATGTGACAAAGTATTCTAGCCGCGCTCACACTATGTTCTCGCCTCCTCGCTTACCAGCCCGCAGGTGATTGCAAGGAGATTCGTCAATAAGGCTCGGAGATCGGACATGTTGTACGCGTTGCCGGGAATGCCGGAGATCACGCTTGAGAGCAACGTTCCCGCCATTATGCGCGACGGCGCCATTTTGCGCGCGGACATTTATCGGCCTCGGTCCTCGGCCGACCTCCCTGTGCTGCTGATGAGGCTGCCTTACGACAAGCGAACGGCCGCGTCGGCCTTTGGTCAAGCGCACCCCGCCTGGTACGCACGCCAGGGATACATCGTGGTCATCCAGGACACCCGAGGCCGAGGTCAGTCCGACGGCGAGTTCTACCCCTGGCTGCACGAGCAGGCCGATGGGTATGACACTGTCGAATGGGCGGCCAGCCTTTCCGGAACCACCGGCCAGGTCGGGATGTTCGGGTTTTCTTACGTTGGGGCCACACAACTTCTGGCGGCAGTGGAACGACCGCCCCATCTCACGACGATCGTTCCCGGGTTCACGGCTTCGCAGTACTACGAAGGGTGGACCTACAACGGCGGCGCACTGGCCCTGGCCTTCGCTGCCTACTGGTCAAACTTCCTAGCGATGGAGACGGCCTCCCGGGCGGCTGACCTCACCACATTCTCGCGCCTTGGCGCCTCGCTCGGATCAGCGGCCAATTGGTTCTGGCATCTTCCGCTCGCGGAGTATCCGCCTTTGATCGATACGCCGGCTTCCTACTTCTATGACTGGCTCGCTCATCCAACCTACGACGCGTACTGGAGCCGATGGAGCATCGACGAGGGATATGAACGAATCATGGTTCCGGCGATGCACATTGGTGGTTGGTACGACGCATTCATCTCCGGAACGATCAAGAACTTCGTCGGAATACGGGATAGCTCGGGAAGGGCGAGCGCCCGGGCGAGCCAGAAGCTCCTGGTTGGTCCGTGGACTCACATGCCGTGGACCCCGTTGGGAACCAGCGAGGCCGAACCACCTACTGCCAACTATGTCGACGAGTGGCAGGTCCGTTGGTTCGACCAGTTCCTAAAAGGATTCGACACAGGCGTGCTCGACCACCCAGTCACTATCCACGTATGGAATGGCGGCTGGCGCGACTACGACAGCTGGCCGCCTTCCTCCTCAATCAAAGAGGATTGGTTCATCCACAGCGACGGCCGAGCCAACTCCAAATTCGGGGATGGAACGTTGTCGCGCCAAGCACCGGCCGACGAGCCACCCGATCTGTTTGTCTACGACCCCACCCTTCCCACTCCGAGCATGGGTGGACATTCGTGCTGCTTCGACACCATCACCCCAATGGGACCAGCCGATCAGCACCGGGCCGAGGTATCGAAAATGATGCTCGTCTATACCTCAGCTCCCTTGCAGATGGCGATGAATTTGGTGGGTGATGTGCAAGTCACTCTCTTCGCAGCTTCCACTGCCCCAGACACCGACTTCACAGCACGGCTATGTACGGTCGATCCCGAGGGTCGTTCGACTAATCTCGTCGAAGGTATCATCCGCGGGCGTCACCGCGAATCGCTCACGGTGGCGCGGCTGATGACACCAGGTGACGTATATGAGTTTCACATCGAACTTGGGCCCGTGGGTGCACACATCGCGGCCGGCTGGCGGCTCCGGCTGGACATAGCCAGTTCTGACTTTCCGCAGTGGGATCGAAACCTCAATACCGGGGGACCGCCGTTTACAGAGAACGTACTGGCCGCCAGGCTCGCCACCCAGACTGTCCTTCACAACCCGATGTATCCGACCCGAGTAAGCCTTTCCTTCGTCAAGTAAAAGGCGCCTAAATGCGAATCGGCGTCGTCTCCGTGATGCAAGAAACCAACACCTTTTCGGTTCGGCCGTGCCGATGGGAGGACTTCACGACAGCCGAAGGAGCAGAGTCGAGCCAGCGGTTGCAGGGGACAAACAGCGAGTTCGCAGGGGCGCTCGAGGCGTTGGCAGAACTCGGCGTTGAGGCGGTACCAATCTTCTACGCCTCGGCGCTGCCTTCAGGCCGGGTGGAAAGAGAAACCTTCCGACGCCTCGAGAACGGACTCGCCCGGTCGTTGGCTAGCGCCGGACCGCTTGACGGGCTGGTTTTGTCCTTGCATGGGGCGATGGCTACCGACGATATCGATGACGCTGACCTTGCCCTCATCCGTGGCTGTCGGCGGATCCTCGGCCAAACGCCGATTGGAGTCTGTTTGGATCTGCACGCCAATGTCACCGTCGGGATGATGGAGGCAGCCGACCTTTTGATTGGCTTTCGAACCGACCCCCACGTCGATATGGCCGAAACAGGACAGAGAATCGCCCGCCTCCTGGTGGCGCTCCTCGAGGGAAGAGTCAATCCGACTCTCGCATTAGAAAAACGAGCGATGATCGTTCCGGCGGAGGCTATGAACACCTCAACCGGAGTCCTGGCTGAGATTCGGAGGGCGGCTGACTCGCTTGAACACCTGCTTGATGTATCACTGTTCCCTGTCCAACCGTGGCTCGATGTGCCGGAGCACGGCTTCGGGGTTGTAGCGATATCAGACGGCGACCCGAAGGCTGCGGTCGATGCTGTCAAAGCCCTTGCCGACGAGATCTGGAATCAACGAGACCGGTTCGTCGTCCCGCGCTTTGTGACGCCCTCGGAAGCGTACCAACTGGCTAGGACCAGTTCCGTACGTCCGTTCCTTGTCGCCGAATCGGCCGACGCCCCCTCTGCCGGAGCCGTCGGTGACAGTCCGGCGATGGTCGAGGCCGCATTGAGGTATGGGGAAGGGCTAGAGACAATGCTGACACTGGTGGACCCACCGGCAGTGTCGCGGTGCCTTGTGGCCGGAGCGGGGGCGAAGATAACCACCGAAGTGGGGGCGGCACTGGACCAGAGGTATTGGCGTCCCATACCGCTGGAGGGGATTGTGGAGCGGGTCGGGGCCGGGAAGTTCAAACTCGAAGGGGTTGGTTACCACGGGCTCGAAGCATCGATGGGAGGCTGGGCTGTCATCCGCTCGCCAAGGGTGACCGTTCTCGTGACCGAACGACCTGCCATGAGCTCCGATCCCTCGTGTTTTCGCCATGCCGGTCTCGATCCGTACCACACGGATGTGCTGGTTGTGAAGTCATGTAGCGACTTCCGCCCCAACTACCCGCAGTCGGAGGGAGAGGCCGTGACGCTTGATGTGCCCGGAGCGGCCACCCCTCGACTCGACCGCTTGGACTTCAGGTGTGGCCATCGGTGGACGCCGACAGGCTCTGTGGCGATGCCCGAGCTGTGATGGCTGTTCGTGTGTGATGGCTTTTTAGGGGTCGATTGGTTGACTGTTCAAGGAACCCCTAGACAGGAGACGCCCCGGCCCACCTGCCGAGCCAGCGACAGCTCTCTTCCATGTACCGTCTCGGCAGGCATAGGAGGTTCGAAATGAGGATTGCGGTCGCCCGGCATCACGGAAGAACCGGCCTTTGGATCAAATCGGGTGACGGTTTCGTCGAACTGGCCGAGGTGGCGATCGCGATACCAGGGTTGGCCGGTCTGCGTGATGTTGGTGATTTGTTAGCGGCCGGCGAAAAAGCGATGCAGGAAGTGGCCGAGCTCACCTCCGGGCCTGGGGGAGTGCCGCTCGACCAACTCGACCTGTTGGCGCCGGTTCTCAACCCGCACGCGTTTGTCTGCGTCGGAAGAAACTACCTCGAGCACATCAAGGAAGGGGCAGTCGACCTTCCTTCCTACCCGTATCTGTTCTCCAAGTTTTCCAACGCCTTGAACGGCCATCTGCAGCCGGTGCGGCACCACGACATCACCGAAAGCCTCGACTACGAGGGAGAGCTTGCGGTCGTGATCGGGAGAGCTGCCCACCGCGTTCCCGCCGATCGGGCAATGGAAAATGTGGCGGGTTACACCATTCTCAACGACGTGAGCGGTCGCGACCTCCAGAACCGCGACGCGCAGTGGATCAGGGGAAAATCACTCGACACCTGGGCACCACTCGGCCCGGTTTTCGTGACCGCAGACGAGATTCCCAACCCCTATTCCCTGCGGATCGAGACCCGGGTCAACGGCGAACTCCGCCAGAACGCGGCAGTGTCCGACATGATCTTCAAAATCCCGGAGCTGATCGCATTCATCACCCAAGGGATCACTCTCCAGCCAGGCGATCTAATTGCCACCGGAACTCCTTCGGGCGTTGGTCTCGGCTTCGACCCCCCCAAGTGGCTGCACGTTGGTGACCGCGTTGACATCACCATCGAGCCGATCGGCACCCTTTCCAGCATTGTCAGCTGATCCGGGATCGGGCGTTTCGGTCACCGATAGGCGACCAGGCGACGGGCCGCATCGACGATCTCGTCGACCTCGGGAACAACGGCCCGCTCGAGCGGCGGGCTGAAGGGAATGGGAGACGACCGCGCTCCCACGCGGAGGACCGGAGCAGCGAGATCACCCCAGAGGCGTTCGGTCAACGACGCCGCCACCTCTGCGCCGAATCCACCGAAGGTCCATGCTTCGTGAGCCACCAGCGCCCGCTTGGTCAGTCCGACCGATCTGGCGAGCGCCTCGAAATCGAGTGGCACCAGTGATCGGAGGTCGATGAGCTCAGCTTCGATCCCATCCTCCTGTGCAAGTATTTGGCAGGCGGCTTCGGCGTGGATTGCCATGATCGAGTAGGCGACGATGGTGAGGTCCCGTCCGGCTCGGCGAACTGCCGCCTTTCCCAACGGCACCCAATGGTCCCCGGCTGGAGCCATGGCGCGCCGCATGCCGATCCTCTTGTTCTCGAGGAAGATCACGGGATCGTCATCGGCTATTGCCGACCGAAGAAGTCCCTTGGCATCGCCAGGATTGGACGGCGCCACGACTCGGAGCCCTGGAATGTGAGCGAACAATGCCTCCAAGCTCTCCGAATGCTGCGCCCCCGAGGAGCGCAACGTTCCGTCCGAGGCTCGAAGCACCAGCGGCACCGAAGCCTGACCGCCGAACATGTAGCGGAACTTCGACGCCTGGTTGACAACCTCATCCATTGCCCCCAACACGAATTCGACGAAGCTCATGGAGGCCACCGGCCGCAAGCCTCTCACCGCAGCCCCGACCGCCAACGAGACAATCGTCGCTTCCGAGATGGGCATGTCGATCACCCGCTCGGGCCCGAATCGCTCCGCCAAACCGCGGAACTGCCCGAAGTTGCCACCCCACGAGATGTCCTCACCTAGCACGATGACGCGCTCGTCAGCTGTCATCGCATGCTCCATGGCGGCAACGGTTGCTTGCCCGAAGGACACTCGTTCCTCTTCTCCGGCGGCCTCCACGCCGTGACCGACCGTAGAGGTAAAGACAAAGTCGAGGGCGGTGGTCGCATCGGGGAGCGGGCTGGCCTCAGCAAAGCGCTCCGCTCCTTCAACCTCATCTCGCGCTCCCCCCCAGACCGCTAACCGTTCGCCGTCGGTGAGAAAGCCTGCCCCCACCATGGCTGCCTCCATACGCGTGATGGGATCCTGTCCGCGCCAACGATTGACCTCGTCTGGAGTGCGGTATACCTCGGCGTCACCGATGAAGTGGCCACCAAGGCGGTATGTGTCCGCAACTACCAACGTCGGACCACCACCCGCTCGCGCTCGGCTCACGGCCTTCGACACCTCCCGGAAAACGGCCCCTACGTCGTTGCCGTCGACTGTCAGCCCCGGGATGCCGAACCCGCCGGCGCGGATGGAAAGATCCTCGATCGAGGTCGTTCGTGATACTGCTGTGTACTGGGCGTAGCGGTTGTTCTCGCATAAATAGACCACCGGTAAGCGCTTGAGGGCAGCGAAGTTCAGCGCTTCGTGAAAGGTCCCCTTGTTGATCGCTCCGTCGCCGAAGAAGCAGAGCGTCACGAACCCGGTTTTGAGCTGGGAATCAGCCAATGCGGCACCCGCGGCGATGCCAAACCCGCCCCCCACGATGCCATTGGCCCCGAGCATTCCTATCCCGAAGTCGGCAACGTGCATCGAACCGCCCCTGCCTCGACAAGCACCGGTTTCTTTCCCGAACAATTCCGCCAAGAGCGGGCCCATCCCCATCCCCTTGGCGAGCCCGTGACCGTGCCCCCGATGAGTGGAAGTGATGCGGTCGCTCCTATTGAGCGCGGCGCATGCACCGACCGCCACCGCCTCCTCGCCCAAATAGGTATGTACGAAACCGGGCAGCTTGCCCGCCAAGAACAACTCGGACACGCGCTCCTCGAAGCAGCGGATTCGCACCATGTTCGAGTAGAGCGAGCGGGCAAGGACGAGGTCGATGCTTTCGAGCGTGGCGGTCATTGGGCCGTGTACCCGCCGTCGACGACCAGAACATGCCCGGTGACAAACGAGGAAGCATCGGAGGCCAGAAACACGACGGGGCCGACCAGTTCTTCTGGGCTGGCCAATCGACCCATCGGTGTACGGGATTCAAACGTCTCGCGCAGTTCCGGTTCACGTTTCCATTGAGCGACAACGAGGCGAGTGCCGACGTGGGAAGGGGCGATGGCATTGACCCTGACCCCATGCGGGGCCCATTCCACCGCAAGGCTGCGGGTGAGTTGCGTGACACCTCCCTTGCTCGCCTGGTATCCGGCGCTGCCGGCGAAGCCCACCATGCCCACGACTGAGCCGATGTTGATGATTGAACCCGATCGGCGAGCCAGCATATGCCTTCCCACGGCCCGGCACACTCTGAAGGTTCCAATGAGATTGATCTCGATTACCTGGGACAAGAGCGTGTCGGGATACTCGGCTGCCGGGCTGCGACCACCGATCCCGGCGCTATTCACAAGTACGTCGACCTTGCTCAAGGAGGAGATAACACCATCGACCATCTCCGCTACCGACGTTTGATTGGTGACGTCGACAAGTACACCAATGCCGCGTCCGCCGGGAGCAAGGGATGCTGCCTGGTCGGCACCGGCGCCATCGAGGTCGGCGTACACAACAGTCGCACCCGCCTCGGCCAGACCGTCGGACATCGACCTCCCTAGCCCACCGGCGGCGCCCGTCACCAGCGCAACACGGCCTTCGAGCGACCATCGATCGATCACAGCGACTCGATGTGACCGACCTCGGCACCAGTCGACACCTCTTGGTCACCGGCGGGCATGGTCACAAAAAGGGTGCCGGTGGCGGGGGCGACGATCTCGGTTTGAGCCTTCTCGGTCTCGACCAGAAGTACGGGCGTTCCCTTCTCGACCTGGCCACCGTCAGGTGTCAGCCATTCGAGCAAGACCACCGCCTCCACCAGGCCAAGCTGCGGAATAATGATCGGCGTGTGCATCAGATATGGCCGTACCTTTCGAAGCTGTTCATTGGTGACGTACCTGTGCTCACCTCGCGTCTAACTCTCGACTCGGCACCCGTGATCTCCTCCGCCTTTATCAGAACGCGCTCGGCGTCAGCAGTCGGCACCACGACCACCCCATCGAACTCGGCCACGATCACATCACCAGGGTGAACCGTGATATCGCCGATCGTTACTGGGACCTGAGCGTCGAGCATCTCCCATCTTCCAATTCCGTTCAAAGGGGAAAGGCCGCGATAGAACACCTGGAAGCCGATTTCCCGCAGGCCTTCGACGTCCCGCAGATTGCCATCGAGGATCACGCCAACGCAGCCTCGCGCCTTGGCCGCGTTGCCGGTGAGTTCGCCGAAATGGCCGACGTGGCTATCGGTCGTCACCGAAACCATCAAATCGTCGGATGCCAGCTGCTCGAAGACTCGAAGGTAGGAGGAGATCCGGTCCACCCCCTCGTCCCAACCGACCGCTGGGTTGATGCCCCGACCAAGAACCGTGAAGGCTATGCCGGCGATCCGTTGGTCGGGAATGAGGGGTCGGAGCCATGATGGGAGCACCGGTTCAGGGACTCCAAGCTGATACATGGCATCGCACACGACGGGCACCCATAGTTGACGAAAACGGCGGCAAATATCCTGGCGGGATATCGCCATCAGCCCTCCAGATATCGGAGAGCAGTGAGGGCATAGATCTGGGCCGCTTTCCAAACCCCATCGATCGCCATGTTCTCGTTGGGACTGTGAGCTCTGGGCAGCAAGCCGGGCCCAAATGCCGCCACGGTGGGGACCCCGGCGATGAGTTGAAAATGAGGAGCGTCGGTGGCGCCGGGAAAAGCGTCGAGCGATGGAGAGAAATGGAGAACTCGATCGGCCGCCCATTGCAGCGCTTTTACTGCCGGCTCATCGGGGGAAATCTCGGTAGCCGGCACGAAGATCTCGAACACGAGCTCCGCCCGGAGGTCGGGCGCATCCGCCATCGCTTGGGTCAGGAACCGCTGAACGTCTGCCTCCAGCTGCTCGCGAGTCATGCCCGGGAGGGTGCGGATATCACACGCAAACTCTGCATTACCGGGGTAGACGCCGTAGAAGACGCCGGCCGAGGCCATCACACCTACGTTCACGGTCGGGCCGCGTGGGCAGAGAGGGTGGGGCTCATAGGTGATCCATTGCTTGAACTCGCGGTCCATGCGGACGATGAGCCGCGCCATCTCGACCGTAGCGTTGATTCCCTTGATCCGATCGGACACGCTCGAATGCATCTGCGTGCCTGTCACTTTCACCTTAAACAACGCCGCCCCGCGGGAGATGATCGCGATCGACTGCCACTCCTTGTCCACCCCGCTTGGCTCTCCGATCACCGCCACGTCAGCCGAAAGGTGGCCGTTCTCGGCCATCCACTTCGAGCCCTTGATCGATCCCGCTTCTTCGTCGGCGGTGAACACCAACTGCAGCTCACCTGCGAAACCACCCGCCTGCTTGACCGCCGCGCCGGCATAGACCATGGCCGCAACGGCCGCCTTCATATCAGCAGATCCAAGCCCGATCAGCTGGTTGCCCTGCTCCTCGGGTTCCCACGGGTCGGTTTGCCACGCCGACATGTCTCCTGCCGGCTTCGTGTCGAGGTGACCGGAGAGCATGAACGTCCGCCCCGGCACCGAACCAAGTATCCGGACTATCAAGTTTGGGCGGGTTTCCTCCGCCCCAACCGTGGCGACATCGGTGATTCCCAGCTCGGCCAGCTTGACGCGAACAAGGCTGGCGACTGCTCGTTCGTCACCAGGAGGGTTGGGGCTGGGAGTCCGAATGAGATCCTTGGTGAAGGTGAGTTGGTCGGCGGCGGTCCGCTCGAGATAGGCAAGCGCCGAAGTCTGAGCCGAGGAGAGGTCGTTCATGACCCCTCTTGGAGATGGGTAGCAATTCGTTCGATCCCCTCGACGATCGCGGCCTCCTCTGCCGCGAGCGAAATGCGTACCCAACCCTCCCCGGCGGGACCGAAAACGGACCCTGGCGCCACACTCACACCCCGGTGTTCGAGGAGTGAGAGGGCGAAATCCAAACTGGGACGAACCCAGCTCGACACGTCGACGAGCATGTACAGCGTTCCCTGCGGCCGGATGGCGGTGATGCCCGCCGCAGCCGCGGCCTCGACTGCAGCCAACCGCCTTCTTCGATAGGCCTCAAGCATCTCATCGAACGGTCGACGGGGCCCCGTCAGTGCCGCTTCCGCCGCCTTTTGTGAAACCGTCGACGGGCACGAAACCAGTGGCTCTTGCAGTTTGCGGAGGGTGGCTGCCAGGGCAGGCGGAGCTGCCGCGTAGCCCACTCGCCATCCGGTCATGGCATAGACCTTGGAGAAGCTGTACACCGTCACCACTCGACCATCGGTATCGAACCGTCCGGCGGCTGTGTGCCCTATGCCGTCCTCGAGGATCAGCTCGTCGTACACCTCATCGCTTAGCAACCACAGATCGTGGCGGCGGCAGAGCTCTACCAGTCCTTCAACCAGGCCGGGTGGAAACACCGCCCCGGTGGGATTGGACGGCGTGTTGACGAACAGGACCTTGGTATTTGCGGTCACGGCCTTTTCCAGCATCGCCAGTTCCGGCAGGAAGCCATTGTCGGGAGACAACGGGTAGAAGATCGGCACTCCTCCGAACAAATGGACCATCTGGTCCATGTTGGGAAAGCCGGGCGTGGGCAAAAGGACCTCGTCACCCGGATCGATCAGCGCCATGTAGGTCGA
>Ga0209341_10002041_pt1 | contig 19468 bp, 13 predicted proteins | sample RifCSP13_2_FD_184020 | JGI IMG/M metagenome (GOLD analysis project Ga0209341, IMG submission 184020) | Soil microbial communities from Rifle, Colorado - Rifle CSP2_sed 13_2 (SPAdes) (version 2) | ecosystem: Environmental > Terrestrial > Deep subsurface > Rock core/Sediment | place: Rifle... | reverse complement strand
CATTGAACCAACAAACATTTTCGTCGAAGTCAGAATTCGGTGGGGTATGGGTCTGGGATCGGTAGTCGATGATCCAACGTGAACATCACCCTCGGTAACGTTTCCGCGTAATCCGTTTGCTCGGAGCACGTTTGATCACGAACGACTCTACATCAGTTGTCAGAACTCTCAAAGATCGACCTGCGCGACGACAGATCAAACAACGTTGAAAAGCAAACGCATTGATGTCGGCAATCTGACGCCGTCGGACTTCCCGGCACTTAGACAGCTGCGAGCGACAAGATCAGCCGCGCAATTCCGAAGCACCACAAGCCCGACGGCATATGACCGCCGGGCTTGTGGTTACTATCTGCCGGATACCCGGTCCCAGACGCGGCGCCAGAAGCCTGGTGTTGCCTCGGGTGCAGCGGCCTGAACAGGAGTTTCGACCTTCTGCGCCTTTCCGTAGAACTGCGCTTTGGCGGCGCGATCACGACGACGCTCGGCTTCGACCTGCTCGTCACTCCACGAGCCGGCTTCGATGACCTTGCCGCGGTCAATCACGTAGTGTGATCGGCATTTCAGCGTCCAACTGCCGATCGACGGACGAAGCGAGATGGTCTCGCCGTCGAACGTCATCTTCCAGTCCGTCGGCGTGAAGGGCGCGACAACTTCCTCGCCGCAGCCGCAGCAGCAGCTGTGAGCCGATGTCGCGTATTCCATCGACACGTAGAGAACGCCTGCCTCAAGACGCTCGGGGATGTGTTCGACGAAACGATGATCGAGTCTCTTGTACCGCATCACCCGAGGTCCCCGTTGATGAGCATGTTGCCGTCAGTGGTGTAGGTGCAGTGGTGCTCGCGCTCGAGGTCTCGGTAGAACCCGCGGATCTTCTTCCACTTCACGACCGCCAAGACAGCATTCAGGGCGTTGAGGTCCGCGACCTGGATGTTGGATGCGTAGATGTCCTCCGCGCCGCCACCGACGAAGGAAATGCGCTGCCGCGCATGATCCCGCTTCTCCGGCGTGCTGGCGGTGATCCTAAGGATGCCGCCGAGCGATCCGTCGTTGAGCTCGAGACCCATACCGACATCGACGAACGCGGCCCCAATCGCCTCCAGCTTCTCCACGATCAACCGCTTCGCGTCGCCGGCGTCGAGGGACAGGAACGCGAAGGTGACGCCATCCAGAAGGTGGATGTTGTCGACGCCGAGCGCGACGTCGTGCGCCACGATGTTCCTGTGCATCCGGCTGTAGATGCGCTTCAGATAGTCGACCTTCTTCGGCGTATCGCGCAGTTCCTCCAGGCTCGCAGCACCCGGTGCTCGAAACGCGTTGTGGGTCAGGAACTCGTCTTTATCGAAGAGCCGGATTTCGCGGACCGGCGTCTTGGCGACGAAGTCCAGAATGTAGCCGCCGGTGCCGCCGACGCCGATGATGGCGACCCGCTCGTTGACCAGCCGCTCGGTCAGCACGCCGATCCCGACGCGGTCGGAGGCAGTTTCAACATAGTTGAAGACGCTGTCTTCCTCCTCTTCCGGTTCGCGGAACGTGCGCGGCGTCACGCCGGGCTTCAGCACCGCCGCCGGGCCCGCGACGATGTTCGCGTAACTCGTCATCTTGTGGTGGTAGTCGATGTAGCCGCCCTCCGGCTTGCTGGAGAAACTATGCGTCGCTTTCAGGCCGTGGCCGAGATCGAAGACGCCGGACTGATGCGAGACCCCCTGAATGCGCGCGCCATCGGCGCGGCACGGGAAGTCGCCATCCCAGTGAACGACATGAGTGTCGGGCGTTCGCGTCTGGTCTCCAGCCAGCGTCAAGCTGGAGATGAGGGTGCCGATGCGCACCTCCCGATGCGCATCGACATAGGGCACCTCTCGCATGACGAGATGCCCGCCCTGCTGCAGGACGAAGTAGCCTTCATCGCGCAGCCGCTTGAGGTCAGGATTACGACTGAACAGTGCGCGTGACATTGAACACCGTGCCCTTCTTCTTGACGTCGACCGAGCCGCCGGCCCCGAGTTCGCCAGCGTGCGGCGTCGACGCCGCGTGCCGGTAGGTCATCGAAAACACGACATTCGGCTCATGCTGGCCCGGGAAGGCAAGCTGGACGATCTGCTCGAACGTGACCGTGCGTGCGTTCACCGTGCGGGGCCGCGAGTTGACGATGATTTCGAACGTCTTGCGCGCCGTAATGAACCGCTCGATGCCGGGCTGGGTCAGATCGATCAGTTCGCCCGGTTCGATCAAGCGGTCTTCGCCGCCGGGAACCTCAAGGAAAACGCCTTCCCCGTTGCCAGGCTTGGCGAGGCCGTAGAGCACCGTGCCGCTCATGACGGGCTTGCCCCAGCGCAGTTCGTCGTCGTTGAGGGTGAGCTTGAAGTCGCGGTCGGTCAGGAAGGCGACGAACCGCTCGGCGCCGCGCTCCCGGAGGTCGAACGGCTCGTCGAGCCGCACGTCCTCGAAGTCGCCCGAGGGCAGGATCGCGACGAGGCTGTAGCCCTCCCGCGGGTCGAGAGCCGCGGCCTCGAGCAACTGGCGGCCGAGCGGCACGGGATCGCTCACCTGCCGGGACTGGAAGTTGAGGTCGCCCTGCGCGAGGAGGAAGCGATACCCCCGCGCCGGACGCAGTGCCCGGCCTTCGCGCAGGGCGTCGCCGAGGTCGTCGTAGTCGAGAGTTTCTTCAGTGCTCATCAGATTGGATCCTTTAGGTTTACCGAGGCGATGCCGCGGCTCTAAGGATCCAATCGGAGCGAGTTTGGCCGACCGGTAAGGTCAGGCGAACTTTTTTTGCAGGGGACCGTCGGGGGTCAGCCCGCAGATGAAGAAGGCCGGGCAGTTCGGAAAATTTCGCGACGAGATCTCGGCCGGAAACCGGCCGGCCCGGATGTCGCCGAGAAATTTCGCGAGCTTGTCCTTGCGCCCCTTCAACTCGCGGTCCGACAAGGAAAGCGGATGCACCTCGCCGTCGGAAAGGTGGACGAGCTCCGCAACGGCGCCGGGGAAGGCCTGCTTGACCGCGAGAATTAGCGCCGCTGCGCCGACATCCTTGCTCTCGGCCGATCGCAAATGACCCGTGCGGATGCGGCGCACGGCCCGGACACCGTCCGGCCGCACCAGCACTTCGTCCGGCCGCACGGTAATCTCTTCCCCGCCAAAGGTGAGACTGAGCACGACCGGCGGCTCGACGACCGCTCCTGAGCGGTTCGACAGGAAAAAACGCAGCATCGTCAATGCGAGGTCGCGGAATTCAGCGCGATAGCCGTGGTCGTCGAGCCCCTCGCCGGCAAGCGCCGCGTTGGTGTGATCTTCCAGGTCGCGGTCGGTCATGGGGACGTCCGACGCGATCACCGTCTCGACCACCGAGCGAACCGCCTCGTGCAGATGCATAAAGGCGGTCGCGGTTCGCCGACCGCCGACCTGCAGGATGTGCGTGTAGAAGAATCGCCGCGGGCAGGACTCATAAAGAGCAAGCTGCGGCGCGCCGAAACGCATTCGTCCGTCGATGACCAACTCGACGCCGCGCGCTTCCGCTGCCTCCGGAAGTGCGCGCGCTGGCAGGACGGACCGCCGTGTCAAGGTCGTCCCAAGACGGTCGAGGAACGGAGACAGCGGCCGATTGTGGCCGTTACTCTTCTCAGTCGGCGCATAAAGGATCAAACGATCGCGGGCGCGCGACTGCGCCACGTAGAACAGGCACTCCTGCTCCTCGGCCTGGCCCGCGCGGAATGCCTCCAGCGCGCTGCCTTCGGCGCCCGCGATCATCCCGTCGGGCGCCAGGCAGGGCGGCGCCGGCGGGGTGCGTGGGATCGTATCGCTGTTGAGTCCCGGGATATGGACGCCGCCGAACTCCAGGCCCTTGGCGCCGTGGATGGTCATCAGGCGCACCGCATCGAGATGCTGCGCCGCCGCCGGCAACTGGCGCAGGTCGCGATCATCGCCGAGACGGACAAGCCTGCGTACACGATCGAGCAGGCGCGTGATGGGCAGCCCGCGTCCGGCCGGCTGGACCCGCACGAAGTTGAGGAACTGCCAGATCGCGATGCCGCGGGTGCGATCGGCGAGGTCTGCCGACGTCCCAAGGCGGGCGGCAATGCGCGTGCGATCGAGCAACAACGATGCGAGCACGGTCCAGGGCGAAGCTGTGTGGTCGAAGCCATTAAGCGCGATGGAAAGCCGGGAGAGCGCCTGACGGCCGCCATCGCTGACGCCGGGGATCGTATCGACCTGCTGGAGCCAGCTGCCCGGCGTGTGCTCGCCGGCACGCAGGTGCTCGAAGATCGTCGCCACATCCGCGAAGGAGGACGTAAAGTCGGGCCAGCAGGCGATGCGCACCAAGCCCATGGCGCGCCGATCGACAAGGACCGAAAGCAGCGCCAGGAGATCCTTAACTTCGGCGCGCTCGAACAGGCTGCCCAGAAACAGCACCGGCACGCCGAGCCGTTCGAGGTCGTGCCCGATCGTCGACAGCTTCTCGTTGCCGGTGCATAGAACCGCCTGCTCCCGATAGGCGTAGCCCTCGCGGCGAAGCTCCTCAATCGCATCCGCCAGGGCCACTTGCTGTTGCTCAGCACGCTGAACCGTTCGCAACTCAGGCTTTTGACCACGGCCGTCGCGATCCGGCTTGAGACCGCTCTCGGCGTCTCCGGCGCGCATCGTGATCGCGAAGCCGGAAAAACTGGCGACGATCTCCGGCACCGAGCGATAGTTGCGCTTCAGCCGGCCGCGCTTGCCGCCAGGGAAGTCCTCCTTCCCAAACCGGGTCATATTGAAAGACGAGGCACCTCGAAACCGATAGATCGACTGCTTGGCGTCGCCGACCATCCAGAGATTGCGACCATCGGGACGCAGTGCGTTTAGCAAGCGCACGCTGCTGCGGTTCACGTCCTGATACTCATCGATCAGCACGTGATCATATCGCGCCTGCAGCGCGGCGCAGATTGCGGCATCTTTCTCGAGCAATTGCACCGGCAAGGCGACGAGGTCGCCGAAATCGACGCAATGTGCGTTGCGCTTCAGTTGTTCATAGGCCGCGTAGACACGGGCCACTTCACTGGCCCGCTCGGCAGCTTCGCGCGCCTCAGCATCCTCCGCTTTCGCCAGCATCGCACCGGCCAGGGTTGCGTAGGTTTCAGCGTCGACGACCTCGTCCTTCGCCCGTGAGACGGCGGCCAGCATGTCGGCGATGATCTGGGTTGGATCATAGAGATTGCGGTAATGGATGAGCCTCAGGCGTGGAAACTCCTCCTCGAGGAGCTCGACCGCCTCGGTCCGGTCCATCATCCGCGGGTCCTTCGGCAGGCCGAGCTCCGCATGAAAACGCCGGATGATATCGAGACCGAAGGCATGGAACGTGCCGATCCACATCGCGGTCGCCGCGTCCGGCCGTTTGCGGGCGATCCGCTCGGCCATCTCGCCTGCCGCCTTGTTCGAGAAGGTCAGCAGCAAAATGCGCCGTGGATCGACGCCTTCTTCGAGCAGGCCTTCGACACGCGCGATCAACGTCTGTGTCTTGCCGGTGCCGGGACCCGCTTCGAGCAGATAAGCCTCTCCGCGATGCGTCGCCGCCGCGGCTTGCAATGGATTCAACGGCCGTTCGACGTGCGTCGCAGCGGTCGTTGGGGGCACCGGCGGCAGCAGCAAAGCGTCGAACAGTTGCTGCGCGACGACCTCGAACGACGCGCCCAGCTTCGCAGCAATGGCGGATGCCGAGAGCCCTTCATCGACATGAAGCGCTCGTGCGACAGTCCGGGGAAGCAGAAACTCGCGGGCGAACAGGTCCATCTGGACCTCGCGCCGCTGCCTGCGGCCATAATCGACGACGCGATCCATTCCGACCGGCGACGGCTCCGCCGCGCGGCTCGGATCGATTGTCGGCGCCGCCTCGCCATCAGGATCGTCGCCGAGCTCGACGTGACCGATCTCGTGCGCCACGAGAAAAGCTTGCTCGAATACGGAGCCCGCGCGCTCGTGAAGGATCAGATCATCGGCGGTGACGAAGGTCGCGCGGCCGCCATTAAGGACGGATGCCCCGACCGCCGTCGGTTCGACATCGATGCCTCGCCGCTTGGCCTCCGCAACTGCAAAGTCATAGGGCGACCAGGGGTCGGCGCCGGATGCGACGAGGCCAGCGTGAAGTTCGGCAGCGACTTGCCTGGCGAGCTCCACGCTGTCCATGTCAGTCCGCGTCCGCCAACAACCGGGTGCGCTTGTCTGCCGAGACGCCGGCGTCGATCAGCACCTGCTCAAGCGTGACCTGCTCGCCGGCAGTTGGTTTGGCGTCCGCCTTATAGCTGCGTGCAGCTAGTTGGGCCGGCCCCCAGGACAGTTCCAACTGCGCGACCGTGCTGTTGACCGCCTCGGCCAGCTTGCCGAAAAATCCTCGCGGGATACTAACCCGCGAGACGCGTCGCTCGCGTAGCGCGGTCACGACCTGCCGGGGTACGTCAAGGCGCTGAGCGACGGCACGCCAGTCGTCGACGGTCAGCGCCGCGAAAGGGTCGACCGTCGACGCCGGCATGGCCGCCGCGTGTCGTGTCCAGGCGCCATCGATGAGGCCCTGATCGGTAGCCGAGAGCGGCGCCGTGTCTTTGCTGGCTTCGCGGCTGAGTTCCCGCGACAGGTCGACGAGTTCCCCGGCATATTCCGGGTAAAGCCGCAGATAGCGCTCTAGAGTCGACCGGCCAAGCTCACTCTCAACCGCGAAAGCGTCGAGCACGGACTCGCGGGATGGACGTGTGGCGGCGGGGCTCACCGCTCTTCTCCATCGGCCATGGCGGTTCGCAGGGCGGCAAAGGCCTTATCACGATAGGTTCGGACGGTCTTTTCGGAACGGCCCAAGGCCTTGGCGATGGTCATGACGTCCGGCTCCTGGGAATCGATAGGGATGCCCTGTCTCAGCATGTGAATGATCCTGCTTTGTTCTGTCGGTAGAGCGTCAATCGCCGCCTCCAGGCGCATCCGGTAAGCCGGATCGTCGAAATCTGACGCGGCAAAGGGGTCCTGGATCCCGGCAGCCGCCTCGACCTCCGGCGATAGCTCGCCGCTCTCCTCGTCATATTCGAGCGGCCGCGCACGGTTCTCGTCGCGCCAGGCCTTCTCCTGTGCGTCGCGCCGCAGGCTCGCCATAGCGCCGTCGAAGCGCACCTCGAAATAGTCCAGCTTGTCGACATAGTCGGTGCGATCCGCCGACAGCAGCTCGACGAACCGGCCGAACACCTTGTCGCGGACGATTCCGCGGGTCAGCGATTCCGTCTCTCCATCAGGGCTTTCCGCTTTAGGCAAACTGCGCAGCACACGTTCGGTCAGGATTCGATAGAGACGCTCGAACCACAGCTCGTTGTTGTCGCGACGGCTCGCCCGGATGAAGTAGACGAGACATTCGCTCGGAATGTAGTTTGGATCGAAGCGCTTCGTGACTTCGGCCCTGGCGATCAACGCATCGCGCGGCAGCACCGCCAATTCGGTGATGAGCGCTTCTGTCTTTGGGTCGCGCTCGTAGAGCTCGCCGCTGAGCCGTCGCTTGCGCAGTGGTATTACGGTCGCTTCGCCCGCGCGGTTGGCGACTGCTTCCTGCCCTGCGCCGACAACGCCCTCCGGCTGCTTCATCGCGCCGCCCCGCGTTCGCGCGCGCCCTTATTGTTCAGACGCGCCTCGAGCGAACTGATGCTGGCGAGCACCGCCTCGAAAGCCGGCGGGTCGCCGAAGATCATGCCTTGCATGGCCCGGTAGTCGACACGCAACTGATCGATCATCGCGTCATGCGGGGCGAGTGCGAACGAGCCGGGCACAGCACTCGCGAGATCGAAGTCCGGTCGATTGAAGAACATCCGGGCATGCGCGACGCAGTCTACGCCGAGCGCCGCGTCTGCAAGGGCGGCTTCGCCGACCGGGTCCGCGGCGAGCATGTGCAAGTCATAATAATGACGAGACACGCGTTGGCCGCCGCCGCGCAGCTCGCCGCGCTTGTCGAACCAGCGCCGCAATCCGTGGGCGATGACCACCTTGTCCCAGAAGGTGCGCTCGGGATCGACCGTGCGCACGGCGGGAACGGTCAGATCGAGCGCCGGCAGATCGTCGTCAACATAAGGTTTGATCGGCACTTCGCTGTTGGGGTCGAGCGCTGATTTCGCGCCCGACTCGATCTTGATCGCTGCCCGCACATAATCCGATCGCGGCGTCGCTGCGGGGTACCAGATCAGCAGCGTCTGTCCGTCGGCATCGGCGTCGTCGGCTTCAACTCGTGCCGCCCCCGCATCGAGGCCGCTGGCCCGGAGCCGGTCCTGTAGGATCACGGTCAACTCGGCGCGCAGCGGGCCATTGATATAGGCCTGGCAGGCCTCCTTGATCGCATCGAGGCGCGCCCGGCGTTTGTTGCCGCTCAACGCGTCAAGCTCCTCAATCGTCGCCGGTTCGCCAATATCGTCCCGAAACACCGTGACATCGATGTCTTCGGAGAAGCGGTTGATCAGCCCGAATCCCTTGGACAGGGACGTTCCACCCTTGAAGAGGAGGCGAGGGCCGCCCTCCTTCAGGCCGTGGAACAAGGCATCCAGCGTCCAGCAGACCCAGAAGTCCTTCTCGATATTCTGGGACGCCGTGCCGAGGCGCAGCGCCGTCGTATCGAAGGCGCTCAACATCGCGTCCGACCCGGCCGCGAGAACCTCATCGAAAGCCGGGTTCATGCCTTCGCCCTCCGGGCTGCGCCGCGATTGGCGGCTGGTTTCTTCTGGGTGGAGCGCGGTTTCGGCTTCGGCTTCGAACGTGCAGCGGCGGCGTGGCGCTGATCATCATCATGATGATCATCATCATCATCGTCACTTTGTCCATGCCGACGACGATCGGCGCTATCATGATCACCATGATCACCATCCTCGTCGATCGGCCGGCGGCCAATGCCGACGGCGTCAGCGTCGGCTTCGATGAGCGGCTTCAGAAACACCCGCATCCATGTCGGAAGAGCCGATAGACCGGCCGCGAGATCGGCCTTGAGCGGCCCCGCCGTGGGGTCCTCGAAAAGCCTGGCGAGCTTGCGCTTGATCTGATCGCTCTCGCCTTCACGGACCAGGAGATCGCGCAGCCAGTGAAGCGCTTGGACGACCCGCATGGCCGGTCGCCCGGCCCAGAACAGCTTGCTGGCCGCGGTCGGACGAAAAGTGATCGTCACGTTTCCAAGCTTGATCGCGCGGCGACGCGCGTCGGTGTGCACCACGATTTTGGCCGGGACGGCGTCCGTTAGGCCCAGATCATTCGCCGCCGTCATGCCGTCGACAAGCATCCGCGTTTGGTCGCGTCGTCCGACGGCGTCGATGACCGAGCGCGGATCGGGCGGGTTGGGTTTCTGGGTGAGCTTGTTGAAGCCAGGCTGGTCGTAAAGTCCGCGATCGATCCGCCTGAGCGTTTCGGCCTTCGTCAACCGCTGCAACGCCTTATCGACGGCGTCCCGCGAGGCGAGATCGACGAAATCACTGGGCGTCCAGACCTTGCGCGGCGCATCCGCCCGGATGCGGTCGAGCATGGCGGCCTTGAGGTCGGGCGAGTCGGTGTTCATGTCCGAAAATTGTAGCACTTTTTCGGACAAGAGGCAAAGCAGGAGTCCGAAATATCTATACAAATTTCGGACACCTGCCCCCGACGGGCTCAGCGGGGGCGGGAACCGGAGGCTTTCGCACCCCGCGCGCGGACTTTTGGCTGTCCGCCAGACGCTTTCGCCTTCAGAGCGCCGATCTCGCCGACCAAACCCTCAATGCGCTTTTGCAGGCTGCGGATTTCGTCCCGGTCTTCACGCCGATTGCGCTCGAAGCTGTCGATCAGCCGTTGTGCAGCGCGAAAATCGCTTTCCGCATTGCGCAGTGCCGACTGAAGGCTCCCAAGGCTCTGCGAGAGGTCGGCCTTTTCCTGGCCGAGCTGCTTCAGCGCCCGGCCCGTCTCGTCATGCTGACTTTCGGCCTGGGCAAGCCTCTCGGCGGAGGCGAGTGCCTCATTCTCAAGATCTTCGACTTGCTTACGCAGCCTTGCGTTCTCTTCCCGCGCCGGGCCGGCTGATCCCGCGAGTGTGCCTGTCCAGTATCTCGCGACGATCGACAGGATCTGTTGCGAGGACTCCGAGGTCACATGCTGCAGTTCGCGCACCAGCGTCTGCGGTAGGCCGGAAGGCAGTGCGGGGAGCTTCTCCTGCCGCGGCATGCCGGCGATGACGGCCTTGATCCGGGTCACATTGCCCCCTCCCAAGCGCATGCGCACGCGCATAGGATTGACCTCGCCCCCTTCTGCAATCAACGTTTGAACCGCCGCCATAATTTCGGGATCGGTATATTTCTGCGGACGAGGCATCGGACCGTTTGTTCAGTTTGTGCTAACTTATCTTATGCCGCTCCGGAGCTGGTTGGAAGAGCGAGATGAGCTTTCTTGATGTGATTCCCCACACGCTGTTCCGCATGCTGTCGTCGTCGGCGCATGCGCGCAACGTCGCGGTCCTGGAAGCCATCTTTGAGCAGTTCTTCGACGACTTCGCCTTCGCCCCCAAAAAGGCCGAGGTGCTACAGGTCATTCGGCAAGTCCTGGACAATCCGGACTTTCGTACCATTGCCGACGACGGCGAACTCCCCACACCCGAAACGGCCGAGCATATCGTCTATGGCCGATTGCGCGACGACGGCTGGATCATGGAGGTGGCGAACCGAAAAGCCACCGAGGTCTACATGCCGCGCGAGGCTCACGCACTGCTCTCCTCGTTGATCACGCTCAAGGAGGAGCTGAAAGTCGATATCTCGGCCGAGGCCAGCCTGATCGACAGCGGAATTATCGCGGCCTACCAGGACCCGGCCGGCAAAGTCGTAAACATTGCCAGCGCGCGCCGCCAGGCTGTGCAGTTGCGGCGCTCGATCGACGGCGTCCTGACGTCGCTCCATCGCATCGAGGAGGACCTCATGCGCTCCGAAGGCTTGGCGGATCTGCTGACCAAGTTCATGGAGCGGTTCGTCGAAAAGCTGCTTTTGGAGAATTACCGCTCGCTCAAGGCGTCGGCCTACAATCCAATGCGCTTTCAGCGCAGCATCCTGACCAACACCGAGCGCTTCATCAACGACGAAGGACAGATTGCCCGCGCGGCCTTGGCGCTAGCCGATCAGCGACTTGTGCCAGACGTCGCCACGGCTCAGGTCCAGATCGCGCAGGATCTCACGCGCATTCGCGATGTATTCGCCAGCCTGGGAGAAAAGCTAGATGTTATCGACCGCTTCTCGCACAAGCTCGAGCGCCGCATCGCCACCACCGTGCGATATCAGGAGACGGCTCGAAACATTCGTGAGGAGCGGCTCCGCGACGCCATTCGCCTCGCATTCGCTCAGTGGAGTGCCGGCAACGTCGAATGCGTAACCCCACTCATTGAAATCCCCGTTCCCTATTCGACCGCCACGCTGGCATTGCCCAAGAGGGCGCGTGAGCCGGTCGAACCGCAGACGCGACAGCCGAAGACGGTGGATCCCGCCGACGTCATGCGCGAGCAGATGATCGACGCCTATGCGGCCGACATGGACGTCAGCCGCCATGCCGTCGCCGAGCGCATCCGAATGGTGGTGCCGGCCGATGGCGCGTTCTTCGACGTCGATCAGTTCGAACCCGAGTCAGCCCGCGACATCGCCATTCTCTACGAGGCCCGCGCGGGCGCGCTCGCGGCTAATCCCGAATTCGAAGTCCGCAGCAGCGTATCGCGAAACCCGAACCGTTTCGTTTCGGGTCCCGGCATGTTGGTGCGTCGCCGGGAGGGCAAGGGATGACCTACTTCTCACGGTGGGCGACACGGCAAGCCGGCCAGGATCCCAACGTCACAGCCGAGCAGCTCACGGAAACCGCCAATCGGCTTCTGCATCGCCAGTTTGTCGCGCGCGGCGACTTCGGGGGCGCTACGCATTTTGACCGCATCGCCAGCAATCTCGACTACTTCAAGGACGTCTTCGCCACCTTTGGATTTCGGTTCATCTTCAACGATACCTGGGGCTATGCCGGATATGTCAGTCCGACGGCCTACAACAACGCGCGGGTACCGACGCAAGAGACCATCGTTCTTCTCTGTCTTCGGCTGCTCTACGACGAAGGCGCGGAGAAGGGATACTTTGCCGACTCCAGTGCCCAGGTCCTCGTCGAGGAAGACGAGATCCAGACCGTTTTCTCGTCAATGGGATCACGCGCCCTCAAGCCCGGTGAGTTGCGGACCATCCTCACCACATTCAAGCGCAAGGGTCTCGTCACATTCGACCAGACCCATTCGATCCAGGTGTCGGTCGATATCCTTATCCGCCCGACCATTACCGAGGTGGTTGATGGCTCGTTCCTGGCGCGCATCGAGGTGTGGGCCGGTCAACCAGCTCGCCCGGGCGCGGCCACCGCTGACGGCGGCGACGACATCGCAGACGAAGACTCCGACGCCGAGCCGGAGGCGACGCCATCATGATTCCGGCATTCGTGTTGCGCAATATCACAGCTGTCAACTTCTATCTCTACGCCCAGGACTTCCCGATTGCCCAGCGCGGCAACGCCGTCTTCCTCGGAGGAAACGGCTCGGGCAAATCGGTGCTGCTCGACGCGATCCAGATCGTCATGACGGGCATGAACAAGCGTTTCCTGGACCTCAACAGCCGCGTGTCGGAGGGCGGGCGCAGCACGCGAACGATTCGTGAGGCTTGCCTTGGCCTGCTTGACGACGGAGAGGGTTTTCAGCGCGACGGCTGCATCACATACATCGCGCTGGGGTTCGAGGCCGCTGACGGCAGCCGCCGCTGCACCGCGGGCGTGTGCCTCGAAGCCAAGGCCTCACTGAGCGAAGAGAATGTCCTCGGCCTCTTCCTTCTCGACGGCGAGATTCTTCGGTTCGCCGATTTCGTACACGCTCGCCCGAAAGGGTTCGAAGAGAAGGGCTGGCAAAGCTTTCTCGACGAGCAGCGGCGCAATGGCCGCGCCATCCAGACCTTTCAGCGCCAAAACAACCGCACTTTCCTGCGCCATCTCTACGCGATCATCAATGCGAACGCCCGCGGCACCCAGCTCGACCCCGATCGCGCCAGAGCGGCCATGCGCCAGGCGCTGTCCTTTGACATCGGGCAAATCACCAGCGTCACCGATTTCGTCAAACGCTTTCTGCTCGATGAGGCTCCGATCGAGATCCAAACCTTCAAGGACCGCTACAACACGTGGCGCGACATGCAGAAGACCATCGCGCGTGTCGAGGCCGAAATCAAAACCGTCGAGGGAATCCGCGCGGCCTGCGAACGCGTCATGGAGGATCAGTTCAACGTCCGCATGTGGACTTACGGCGCTGAACGCGCCGAGTACGATCGCTACGGCGAGGTGATCGCCAAGCAACGCAAAGACATCGACCAGATGCAGGCGGAGCTCGACAGTTCACGATCCTATCAGACGACACTCACTGACACGATCGAACAGACGCGCCTCCGATTGGACGCGTTGAAAGGCCAGATCAACGGAACGCCAGCCTATAAGCAGATTGAGTTCGCGGAAGCCGAACAGAACCGCCAGGCCGCCATTCGGAAGGCCGGCAATATCGAGGCGAGATCGATTTTCGATGCCCTCAGCGCTTTGCGTGAAGTGGCGACGAGCGCGGTCTTGCCTAAGACCTTTGCGAGCATCGCAGGGCTTGTTCCGCGCCTTAGCGCTGGCATCGGCGGAGCTTACGATGCCGACTGGCCGAAGGCGCCCGATCAGATCGTGCCGCTTGTCAAAGCAATGCCAGTGCTTTCCGAGGCAAGGGCCAAGCTGGACGAGCTCTATCGGGATGCGGCCGCGGCCAAGGCAGGCCTCGCGAAGGAATTCGATGACATTAATCGCCGGCTCAAGAACCTTCGCTCCGGTGGTACCGACATGTCTCGCGACACGCAGGGTTTCCTTGAAGACATGCGCAGAATGCGTGTGCCCGCGCAAAGTCTGTCAGAGGTCGCTGACATTGCACCTCGCTTTGCCGAGTGGCGCGGTATTGTCGAAGCCGTCCTCGGGGACTGGGTCGACGCCATCATCGTCGAGCCAGCTTTCATGGATCAGGCCTACCCGCATTTTGACAGCAACTACAAGGCAACCCGGGCCAAGCTGATTCAGTCGGAGAACGTGCTGCCCCAGGACCAGACCGTCCGGCCCGGCATGTTGGCTGAGGCAGTGGTCACCGACAACCCTTATGCGCGAGCGTTTCTCAATGTGCGGTTAGGGCGCATCATCCGCGCGCGATCGGCCGATGACATCCGCAAGGGCGATCTTGCGGCATCTGCCGACGGCAAATATGCCCATGGCCGCGGCATCGAGTATCGCCGGCTTCCGCAAATTCCGCGTCTCGGCAAGTCGGTTCGCGATCAGCAGATCGTTCAACTGACACAACAACAGCGAGATTTCGACCAACGTGTGAATGCCGCCAAAGATGTCGAGGTCCGGGTGTTTGCCGCCTTGGAAGCGATCAAACGCGCGGAAGCCGTGCTGATCAAGGATAAGGACGGCACGATCCGCCTCCTGGAGGCCATAGAGGCGGCCGATCGCGAGCACAAGCGGCAAGCTGAGCTCATCATCGACTTGGAAGCCAAGCTGCCCAAGGGCGTACGGGAGGAAAAGCGTGAAATCGAAACCATGCTGGGCCAGTACAAGCAAGCGCAACGCGACGAGGAGACCAAGGAAAAGGATCTGATCGAAAAGATCGGCAACCGAAAGGGCGCGATGAACACCAATGCGGAGGTGCGAAAGAAAGCTGCCGACAAGGCGCTGGAGGCATTCCCGCCGTACGAGCGCCGCCGGCGCCGCCACGATTCGCCCATCGGCCTCGAGGGCTTCGCGCGGCGCGCCCGCGCGGCTTATCTAAAGGAGCGGGCAACGGGCGAGCATCCGGCACAGATTCGCAACCGGTTTGAAGCGCTCCGCAAAGACAAGGCGCCGACGCAGCGCGGCACGGTGACGCGGCTGACATCGGCGATTCAAGACTATGTGCAAGCCAATCCGGATCAGCATCCCGGCTTCGAATGGACGCAGTTTGTTGCCACCGAGCAGACGGCCACTCTTTATGACTGGATCGACCTGCGCCATCGCGAGCTGACCCAGACGATCTTGCGCAACTTCAAGATCCAGGTCGACAAGGCGGTCATCGCCCTGGTCGAGACCATGGTCCACGACTTCCTCAGCCGCCTGCGCGCCAACATCGACGCCGTCGATCGTATCAAGGACGATTTGAACAAGGCGCTGCGCACCAGCGTGTTCATGGGTGAGGTCTATCAAATCCGGCAAGAAAAGGACCAGGACAAGGAGACAATCCGCTACTTGATCGACCGGCTCGATATCGTGGCGCCGAAAGCGACCGAACTGATGCAATCAAATGTGGACCCGAACGATCCCGATCAGGTCAAGATCAAAGAGCTGATCGACATGTTGACGTTCGAGAACGCCGATGACGCGCAGCACCGCCGCCGCCTGAACGAATTGGCGGATTATCGCAACTATTTCCGGTTCAACATCGACATCTGCGATCCCGAGCAAGGCTATCGGCGGATCTCCGATCTCGAGCAGCGTCGTGGCAAGGCAAGCGGCGGACAGAAATTCGTTCCGTTCTATATCTGCCTCGGCGTGGCAGCCGCATCGGCCTATTTCAATCATCTGGGCGGCAGCCGGGATGCGCCGCCGCAATCGGCTCTTCTGTTGATGGATGAGGCGTTCGAAAAGCTCGATCCCGACAACATCTACAAGATCATTCAATTCTACCACAGCCGCGGACTGCAGCTGATCATGGCCGCACCGAAGACGCATCAGGCGCTCTATCAGGAAACGTTCGATACATTGATTTCGATCATTCGGGTGGGCCGGGCGATTCAGGCGACGCCGCAGCACTTCAATCGAGACGCCCATGACCTTCTCCGCAGCGAGAACCCGATGCATAAGCCGCGCGCTTTCTTCGAAGAGCGCGTCCGCGAGGAACGGAGACATGCAGCAGAATAGCCAACATGCTGCCGAGGCTCTCCTCAACTTGCTGCTCGACCGCTTTGAGGCGCCGGTGGTCCGCGTCCGCGACATCACCCAACCGATCGATTATACCGTCATCGGCGGCCCTTCCGCACAAGATGACTTTCACCGCGTTCTTCATGATGCGGAGCGAACGGGCGGTATCGCATTGGAGCAAGCCCGGCTCGGCCGCTTCACCGGTGAGCTCGCGCGTGTTCGGCTGGTCGACCCCGACAGTCTCTACAAGTTTCTGGTCAGGGCGCCGGCGACAACGACCGCCGAAAAAGCGCGTCGGTCCATCCAGGCTACGATTCCGGAGATTCTTGCCGATCCGTACTTCCGGGAAATCGAGGAAGAAGCGATCGGGGCCTGGAAGGGCAACAAGAGCTTCCTCGGCCTCGTACCCACGCAGGTCGAGACGTTGATCACAGTGCTACGGCTGACGCATGGCATCGTGCATCTGTCCGGCCGCGATATCGACCATCGCACGTTCTCGCGGCGGATCGTGAAGGATAGCAAAGCCCTGGAGCGTTCCGAGGGACGGGTCGCGCAATTGCTCAAGCGTCGCGATCCCGCCTTGGCTGGCGATGAGCCTCGGGAAGTTCTGGAAGCCAGTGGAATCGTCCGCCGTGCTCACCTCCTGCAGGTCAAGGGGCCGCTTCGTCTGTCCTCAAATGCGCTCCGGATCGAGGGCACCGGTGATGTCTTTATCGGCTTGCCTTGGGCGGCCGTTCGAGAGGCGAAGCTTGCGCACGCGGTCGACTACATCATCACCATCGAGAATCCGACCAGCTTCTGGCGTTACAGTACGGAGATCGGGGGCAACTATCTCGCGCTTCTGACCGACGGATTTCCGGCACGCGATGTTCTATCGAGCATGGCGCACCTCGTGCGCGCCGCGCGCCTCATCGCGGCGGACACGCCGCTGTACCACTGGGGAGACATCGATGCCGGTGGATTGCGGATAGCGGCCCATCTCGAAGACACCTTCGATCTTCACGTTCGTCTGCATCAAATGCAGCCCGAGCTCGCCGTCGCACTGGGCTCGGAGCTAAAGTCACGCAAGGGGCTCGACCGGCTTGTGGGCCGGGCCGGGGACATCGGAGAGCTGGCGCGCTGGCTTGAGACCGAACAGGCAAAAATGTTGGAGCAGGAAGAACTCGATCCCAGGTCACCCGTCCTTGCGGCGACTGCGCGGAATCCATGAAGCGTCGTACGATCGTCGTCGAGGGACCGCTCGCTTTCCGCATGCGGCGTATCGTTGCCGCTCGGCGCGCCGAGGCGGGCATCCAGATCATGACCCTGCCGCAACTTGCCGCGCGCCTGGCGGGCGGATTTGTGCGGCCAGCGCGGTCGCAGGACCTCGATCCGGCCATCCGAACGGCGCTTGAGGCGGGTGGTTTCAGGGATCTCGAGAGCATCCGCGAACTTCCAGGCATGACGCGCTCGGTCGCTTGGACACTCACGCGGGTCTGGGACGCCAATTTTTCCTTGGCGGACCGCGCCAATGGCAGCGCCCGACTGCTGGACCTTGCCAGGATTGAAAGCGACGTCCGCACCCATCTGCCCCCTGGCGTACTGACGCCGCGCGACCTGCGCGATCTGGCGCTGCAACGGGTGAGTCTCGCGCCTTCAGTTCTGGGAGATGTCGAACTCGATCGCGTCGTACGCGTGGCGCCGGTGTGGCGGCCGCTACTGCAGGCCCTGGCGCGATGCGTTCGGCTCGCGTGGCGCGATCCCGGCACAGCGGATATCACTTGGTTCCCAGGCGAAGTCGACGCTGAGGCGCGAGCAGAGCCTGCCGCGCCGGACATCGTTTCGTGCGCCGCACCCCGCGCCGAAGTGGTCGAGGCGCTGCGCTGGTTTCGTGAACTCGTGTCCTCCGGCCGCGCACGTCCGGAAGAAGTCGCCATCTGCGCCACGACGACCGACGACTGGGACAACGACATGTCGGTCCTCGCAACCGACGCGGATTTGCCTTTGCACTTTTCACATGGCGTGCCGGCGCTTGCGTCACGTGAGGGCCAGGCCTGCGCAGCGCTCGCCGATGTGCTGCTGAATGGGCTCAGCCAAGATCGTGTGCGCAGACTTCTCGGCCACGCCGCCGGCCGCAGCCAAGGTCTCGATGATCTTCCGCCAACGTGGGCCCAGGGCCTGCAGCCCGGTGCCGCGCTTTTCGAGCTCGATCAATGGCGCCGCGCGCTTGATGAGGCCCATCCCCGCCGCACCGACGGGGTGGATGTTCGCCCTATGCTGATTCCGGTCCTCGAACGTCTCACCAAAGGACCGAAAGCCGCCGTGGAGGCTGGCGGGTTGTTGCTCGGCAATGCCGCGCGAGCGCTTTGGACCGAGGCGCTCCGCCGTGCACCGCCGGAGGCACTCGAATTCTCGTTGCAGGAACTTCGCCTTCCCGACGGCCGTGATCCCGGCGCCTGTGCCGTTTGGTGTCCCGCAAGCCATCTCGCTGCTGCACCCCGCCCCTGGGTCCGCCTGCTCGGCATGACCACGCGATCCTGGCCACGACGCACAGGCGAAGATCCGCTCATCCCGAGCCACATCGTGCGACGCGAGGCGCTCGACGCCGATCCGATCACCGACCAGGACCGCCGCGCCTTCGACGTGATCACCGCTCATGCGATCGCCGGATGCGTGCTCTCGCGCAGCCGCCGCAACGTGCAAGGAGGTCTGCAGGCGGCAAGCCCGCTCGTGCCGCACGGACCGCTCACAACCGTGCTGAAACGTGCGCGCATTCCAGGCCACGCCTTCAGCGAAGTTGACCGTCTGATTGCAAGACCCGAAGAAGCAGCGCAGGCGCCGGCTATTTCGGCACCCGACACCTGTTGGCGCAATTGGGGAAACCCCGCGCTCACCAGCCACGACGGCCGGGTTCGGGCCGATCATCCGGTTATTATACGCGCGATCGGCCAGGTCCAGTCGGCGACCTCGCTTCGCCTCATGCTGCGCGACCCTTTGGCCTTCGTCTGGCGCTACGCCCTGGGCTGGCAATCGCTCGTCGAAGCCGAACAACCGCTCTCGCTCGATGCGCGTGCCTATGGTGAGCTCGTCCACGAGCTGCTGAAACGCGCCGTCGATCTCCTCGAACCCGACCCGGGCTATGGGCGAGCCACACCGCTTGAGATCGACAGCGCGCTCGATACGGCCGTGGCAGCGATTACCACCCAATGGCCGCTTGTACGTTCGGTACCACCCTTGCTGTTGTGGCGGCACACACTCGCAGCGGCGCGCAATCTCGCACTCAAAGCCTTGACGCTCGACGAAGCGTTTCAGCCCAGCACGCGCAGCTGGACCGAATTGGCGTTTGGCCGCGAGGAGGACGACGCGGTCGCTGCTCCCGACCTGCTCTGGCCACCCACGGCGCAGGTCACGATACCCGGCACCAACGTGCGCATCCGCGGCAGCATCGATCGTCTCGATTTCAACAGCATCCGAAACGGTGTTCGCCTCTCCGACTATAAGACGGGTGCTGAGCCGCCGAAGGCTGGCGACATCG
>Ga0209341_10002040_pt1 | contig 19473 bp, 12 predicted proteins | sample RifCSP13_2_FD_184020 | JGI IMG/M metagenome (GOLD analysis project Ga0209341, IMG submission 184020) | Soil microbial communities from Rifle, Colorado - Rifle CSP2_sed 13_2 (SPAdes) (version 2) | ecosystem: Environmental > Terrestrial > Deep subsurface > Rock core/Sediment | place: Rifle... | reverse complement strand
CAGTGTCGGGGGAATCTATTCGCACGAAAAGGCCGCAGAAGATCTTTTCACAAAAGGATATAAGCATGTCAATCCCTTAACAATTCCATTAGTGATTAATAATGCCGCCGCCTTTCATTTAGCCGCACACTTTGGTTTTATCGGCCCTAACTTTACGATCACTACGGCATGCACATCGGCCTCCAATGCCATAGGGGAGTCCTATAAAATGATAAAAAACGGCTATGCCGATGTTATGATGACTGGCGGGGCAGACGCCCCTCTCTCTCCGGTCTGTTTGGCCGCATGGTGTAAATTACGGGCGCTCTCGCTGCAGAATGATGATCCGGAGGGGTCGTGTAAACCTTTCAGCCTGAACAGGGATGGTCTGGTGCTGGGTGAAGGGGCCGGTGTGTTGATCCTTGAAGAGATGGACCGGGCGATCAAAAGGAATGCGCCTATCTATGCGGAAATAACCGGCTACGGCAATAATAATGATGCATTTCATCTGACGCATCCCAGCCTCGATCAGGAAGTAAAGGCAATGGAGATGGCGATAGAGGATGCAGGAATTGATAAGAACGAGATAAACTATATCAGCGCCCATGGGACCGCGACAAAGATCAATGACAGGACAGAGACCATCGCAATAAAAAGTGTGTTCGGGGAAGGGGCCTATAAAATCCCTGTGAGTTCAGTCAAATCTATGGTAGGGCATACCCTCGGGGCCTCTGGCGCTATCGGACTGATTGCCACAATACTGGGAATGAAATACAACAGGCTCCCTCCCACAATTAATTATCATGTCCCGGATCCGGAGTGTGATCTGGATTATGTGCCTAATAAGCCCCGTGAAGCGAATATCAATGCGGCCTTATCAAACTGTTTTGGTTTCGGCGGAGTAAATGCATCGTTAATAATAAGGAAAGTTGTAAATTAACAACAAGCATCTCTTACAGGGATAATCGTTTGATGATAAATCGTGTTGTCATAACCGGTATGGGCGTAGTGACTCCTGTAGGAATAGGGAGTAAAAAATTCTGGGAATCGTTGGTTAATGGTGTCTCTGGAGTTAAAAAGATCACGAGATTTGACACTGAAGATTTTCGTACCAGCGTAGCCGCAGAGGTCCTTGATTTTGACCCCAAGAATTATTTTACCCCGCAGAAGGCGGCGGTTTTGGACCGCTTTGCCCAGTTTGCGCTTGCGGCGGCAACAGAAGCTGTTGACACAAGCGGCCTGAAAATCAGTGATGAAAACAGACAGGCGATTGGGGTTATTTCCGGGACGACCCAGGGTGGGATCAATACTATCGAGGAGCAATACAAGATATTTTTCTCAAAGGGTCTGAAATATATTGATCCTATCACAGCTCCAAAAGGGATGCATGTCGCACCTGCCAGCAATATTGCCATCGCATACCGTATCCTGGGACCTAACTATACAGTCTCCAACACCTGTTCATCCGGCGCCGTTGCGATCGGAGAGGCCTACAGGCTGATTAAACATGGTTATGCAACAGCCATGGTGTGCGGCGGTACGGATTCCTGTATTACTCCTGCTATCATGGGGACATGGAGTAAGTTAAGGGTCCTCTCGACGCAGAATGACCCCCCGGAGAGATCGTGCAAACCGTTTAGTAAAAACAGGGATGGTATTGTTCTGGGTGAAGGGGCTGGTTTTGTTCTCCTTGAAGAAGTGGAGCACGCAAAAAAACGGGGCGCAAACATCATTGCGGAAGTCATAGGTTACGGACTAAGCAATGATGCCTATCATCTGACTTTCCCGAGTGCGGAAGGTGAAACATTAGCAATGAGGATTGCCCTGAGGGATGCCGGATTAAAACCTGAAGAGATAGACTATATCAACGCACATGGAACGGGAACCATACCGAATGACAAAGGGGAGACTGCAGCAATAAAAGAGGTTTTTGGTAATCATGCCTATTCGATACCGGTCTCTTCTGCGAAATCGATGATTGGTCATACCCTTGGTGCTGCCGGGTCCATAGAGTTCATCGCTGCTGTTTTGTCCATTCAAACGAAGATGATCCACCCTACGATTAATTATGATTTACCTGACCCGGAATGTGATCTGGATTATGTGCCCAATAAATCAAGGGAAAAAGATGTAACAACTGTCCTCTCCAATTCTTTTGGATTTGGCGGAGGAAATGCGGTTTTAATCGCAAGGAGATATACATAAATGGCTACGCAACAAGATGAAAGAGAGAAACTGCTATACCACTTCTTCTATGTCCTATTCAAGAGAAAGTGGATGATCCCATCGCTGTTTATCCTGACGATGGTCCTGATTCTGTTCTTTACCTACCTCATGACGCCGATGTGGGAAGCAACCACCCTGGTACTGGTTGAACCGAATCCCAAGAAACAGATGATCCTTTTTCCTGATATTACCAGTCCTGCTGCACCGACTTCCCAGGACAGACAGCCTCTGAATTTCATTCAGTTATTAACCAGCAGGAATATGGCTTATGAAGTGGTGAAAAAATATGATCTGGATCATCTCCTCGAAGAACAGGAAAATAATCCTCAGACATCCCGCGATGTGATCAAAAGGAAACTCAAGGATTTTTTCAAGCTCCCAATTACGGCCTTGATAAATCTGGGGTTACTAAATGACCGGCCCGAGGATTATGTGGATATGGCTGCGGATGAACTGATAGATCACTGGGAAGACATAGATGTAGTAGAAGAGACTCAGGTCATCAGTCTCACTGTCAGTGCCCCTTCACCCAAGATGGCTGAAAATATTGCCAATTTTATGGCGGACAGTCTGGCTAAAAAGACCGTACTTCTTTCGAATGATGAAGTAACCAGGACCTATGACAGTACTTCAAAAAAGTTATCAGAGATCGAGGACAGCTTGAGAAATGCGCATGAACAGCTCAGGGGATTCAGGGAAAAAGAAAAGGTCATTTTGCTAAGTGAAGAAGAAAAGGCGAAGACAAATCAGTACATTGAGTTAGAAACCAAATATAATTTCGCATTTAATGAAAAAAATACATTGCAGGCAACCCTTGGGGAATTAGACAGGCAATTGAAAAAAAGAAATAGCAAGACGGTCATATCTACAACGGTTGCCACGAATCCTGCAATAGCAACTCTTAAAACTTCCCTGACTGAATTAGAAACCAAAATGGCCTCCCTTCTGAAAGAGAAAAAGGAATCACATCCGGAGGTCAGTAAAGTAAAATCAGAGATTGAGATAATAAGGGAACAACTAAAGAATGAAGTTGAAAAGATTGTTCAGAATGAGGTGATTACGGCAGATCCGATTTACCAGAGCCTTCTGGAACAATTTACCATCACCGAGACAAAGCTCTATTCGATAGAATCCGAACTTGAAGGACTTTCCAAGGTGATAGTTGCATTAAATACTGAGCTCCTTAAATTTCCAGGCAAGGAGATAGAGTATGCGCGTCTCACCGGCAGGGTCGAGATGTACAAGGTTCTGGCTGAAAATCTTAAAAGAAAATTGGAAGAACTGCGTATCGTCAAGGACGCCAATTTTAATGAGGCGAGTCTGAAGATCCTTGACAGAGCGTATGTCTCTCAGCTCAGAAATCCGGAGTGGCCGAAATGGCTCCTTACTATATTTGTGGGAATTATCATGGCGAGTGGTATTTCAATCGGATATCCCTTCTTTTTAGAGTACTGGAATGGGACTATTACGAGAAGGAGGGAGATAGAGGATCTCATCGGTGTTCCTGTTATTGGAAGCCTGCCTCAGAGCAGGAAATTCAGAAGCTGGAATAGAAGCCCTGGAGGAAACGGGGCGTATAATTACGACAATGACCCTGGCACATTTGATATATTAAAACGTATAGGGACGAATCTGATGCTGATTGCCGGAAGAGACAATCGCAGGGTCTTTTTAATCACCAGTTATTCGAATTCAGAAGGAAAGACGACAGTCGCAGCGAACCTGTCTCACTTTTTTTCCTTTGTGAACAAGGACACCTTATTTATTACGAATCCAAACGAACGAACGAAGAAGCCTGAGAATAAAGATGTACCCAATTTAGAAAATGCTATTACTAAGGGTTACCCGATGGAGCTGCTAAAGGAAACAAATGGCGATGCATGTTATCTTATGTATTATGATGTTTTTTCCCTGAATCTGTCCAACACAGAGACGATCGATAATTTCTTTTCTCAGGCAAAAAATCACTTTGATATGGTATTTATTGACTCCCCCAGTTTAACGGATAATCACTTACCGCTCTTTTTGTCTCCAATGGTCGACGGCGTTATTCTTGTTGTAGACCAAAATACAAGAAGAGAACAGATTTTGCAATCCAAGGAAAAGATTGAAGCGGCAAATGGTCGGTTGGTAGGGGTTATTTATAATAAGTATGAAAAACCGATTCCAGACTTCCTGTCTCAAAAACTGAGGATAGAAAACTAATCTGCCTGAAACAATGAAATCCAGCCTTCGAGTTGCCCATTTACTCTGCGGAAAGGAAATGGGGGGTATTGCGACAGTCCTTTTCACATTAATCAGGGAAAAGAAAAGCTTTTCAGATCTGATCATTATTGCATTAAAGAAAACAGAACTGACAGAAGAGATTTCGCGACGGGGGGCCAAGCTGAAAATTATTCCGGCGGGTTTTATCATCAACCCTGTTTCACTCCTCCAAATCCTGTTTTTCATCAGGAAAAATAGAATAGCAATTATCCATACGCACAGTGTCTTTCCTCATATTTATGGGTTGTTAATAAAAATCTGCAGTCCTAAAATGCTGTTTGTTGCGCATGTTCATGCGGATATTTATCGGGAATTAATCAGTAATGTTGCATCTCCACTTAAAAGGAAGATATATTATTTTGCCTCTTTCCTGGGTTTAAAGGTTTGTGATGCGATTGTTGCCATATCCGGAGCTGTGCGGACGGATCTCATCAAAAAAGGGATCAGCCCTCAAAAAATAAGGGTGGTTTATAACGGTATCGATGTTGAAAAGATAGAGAAAGATGCCCGGGAACATCATGATAGCGGTGAGATTATCGGGAAGATAAAAAATAAGAGAGTCGTAGGTACTATTGGACGGATTACCCCTATCAAAAATCACAGGCTCCTGGTCCTGGCTGCACAGGAGGTGATTGCCAGGTATCCGGATGTTATGTTCATCATTGTTGGAGAGGGAAAGGAGAGAAAGGGCCTTGAAAAGATGGTTTCAGACCTTGGCCTCAAAGATCATTTTATCTTTACAGGATGGATGGACACCCCGTATTCAGTCCTTTCCTCAATGGATATTTTTGTTTTAACCTCGACTTGGGAGGGTTTAGGGCTGGTTGTATTGGAGGCCATGGCCTTAAGAAAACCGGTTATTGCGACAAATGTAGGTGGAGTCCCCGAAATTGTCGATGATGGGGAGACGGGTATTCTTATCCCCTCAGAGAATATACGTGCGCTGGCAGATACCCTGTTGAGATTGCTAAATGATTCTGCACTCAGGCAGAGAATGGGTGAAAAAGGGAAGGCAGTGGCCGCAAGAAACTTTTCGATCTCAAATATGGTGACCGGAATTGAGCAAGTTTATTCATCTCTGGCTGGAGTTTCATGATGGGACAGGCAATTGCTCGAATAAGAGATGTCATTGTCGGTCAGATTCTTAATCTGCTGATCCTTCCTTTCATTATGATCTCCAGCCTGATCGTGGCTGTTAAGCCAGTAGCTGCTGCAGTATTATTTATACTGGGAGCAATGTTTCTCTATATTCTTATTTATCCTGTCACCACCCTCTACTTGCTGATTTTCTCCAACACCTTTGACACACTGATACGTCCGAGTGTTGACAGTATTATTACTTTAACAAAGATATTAACCCTTATCCTTGGGATATGCCTGATCATTAAGGTCATTCTGCAAAAAGATCAGTCAAGCTTGAAAAACGTATTCGACAATCCCCTTTCGGTAGCAGCCCTTTTTTTCCTCTTTACTCAGGTTGTGTCGATCATTAATGCTACGGATTATACGATGCTGATTATACAGGTTATCAGGACAGGGAGTTTCATCGTGTTGTATTACATTATCATTACCCTTGTAACAAACAAAAAAATCCTGAAAAATGTCTTACTCGTTTTACTGATTGCCTTTATGGTCGCCGCGTGGTTGGGTATTTATGAGCTGATCACAGGGGTCAATATATTAATATTACGATGGGGTGCTGACCTGCAGAATTCCTCTCTTGCAACGGGGACAATGCAGCATAGGGTGGCGGTTTCAACGTCCTCGAATGCCGAGCTCAACGAGCAGATGCTCAGGCTTTCCGGTGTACAGGGGGGGCCCAATTTCCTGTCCTTTTCGATGATCTTTCCGTCTGTTCTTGCCCTGTACTTTTTTTATCTATATAAATCGTGGGCAGTTAGAATATCAATGGCCTTTATCTTTATCCTGTTTCTAATAAATATCATTGGCAGTGTTTCTCGGGGCGGAGTGGTGGCACTGGGGATAGCCATAGTAATATTCTGGTATTTTCTAAGAGTCAGATATAAAATGCTTACGACAATTGCCGTTGCGTTCGCGTTTTTGGTGCTTTTACTTTCCATAACCATTCTCATGCCTTCTTCCGTCTATGAGCGGCTCTCTTTCCAGTCTGATACCTACACGGTCTCTAACCGGATCGGTTTATTAAAAATGGGTATATCCATGATCGAAGATCACCCGATTACGGGCATTGGCGCTGGAAACTATACGACAGTGGCCCACAGATACCTTGTGCCGGAAGTTCGCAGATCGGATCTCATCATCCATAACTGCTTTCTGCAGGCATGGATTGAAAATGGCATATTAGGTTTTATTGCCTATATTACGCTCTACCTTTTTGCTGCGAGAAATATATATGTCGTCTTAAAAGAATCTGAAGACAGATTTATCAACGCTACTGCTGTGGCCATGATGGCCACGCTCGGGGGCTATTTCTTTTACGCGAATATCGATCCCATGCTGACTAACGAACGTTACTGGATATTTTTTGCATTGACAGTCGTACTTTACAATCTGCATAAGGCCACCAGAAGCGAAACAACTCCGCGGGCAGCATAATATGATCAAGTCCAAAAAAATCTTTATCCTCGGTCTGGATGGCGGGACCTTCGATATCATTCTCCCCCTTGCAGAGAGAGGAGAGCTTCCCCATATGACACGCCTGATGCAAAACGGCGCATGGGGAAGGTTAGAGTCTACCATCCATCCAAGTACGCCCATAGCATGGACGAGCTTTATGACTGGACTCAATCCAGGCCGGCACGGAATATATGATTTTATACTCGGCAGGGAGAATGATTACGGTTTTACACTCTCCACGGCAGCAGACCGCGCTGAATCAACGCTATGGGATTACATGGGCGGCCTTGGTAAGAAGGCAATCGTCCTTAATGTTCCCTATACCTATCCGCCAGACAAGATAAATGGCATCATGATCTCCGGCCTTGATGCCCCCATGTCGCGAAGGGAGATATCATCGCCGCCCGAGATATACGATGAGCTGGTAAAGGTAATGGGATCGTACATTATGGATTGGACCTTTCCAACTGGCTGGAGATATGACGTTCCGTTATACCGTGAGAAGATCTTCAGCACACTGAAGTTCAGGGCAGAAAGCGGGTTGTATCTTCTTAAGAAATACCCCTGGGACTGTTTTACCATTGTTTTTAATCCTATAGATCATGTGCAGCATATATTCTGGAATGCCGGTGAAGAGGGAAAAGAGATTATTTATGAGTCCTATCGTCAGTTTGATCACTATGTTGGGGAATTTCTTAAGGCCCTCGACAGCGAGACTATTATTATGATGATGTCGGATCATGGTGCAGGTGCTATTGACAGGGTGTTTTATATGGATGCCTGGCTTCAGAAAGAGGGATACCTCAGATATGATGATTCTGTACTGAAATCCAGAAGCCTTTTCATGAGGCTGGGCAAGAAGGGACGCACCCTTCTTCGAAGAAATATTCCGATATCTGTTAAGAAATCTCTTCGTTATTTATTGCCTGGATTACGGGAAAAGGTGGAGTCTTCATTAGCGACTCTGGATGTTGATTGGTCCAAAGTAACCGCTTATTCTGCCGGCTATTATGGAAATATCTACATCAATCTCAAGGGGATCAAGCCAATGGGGACTGTCGATCCCGGTGACTACGATTCTGTTTGTGAAGAGATCTCGAATAAACTCTATTCTCTGCAAGACCCTGATACAGGAGACAAGGTGGTGGAAAAGGTCTACAGAAAAAATGAGATCTATTCCGGACCGTATTTAAAATATGCCCCGGATATTGTTATCAAGTGGAAGAACTATTCTACTTATACAGAAAAAGGGATTGAGATTGAAGATAAGACTTGTATCTTCGGAAGAAGCGCAAAGGCGGAATCCTCGGACTTTCCGATGACAGGGACGCACAGATTAGATGGCATATTTATGGCTTCAGGACCGGGCATAAGAAAGACAGGTGAGGTGACAAATCTGCGGATATATGATCTATTTCCAACGATACTCTACTACATGGGCCTGCCAATCCCGGATGACAGGGAGGGGAGGGTAATGACGGAAATCTTTGATCAAGATCTCATCCGGCAAAATCCGCCAAAGTATACCTCCAAGAAGACAGACAATAAGAAAGAAAGAGGCGAGCCTGTCCTGACTCCTGAACAGGAGGAGTCTGTTGCAGAACGGTTGAGAAGCCTCGGTTATATCGAATAGAGGATATTCTATAATGAAAATACAAAAAAAAATGAACAGGGGATTAAAGCTTCTGCACAAAAGAGGATTTGCAACTTTTCGGAATACTGCCCTCACGAGGCTTTCCCTGAAGATGAAACCAGCCCGCTGTCTGAACTGGCCGTCGTTTGCACAAATTGAAATAACCACTTATTGTAATCTGCGGTGTTCTACCTGCAAGGAGTTCACAGACCAATTTGGTTCAGAGGCAGAGATTCTCAAGCATCTTGATTTTGGAAAATTCAAAAAGATATTTGAACGGCTCCCCTATTTAAAAAGGGTCAGATTGAATGGTGTGGGAGAACCCTTATTACATCCGGAATTTCTCGAAATGATTCAGTTTGTAAATTCAAAAGGGATTGAGATAGAGTTCTTTTCAAATGGCACTATGTTTCGGGAGGAGGTTTCGCAGGAATTAATAAAATACGGGGTGAATACTATCTTCTTCTCAATAGATGGGGCTGAGAGAGATACATTTGAGAGGATCAGAAAAGGGGCTAAGTTCGATGAGGTAATGCAGAATATCCGACGATTTGTGGAATTAAAGAAAAAGTCGGGCCTTGAAACACCCGACGCTGTGGCGATTACGACCCTCTCGAAGGATAATATTTCAGAAGTACCTGCTATTGTCGAGTTGGTGCATTCCCTGGGCCTGAAAAAGATGATGATAAAGCGGATGATCCCGTGGGTGGAGGAACTGGAGGGAAAGATAGTTTCCAGGGAAGAGCACGATAGTATCAGAATAGGCATAGAAGCGGCCAAAAGGCTTGGGATCAAATTAAATACCGGTTCATTTACAAAGGCACTGGTGAATGAACCTGCATTGAGCCTGATTACGAACTGCATGTGGCCCTGGTCTTCAACCTATATTACTGTAGATGGGTGGGTGACGCCATGCTGTAATATCTATGACCCCAGGACATTAAACTTTGGCAATATATTTGAAAAAGATTTCGCCGCCATCTGGGGGAGCGAGGAGTTTAAAGAATTCAGATGTCAGATAAAAAAGGGAGAGACAAAAATATGCTATACAGCCTGCATTATATAGCCTTACAGGATTGGCTGACCCATGTCCAATAAAGTTGTTATCATCGGAATAGACGGGGCGACATTCAATATTATCACCCCCATGATAGAGAAGGGAAAACTCCCCAATCTTGCGAGGATCATGAAAGAAGGGACCTATGGAGAACTGGAATCGACTGTTCCGCCGATCACTCCAGCGGCCTGGACCTCATTTTTAACTGGCAAATACCCTGATAAGCATGGAGTGTTTAATTTCTATCACCATTTTTTTAACCCTGCCTCTGCCAATGAATTAAAAGTAGTCAATTCGAGTTCGATCAAGGCGAGGGCCATGTGGAATATTTTGGAACAATATGGGAAGAAGATGGTCTTTCTGAATGTGCCAATAACCTACCCAACTCCAAAGGTAGACGGGATCATTATCTCAGGCCTTTTAACCCCACCGGACAGGAGCGACTATATCTATCCGCCTGAGTGGAAGGAGACCATAGATGAACTCGTCGGGGGCTATCGTCTGGATACCAATCCGGCAGATAATCCAAGGACGCGGCAGGCAAATTTTAAGGAAGGAATATCTGAACTTTTTGACATTGAAGAAAAGCGAAAGACCATAACCAAATATCTGCTGAAAGAATACCCGTGGGATTTTTTCATGGTCGTCTTTAGTATAACAGATAAGATGTCGCACAATTTTTGGAATCAGTTTGAAAACAGGGACGATGCCTCTGATCTTATCTCCAGGGCCTATATATTGTCAGACAGGATCCTGGGCGAGATCCTGGAAGACATAGACCGCAAAACCTCTGTCATCATTATGTCAGACCACGGATTTGGATCAGTAAGAGGGCTATTTTTTACAAACAGATGGTTGCTGGATAATGGATATCTATCCCCCCTCAGGGTGAATTTAAATAATTTCCTGAAACTCTACAGGATGGAATATCAGCTTCTGAGCCTGAGCAGGGTCCTCAGAAGAGTGGGCCTCAGCAGGCTCGATGGGATCATTCAGTCCGATTTGATGGACAAGTGGTTTTCCATGCCGGTGTTCAGAAGGAGAGCAACCGCTTCCGTGGTGGACTGGTCAAGGACGCGGGCCTATGGTGCGAATTATGGGATCTATATCAACCGCAAGGGGAGAGAACCTTATGGGATTGTCGAAGGGGAAAGAGACTATGAGTTGTTAAGGGGTGAGATCATTCAGAGGCTCAGCCAACTGAAAGATCCTGAAACAGGGGAAGCTGTCTTAGACTATGCTGTCCGGAGAGAGGATATGTTCTCAGGGCCCTATAAAGACGAAGCGCCGGATATTGTATTTATGGTACGGAATATGAGCTACATGATCAACAACCGCTATCTTTTTAAAAAGGCGCTCACGCTGATACCAAAGAAGGGAAATCACCGGATGGAAGGTATCTTCATGGCCAGGGGTGAGAACATAAGAAAAGGGTATAGATTAAAAGGGTCACGAATTGTGGATATCCTGCCAACGGCCCTCTACATGCTTGATCTTCCCATCCCGGATGATCTCGATGGAGCGGTACTGAACGAGTGCATTCATGATGAATATTATTTAAATAATCCCCCAAATTACAATAAGACCAGTGAAATGGAGGGGCAATTCTACGAGGATCTCCTGACAAGAGGCGAAAAGGATGAGATCCGGTCTCTGTTGAGCAATCTGGGTTATCTCGATTAGGACAGGAGAAGAACAGTCATGGATTTATCACTCGTCATTATAACGTGGAATTGTAAAGATATGCTGGAGCGCTGTCTGGATTCTATCCTGAAGAGGGTAGGAGGAATCAGTTACGAAATTATCGTGATCGATAATAATTCTCAGGATGGCACGACCCGGATGCTTAAAGAAAGGTTCCTTCAAGTCCATCTTCTTGTCAATCCTGAAAATAAAGGGGTTGCAATGGCACGAAATCAGGGGATCACTATTGCCATGGGGAGATACATCCTGATTCTTGATGCAGATACTGAAATCATTTCTACAAACATGGCGGATCTGATAGAGTATATGGATGAGCACCGGGAAGCAGGACTTCTCGGCTGTTCCCTTTTCTCATTCAGTGATGAACTTCTTGATTCTGCCAGGACCTTTCCCCACCCAATACATGTCATCCTGAGGAGATTAAAGTTTCTGGGAATAGCGAGAGAGAGTGAAATCCTGAAAAGGCATCACATCGCCTATAGGGAGAGAAAAAAACCGGTTGTTGTTGATTTTGTGGAAGGGGCCTTTCAATTAATCAGGAGAGATGTTGTTGAGAAAACCGGGCTGCTGGATGAGGAGATGTTTTACGGGAATGAAGATGCTGATTACTGTGCAAGGGTAACGAAGGCTGGATATACTGTTGTATATTTCCCTTCCTTTAAAGTCAGGCATTATCACAGCGCAATAACCAGAAGAAACATGTTCAGCCGGATGAGTTATTATCACCTGATGTCCTACGTAAGGTTCTATAGAAAGCACAGGGACATTATAAAGAGGCCAATCTGAATCCTGTATCCGGAATTGACACCACTAATATTATAAGGTTGTAAATCATGTTACGCCAAAAGGCCAAGGTATTAAGAAACCTGAACATCCTGTTAGATATCTGTTTTACTGTCCTCTCTTTTCTACTGAGTATCTATCTGTGGGAAATAATGAACGGCAAGCCCCTTTCAATCGGTCCCGTGCATTTCACGCTCCTCTTATTTATAGTTCCTCTCTGGTCAATTATTCTTTTCAACGCCGGTGTCTATTATTCCCAGAGGATACGAAATACATTTGAGATATGTTTGCGTGTCCTGAAAACGGTGCTTATCGGCGGAATGTTCCTCATAGCCATTATCTTTATTGCAAAGATACAGGTCAGCCGCGGCCTTATCATTAATTTTCTGCTGTTAAACAGCATATTGCTTGTCTCACAGAGAATGGTGGTAAAAAGTTCGCTGCATAAAATCAGAATGAAGGGGTATAACAATCACCATCTTTTGATAGTGGGAACCGGAAAAAGAGCGCGGGCATTCACAAGGGTCATCAAGGAACATAAGGAATGGGGATACAAGATTATCGGTTTTGTTGATGATGATTTGTCCAAGATAGGTACTGAAATAGATGGAATCAAGGTATTGGGGAGCATTAAAGATATCACCGCGCTTCTGAATGAATTTCTGATCGATGAGGTCATCTTTATCGTCCCCCGCAAGTGGATTAATCTCATGGAAGATGCCATCATGTCGTGCGAGGAGGTAGGAATAAGAACAAGGCTGGCTGCGGATCTGTTTCTCAACAAGATTGCAAAAGTCAGCTTTGATGAAATGGAGAGCTGGCCGCTGCTGACCTTCGACCCTGTTCCGCACAATATGTACGCGCTCATTTTAAAAAGGACGATAGATATTTTATTCTCTCTGTTTATTCTATCAATAACTGCACCGCTTTGGATGATGATTGCCATACTGATCAAACTTGAAACGCATGGACCCATCTTTTTCAAGCAAGGAAGAGTCGGATTGCATGGAAGGCATTTTGATATCATTAAGTTCAGAACGATGGTAAAGGATGCTGAATCGTTTCAGGCCCAGCTTGAAAACTTAAATGAATCACGCGGGCCTGTGTTTAAAATAAAAGATGACCCGAGAATAACGCGGGTTGGAAAATTGCTCCGGAGACTGAGCCTTGATGAATTGCCGCAGTTTATCAATGTCTTGATGGGTGAAATGAGTATCGTAGGTCCAAGACCTCCCATACTCGGAGAAGTTGTGAAGTATGATAAATGGCAGCGCAGAAGACTATCTGTAAAACCTGGAATTACCTGTTTATGGCAGGTCATGGGAAGAAACAAGATCGATTTTGCAACATGGATGAAACTGGATCTTCAATACATTGACACATGGTCATTATCCCTGGATATGAAGATCATATTTAAGACGATTAATGCGGTTCTCCGGGCGACAGGTCAATAATCATAGAAACATGCATATCAACGGGTAGAGCTTATGACTGAGGGAACGGAGAAAAATAAAACAGTACTGATTGGTGTTGACGGCGCATCCTGGAATGTCATAAATCCCTTGATTGAAGCCGGAGGTCTGCCCAACCTTAAGAAGCTGATCATAAGAGGTTCAAGTGGCATTTTAAATTCCATTAATCCCCTTCTTTCACCTATCATTTGGAGTACGATTGCATCAGGAAAGCTCCCTGATAAACATGGGATTAAGGATTTTTTTGTAACCGGTCACGACATTAAATGTAAAAGAATTTGGGATATCCTTGAGGAATCAGGACAATCAGTCGGTATATTTGATTACATGGTTACCTGGCCGCCTAAAACAGTCAGGGGGTTTATGATACCGGGACCGTTTTCCCAGGGACCAGAGACTTTTCCAGATTATCTCAGCTTTGTCAGAGAACTGGCGATGGAACATAAAAACAACAGTTCGAAAGGATTTATTCAATATATTCATCCGGGTATAAAGGGGATTCAGTGTGGGATAACCCTCTCTTCCCTCTATGCAGCGGTGAAATATATTGTTGAACAAAAAATTAAAAAATATGAAGAACTGGATAAATTTCATTTTCAGCGAATAGTTAAGGACAAGATCTATTCAGACTTGTTTATGGCGCTCTATAGGAAGTATTCTCCATCCTTTGCTGTATATGCGACAAATTTGACGGATGCAGTTCAGCATAATTTCTGGAAATATTATGACGGCAATCAGCATGAAAATATTCCGCTGAAGGAGTTGAGGAAATATAAAGATATTATACCCAGGGCCTATATGCAGGTAGATAGAAATATTGGAAGGATCATGAGCATGGCAGGAGAGGATGCCACCTTTATTATTGTCTCAGATCATGGATTTCAGGCGGCAGTGGAGGATGACCTGAAATACGTAAAAAAGAAGTATATCAATTATTCGATAATGATCAGAGAACTGGTAAAAGAGCTGTGCCTGCCCGAAGGGATAAAATATTTTAACCTTGGGAGGACTTCTTTTATCAGGGCAGACCGGATGGAGAAGAATCGCATCCATAATATTATGGACGAAGTAAAGAGGGCTGAGGTCATGGTTCCCGGAGAGATGCCCTGCAGATTATTTGATGTAACCCTGGATAATCATCTGAATATCAATATTAAGATAAATAATGAACTGGAAAAGCTCGAAAATCTGGAGCAGATGGAAGTGCTTTTTAATAATAAAAAGTTAATGTTAAAGGATATTATAAATATCTCGAATCGATTTTCAGGGGATCATAGTGGTGAAGGGATTATCATTATAAGCGGAAAGCATATCAGGAAGAGCTTTGAGATCAGCGAGGCTTCTGTGCTTGATGTAACACCAACGATACTGGCCTTATTGAATTTACCTATTGGAAAGGATATGGATGGAAAGGTGATTGTAGAGGCTATCGAGAGTAGATTCCTGAAGGAATATCCGGTTACCTGCATTGAATCATGGGAAGAGAAAAATTCCAGTCCAGAGGGTATTACCGAACGCGATCATCAGTCTGATGAGGATATCAGATCCAAGTTGGCTGAATTAGGATATTTGTAGAGCAATGGGAATTACAATTAAATTGTTTGATAAGGGTGATGAAGAGCTCCTGAGTCAATTTTGCATGGAGATCTCTAAAAAGGTTTTTCTGCCTTCTTATTGGTCGTGGAAATATCTTCAAAATCCAGCGGGAAAGGCTATAGTTTCTTTGGCCCTCGCTGACAATAAAATCGTTGGACGATTTGGGATATTCCCCACAAGGATTCAGGTGGGCGCACAGGAGATTATAGCCGGCCAGATTATGGAGACAGAGATTCTTGGGGGCTACAGGCAAAATGGGCTCATATCTCATCTGAATAAGCATGCCAATGAAGAATTTATCAAGCAGGGGATAGGGAAGGTCATGATGGGGTTTGGAACGGACATCTCATCAAGACTGGCTGTACGATTCGGCGGGTATAACATGGTGGGACCCGTCAGAAAGATGGTTAAAGTTCTCAATCCTGTCAATTATCTTGAAGGTAAATTCAGAACAGGGATACGGAGCAGTCTGTCAGGCAATATAATAAAAAAATATATAAAATGGCGCAGGGGAAAATTATCGAATCATTTGAATGTTTATACGGTTCATCAGTTTGATCAAAAGTTTGATGACTTCTGGCACCAGGTGGTCAAGGGCAACATCATGATTAGAAGAGACCACGCCTATTTGAACTGGCGTTACAGGGAATGTCCTGCAATAGACTATAAGATCCTTGCTGTGGATAACAAAGGTAAACTGGCAGGATATATTATAACATACACCCATAAGAAGGATGGTTTAATCCGTGGCAATATTGCGGATATCATATTTCAACCGGAGGTGACAGACTGCGCAGAAGTGCTTTTGATGGAAGCCCTGGTTGGTTTTTGTGAAGCGGGGGCCGCTACTGTTAATATTTGGTGTCCCAAAGGGATCCCGTTATACTCATTTTTAAGAGAGATGAAATTTGTGGAAAGGTCAACTTACAATTATCTTGTGGCCAAACCTCTTTGTGAGGATATCTCCAGGGAGTTTTTAAGCGATGAAAGTAATTGGTATTATATGATCGGAGACAGTGATCATCATATCCGCCCTAATTATTCTGATATGACAGTAAACTGAAAAAATATGTACGAAGAAAAGCCTGAGATTTCCGTAATCATCCCAAGTTATAATTCCAGAGGTACGATAGGGAAATGTTTGCATGCTATTCTGAATCAGTCTCTTGAACGTCACAGATATGAAGTGATTGTTGTTGACAGCTCAAAGGATGAGACCCCTGAGATTATAAAAAATGAGTTTCAGTCTGTACGCCTTATATGGAGAGAAGAAAAAACGCTTCCGGGGCCTGCCAGAAATATAGGCATTCAGAGCGCCTCTTCAGACCTGATCATGTTTATGGATTCCGATTGCATTGCTAAACAAGATACCCTGGCAAGAGTTCTTAACCGCCACAAAGAGGGTAGTTACGCAGGTGTTGGCGGATCTGTACTGAATGGTTTTCCTCTGAGTCCCATAGGGTGGGCAGATCATCTCCTCTCATTTAGTTCTTTCCTCCCCTCGATGAAAGAGAAACTTGTATATCATATACCTACCTGTAATGTCTGTTATAAAAAAGAGGTGCTTAAAGATCTGGGCTTGTTCCCTGTCTATGATTTCACTACCTGTGACTTTATGGGGGATGACCTTATTTTTAGCTGGAAGATTACAGACAACGGAGGCCGGATACTCTTTGACCCCTCCATTGAAATGATTCATCTTAACAGGACAACATTCAGGAGCTATATAGGACATCAATGGAAACTGGGATGGAGCGCAGCCCTTGTTGCAAGATGTACGGAACTTCAGACGAAATGGTTTGTCATGTATCCTCCCCTCTGTATCTTTCTTCCAATAGTTCGTTTTGGATCTATCTTTTGGCGACTTCTGGGCAGGGATTTTAAATCTTTATTTATTATGATGTTAATCTTTCCCTTGTATCTTTTAGGTGTTTCGTATTGGACAGGGGGATTTTATAGGGGGGCATCGCTTAATGAAGATAAATTCAGAGAAGTTATTTCCAGTGCGGAGTAGAATTATCATTCTGCTCATATGTTTGATGATGTTTCCCCTACTCTCCTCTACTGGTGTGATTTCATCCGCCCGTGGTGAAGATGGCAAGTTCGATAAGTATGGGGGGTGGAAAGAGATTAAATCAAAAGGGACGGGTTTTTTCCGGGTGGAACAGATAGAGGGGAAATGGTGGTTCATTACACCAGAAGGACATGGATTTATCAGTAAGGGGGTCAACAGTTTTGGGTATCCAAAGGGTGAGGTAAGGAAGGGCCTGGGTATGCTGGAGGATTTCGGACTGAACACTGTCGGGGCATGGGCCAAGATTCCAGGGCAGCAAGATGAATTACGACAGGCCGGAATACCCTATGTGATTCTACTCGATCTTCTGAGATCTTATGCTATATCTGAAGGCTATGATATAAAAGATGGGTTACCTGACATATATTCTGAAGAATTTGTACGGGCGACTCAAAATCGGCTTGATGAAATGCAGGAGAAGTTTAAGGGAAAGAAGGGCCTCTCATTTGCGGATGATCCCTATCTGATCGGATGGTGGCCGGATAATGAACTCAGGTGGGCCAGTGAGCGAAATCATATCCTGGATAATTACATGAGACTCCGTCCTTCTGATTCGGGGAGAAAGGCCGCAGAGTCATTTTTACGGGAAAAGTTTGGTTCTCCGGTTCTCCCGCGGAGCGGCAGACAATTGGAAGAAGCACGGGACGGATTCCTTGAGATCGCGGTGAGACACTATGCAAGTATGACCACCAAGGCTATAAGGAGCTATGACAAGAACCATCTGATCCTTGGTTCACGGCTCTATTTTACCCCTCTCGCCTGGAAAAATACGATGCCTGAACGAATGGGGGGTTTCGAGGCGGTTGCACGAGGAGCGAAGGGATATTGGGATGTCATCTCCATTAACTGTTATTTTGATGAAACGCCATTGGAGAGAGTTAGAAAACTCCATGCCTCATTTGACGGCCCAATACTTATTAGCGAATTCAATATCGGGATGACTGACAAAAGCCAGGGGAAGCGGGGCGAAGAGGAATGGGAAGCAAGAACCCGCATTTCTGCCGGAGGCTATCAGAAACAAATCCCCCTCCTTCTTGCCGAGCCCTATGTCATAGGCTACCATTTCTTTCCCTTTATGAATCATCGCGAGCCTCAGGAGCATAGTATGCGGCCTGGATTAGTAAATTTCAAATACCAGCCGCGTGAGATGTTATTGAAAACATTCCGCAGGGTTAACGAGAAATTGGAACTTCTACACAAAGGAGATATCCGTGAAATCAGGGAAGAATAATCCAAATGTTATTATTCTTGTACTGGATTCATTGAGGGCCGACCGGCTTTCCTGTTACGGGCATTTCAGAGAGACGTCACCCCATATAGACAAAATCAGGGCAGAAGGTATCCTTTTCAAAAAATGTTATTCGGTGACCACGTTTACCTTCCCGGCCCATGTATCTATGTTGACTGGCCTCCATACTTTTCAGCATGGTGCAGGATCCAACTGGTCTGTTATAGATAAGGATATTCAGACATTATCTGAAGTATTCCGGAATAATAACTATTATACTCTTTGGGTAAACAACAATGTTGTTTTGCAGGGGAAAAGAGGATTTGCCAGAGGCTTTGATAATTTTATCGAACTATGGAATGTTTCGCGAAACAAGAGGCATTACAAGATCCGGATCAAAAGGATGATTGATCATTACTTTGGCCAGGAGAGTTCTGCCTGGAGGATGGCGGCAAACCTCTCTAAGAGACTTAAATGGCTCAAAAGGGATAGTTACAGATTTCAGGGCGATAAAGGGGGGGAGCAGACCATAAGAATTTTCAAAGAAAAGATCAGCACTCTTGCCGGGAATAATACTCCCTTCTTCTTTTTTGCAAATTTTCTGGATACTCATATCCCTCATTTTCCTCCTGAGAGATATAAAAATTTGTATTTAGGAAACAGGAAAATCTCAAGAAACTTGTTCAGACTCATGGATAATGTGTTTGACTGGTATGAAGGGAGGATACACCTTGATAAGGAAGACTGGTTTGCCCTTAATGCCCTGTATGATGCCAAGATTAATTATGTTGATGATCTCATCGGCGATCTCTATTCGACTCTGGAAGCTCATGATATTCTCGACAACACGATTCTTGT
>Ga0209341_10002038_pt1 | contig 19478 bp, 14 predicted proteins | sample RifCSP13_2_FD_184020 | JGI IMG/M metagenome (GOLD analysis project Ga0209341, IMG submission 184020) | Soil microbial communities from Rifle, Colorado - Rifle CSP2_sed 13_2 (SPAdes) (version 2) | ecosystem: Environmental > Terrestrial > Deep subsurface > Rock core/Sediment | place: Rifle... | reverse complement strand
CACAAGAGCGCCACCGACATGTAGGTGTTGTGGCGCGAGCGGCTGCCGGCCATCGCCAGGAGCGCGGCGTCCGGCGCCGTGCCCTCCTTGACCGCGCGCAGGATCTTCTGCTGCGCGGGCCAGATCCGGAACCACACGTTCCACGCCATGATCGTGCCGAGCACCGACGCCAGGTGGATGTTGTAGGCGCGGTAGGTGAAGCCCGCGTAGCTCATCAGGCAGATCACCACGAACAGCAGGAAGAACGCCACTGCGCCGAACGCCTTCGGGTTCTTGATGCTCTTCGCGAGCGGGTCGTAGATGAACGGCGCCACGAACACGAGCGCCAGCATCGCGATCGCGAGTGGGCTCCAGCCGCGCATCGGGTCGACCGTGATCTGGCCGCCCCAGAACACGAGCTGCAGCAGGATCACGCCGGTCACCCAGGTCCAGGCGGCGCCCCAGCGGAACCAGAAGAGCGCGCGCGGCAGCAGCTCCGGGTTCACCTTCTTCTTGGTGTCGCCGTCCTGCGTCCCCTGGAAGGGGATGTTCACGAAGTTGAAGAAGTACAGCATGCCGATCCAGACGATGCCGGCGAGCACGTGGATCCAGCGGGAGAGTGCGCTCAGGAGTTCCAAGAGGCTTCCTCCTTATTCTTTGGGATAGGCCGGGAGCGTATCACGACGCCACGCACGCGGCGTGGAGAGGCACTCGGCAGGCCCGGCGGTGGCAACCTCCGGCGGGGGAGGGCCTCGGATGCAGGCGCGAACGGTTGCGTGCGTTGCGGCCGGACTCGGCGGGAAGCAGAACCTCGGGGCCGAACGGCTTGCTGAGGAACGCCCTCCCCGGACCTGCCAGGCCGAGCCGGGTGACGGACTCGTCGCTGTAGCCGGAGACGAAGAGAACCTTCATCTCCGGCCGTGTCGGTGCGACGAGATCGACGATGCTGGGCCCGGTCATTCCCGGCATGATCACGTCGGTCACCATGAGCTGGATAGGGCCGGTGTGCGCCGCGGCGATCTGCAACGCCTCGGCCCCGTCTCGGGCCACGAGGACAGAGTAGCCGTTGGCGTCGAGAACCTCCCTCAGCAATTCGCGAAGCGACGCTTCGTCTTCGACGAGCAGCACGGTCTCGACGCCGCGCAACAGCGGTTGGGGCCCCTCCTCTCGCGCGTGCTGGGCCTCCTCATCCACACGGGGGAGATAGATCTTGATCGTCGTCCCGATTCCGACCTCGCTGTAGACCCACACGTAGCCTTCACTTTGCTTGACGATGCCATACACCGTGGAGAGACCGAGCCCGCTGCCTTCGCCCACCCCTTTGGTAGTGAAGAAGGGCTCGAAGATCCGAGCCTGTGTCGCCGCGTCCATCCCCGAGCCCGTGTCGCTGACCACCAACAGAACATACGGGCCGGTCCGCGCCGGGGCGTGGGTCGCGACATATGTCTCGTCGAGATCGGCATTGCTTGTCTCGATGGTGATGCGGCCCCCTTCGGGCATGGCGTCACGTGAGTTCACCGCGAGATTCATGAGGATCTGATCGATTTGTCCGGGGTCCGCCTTCACGCTGCCAAGGTGGGGCGCCAGAACGGTCACGAGCTCGACGTCCTCCCCGATCACCCGCGGGAGCATCTTCTGCATGCCCGAGACGACGGCGTTGAGATCCAGGATCTTCGGTTGCAGGACCTGCTTTCGGCCGAACGCGAGAAGCTGCCGCGTCAGGCTCGCGGCCCGCTCGCCAGCCTTGAGGATCTGCTCCACCTTTCCCTTGAGCGGATCCTCATCGGCCAGACGCCTGTGCACGATCTCGCCGTAGCCCGTAATGACTCCGAGGAGGTTGTTGAAGTCGTGGGCGACACCGCCAGCGAGACGCCCGATCGCCTCCATCTTCTGGGCCTGTAGCAGTTGCTGCTCGAGGAGCGTCTCGTTGGTGACGTCGCGCTTGGCAGCTACGTAATTGACGACCTTGCCCGCGGCGTCGCGCACGGGCGAGATGGTGACGTCTTCTTGGAAGAGAGTCCCGTCCTTCCTCCTGTTCGTGATACGGCCCCTCCAGACCTCACCGCGGCTCAGGACGCCCCACATCTCGCGGTAGAACGCGGCGTCCTGCTTGCCGCTCTTGAGAATCCGCGAGTTCTGGCCGAGGGCCTCGTCAGAGGTGTATCCGGACGCCTTCTCGAACGCTGGGTTGGTGTAGACGATCGCGCCACTGGCATCGGTGATCACGATCGCCTCGGCGGACTGCTCGACCGCCGTCGACAACCGGGCATGCGACTCCTGCGCCCGCCTGCGAGCGGAGATGTCGCGGATGTTGCACTGGATGACCTTCTCGTTGTTCACCAGGTAGACGTTGCTGACGAACTCCACCTCGACCCGGCGGCCATCGCTGGTCTCCAACGCCATATCTTCGTAGCGGACGTACTCCCTCTGCTGCAATTCTGCGAAGTTGGCCTGGTTGGCGAGGATGTCCTTGAGGAAGCCCAGCTCCCAGACTCTCTTGCCGAGGAATGTCTCGCGCGAGATGCCCAACAACTCGATCAAGAACGGGTTCACATCGACGACCATCCCCGTCTCGGCATTGAGGATCAGAATGCCGTCTTTGGCCGACTCGAAGAGCCGGCGATAGCGGACCTCCGACGCCAGCAGCGTCTCCTCCGCCCGCTTGCGCTCGCTGACGTCGAAGTAGGTCCCGAGTACGCCGATGACCTCGCCCACGGGACCGCGCAAAGGCAACTTGCTCGTCAGGAGCGAGATGGATTTCCCTTCGGGCGTCGTCTGGGCTTCTTCGATGAGGAGCTTGGGGCGGCCGCTCTCGATGACCGTGCGATCATCATCGCGATACGCTTCCGCCAGATCACGCCACGCCATCTGGTGGTCGTCTTTCCCGATGACGTCCCTTGGGTCGGCGAATCCCGCATCGCGCGCGAATGCCGCGTTACAGCCCAGGTAGACGAGGTTCTTGTCCTTCCAGAACACCCTCGCGGGTATCCCGTTCATGACGCCGTCGATGATCTGCCGCGCAGCGTGTTCGGAAGCCTGGTGCTCCCTTGTCCAGCTGACAAGCAGCGCCACCACCGCGAAGATGCCGAACTGTCCGGCGCTATCGCCGAAGCGCCCGTGCGGCAAGTCCAAGCCGTAGGACGTGACTGCGGAGATCGCCGCGAGGCTCAAAGCGAAGGAACGTCCGACGACCCAAGCGCCAAGCGCGACAGGGAGCAGATACAGCAGCGCGAGGGCCCCCTCAGCGGTTGACCAGTAGTCGACTGCTGAGTTGATCAGAGTGAGGGCGAGGCACAGGAGAACCGCCTGCCAGCGAGGCATTCGAGCGGGGATTCCTGCAAGGGAACGCAATGACCTACCCTCTCAACAATCGCGAGTGGGCGAGCCTGACCGGGTCCTAGCTGGCGGCAGGCGCGCTTGGCGGCAGGCACGAACTCCCCGCGAAACGAGACGAGGTTACCGGATTCGGGCCCAGGTCACAACGCACCCGGCATGGGCGGGTTGAGCGGCAAGAGCTTCCCATGGCGCCTTGACCGCCCTTGCCGGGGCGAAGTATTCTCGGCGCCGCTCAATCACCATCGGCCATTTGGGGAGGGCATCCTGGTCTTCACCGAGATCGGCGGACGCGGGTAGGCATCTTTGGCGCAGATCTTTCCCCAGTCGGCCAACCGGCTCCCCCTCCTGGTCGCGGTCGCGGCTCTCGTTCTTCCCGCCGCGGCGGTGGGAGGCGTCTGGTACTACTTCTCGCCGCGCTTCACGGACGTCGGCTACCAGCCCGTGCAGCCGGTCCCCTACAGCCACAAGCTGCACGCGGGTGAGATGCAGATCGACTGCCGCTACTGCCACGCCTCGGTGGAGACGTCGCCGATCGCCAACGTGCCGCCGACCCAGGCCTGCATGAACTGCCACCTGCTCGTCTCGCGGAGCGCCCCATCGCTCGCCCCGATCCGCGACAGCGCCAGGAACGGCACGCCGATGCGCTGGCTGCGCGTCCACAAGCTCGGGGAGTACGCGTACTTCAACCATCGCGTGCACGTGCGTTCCGGCGTCGGCTGCGTGAGCTGTCACGGGCACATCGAGGAGATGGAGGTCGTGCGGCAGGTGGAGCCGCTCAGCATGAGCTGGTGCCTCGACTGCCACCGCGACCCCGAGCCGCACCTGCGGCCGCTCTCGGAGATCACGAACATGGCCTGGAAGCCGGCGCGCGACCCCGAAGCGAGGGCGCGCCAGATCGAAGCACTCCGGCCCGTCAAGCCGCCCGTCGACTGCTCGGGGTGCCACCGATGAGCGCCGAATACTGGCGTAGCCTCGGCGAGCTCGAGGACACGCCCGAGTCGCGCGCGTTCCGCGAGCGCGAGTTCCCCGAGGGCGCCTCCGAGCCGCCCGACGCCGTCAGCCGCCGCACGCTGCTCCAGCTTCTGGGTGCGACAGTCGGGGCGGCGGGCCTCGCGGCCTGCCGGCGGCCCGAGGAGCACATCGTTCCCTACGTCGAGGCGCCCGAGCAGATCGTCCCGGGCGTCCCGCGCTACTACGCGACCACGATGCCGAGCGGGACGAGCGCCTACGGCCTGGTGGTCGAGAGCCACGAGGGACGGCCGACGAAGCTCGAGGGCAACGAGCTGCACCCGGCGAGCCTCGGCTCGTCGAGCGCGCGCGTGCAGGCCTCGGTGCTCGACCTCTACGATCCGGACCGCTCGCAGCTCGTGCTCCGGAAGGGCGCACCGTCCACGTGGGCCGACTTCGCGGCCGCGTGGAAGGAGCGCGCGAAGGCTCACGCCGACGGCGGCGAGGGGCTCGCGCTGCTGGCCTCGCCCTCGGCTTCGCCCACGCTCTCCCGCCTGGCCGCCGCCTTCCAGAAGGCCTACCCCCGCGCACGTTTCGTAACCTGGGCGCCCGCCTCGGACGCGAACGCGCTCGCGGGCGTGGCACGCGCCGCGGGCCGGCCGCTGCTGCCGGTCTACCGCTTCGAGAAGGCGAAGGCGATCCTCGCGATCGACGCCGACATCCTGCACGCCGACCCGGAGATGGTCCGCCACACGCGCGCCTTCGCGGCAGGACGCCGCGTCCAGGCTCCCGGCGACACGATGAGCCGGCTGTGGGCGGTCGAGGCCTTGCTCTCGATCACCGGCGCCAACGCCGACCACCGGCTGCGGCTCCCGGCGCGCCGGATCCCGGCGTTCGTGGCCGCGCTCGCGGCCTCGCTCCGCGATCACGGCCTCGCCATCGACGCGCCCGCGGCGCCCGAGGCAAAGGGCGTGGACGCGGCCTGGCTGCGCGCCCTGACCGAAGACCTGCTGGCCAACCGCGGCGCCTCGTTGGTCGTGGCGGGGCCGCGGCAGCCCGCGGCGGTGCACGCGGCCGTGGTTGCGCTCAATGCCGCGCTCGGCAACGTCTCGGCCACGGTCGACTATCGCGAGCCCGTGGACGCGCTGCTGCCGTCGCCCGTGGCGTTCGCCGACCTCGTCAAAGCACTCCGCGACGGCCAGGTGAAGACGCTCGTCGTCCTCGGCGGCAACCCGGCCTACGACGCGCCCGCCGACCTCGACTTCGCGGCCGCCGCTGCCAAGGCCGAGGAGCTCGTGCACTTCGGAAGCCACGTCGACGAGACTGCGGCGCTCGCGTCGTGGCACGTCCCGAGCGCGCACTTCCTCGAGTCGTGGGGCGACGCGCGCGCGAGCTGCGGGACGCTGAGCATCGTCCAGCCCCTGATCTTGCCCCTCTACGGCGCGAAAAGCGCCGTAGAGGTTCTGGGCCTTCTGGCGACCGGCGAGGACAAGCCCGGCCACGAGCTCGTCCAGGCCACTTGGCACGGCGTCCTCGGCGCGGCCGACTTCGAGAAGCGCTGGAACCGGTTGCTGCACGACGGCGTGCTCCCCGAGAGTGCGCTCCCTGGCGTCCGGCTCGAGCTGAAGCCGGGGACCTTCGCCGAGCTCGCCGCGGCGGCGCAGGCGCAGGGCTCGGGCGAGCTAGAGGTCGTCTTCCAGGCCTGCCCCAAGCTCGAGGGCGGCGCGAGCGCCAACAACGCCTGGCTGCAGGAGCTGCCGGACGCGATCACCAAGGTCACCTGGGACAACCCGCTGCTCGTGAGCCCCGCGTCCGCGGCTGCGCTCGGACTGAAGGACGAGGACGTCGTCAAGCTGGAGGTCGCCGGCCGCAGCCTGGAGCTGCCGATCCTGCGCGTGCCGGGCCTCGCGGACGGCACGCTCGTGCTGAGTCTCGGCTACGGGCGGAAGCAGGCCGGCCGCGTCGGCAACGGCGTCGGCTTCGACGCCTTCTCCCTGCGCACGACCGCCGGCCTCGACCTCGCGACCGACGTGAAGCTCACGCCCGCAGGCCGCAGCTACCCGCTGGCGCTGACCCAGGAGCATGGCGCGATGGAGGGCCGCGCGCTCATCCGCGAAGCGACCCTCGAGGGCTACCGGCAGGACCCGAAGTTCGCGACCGACAAGACGCCGCTCTTCTCGCTCTGGACCGAGCACGAGTACAAGACGAAGCCGCAGTGGGGCATGGTGATCGACCTCAACGCCTGCACCGGCTGCAACGCCTGCTCGGTCGCCTGCCAGAGCGAGAACAACGTGCCGGTGGTAGGCAAGGACCAGGTGCGCCGCGGGCGCGAGATGGCCTGGCTGCGCATCGACCGCTACTTCACCGGCGCGCCCGAGGAGCCGTCCGCGGCGTTCCAGCCCGTGCCGTGCATGCAGTGCGAGAACGCGCCCTGCGAGCAGGTGTGCCCGGTCGCGGCCACCGTCCACGACGAGGACGGCTTGAACGCGATGGTCTACAACCGCTGCATCGGCACGCGCTACTGCTCGAACAACTGCCCGTACAAGGTGCGCCGCTTCAACTTCTTCAACTACACCAAGGACACGCCGCGCGTCCTGAAGCTCGTCAACAACCCGGACGTGACGGTGCGGTCCCGCGGGGTAATGGAGAAGTGCACCTACTGCGTGCAGCGCCTGAGCGCCGCCAAGATCGACGCCCGCCTGGGTGGCCGCGAGCTGAAGGACGGCGACGCCAAGACCGCCTGCCAGCAGGCCTGCCCCGCCGAGGCGATCCGCTTCGGGGACTTGCTCGACCTCGAGAGCCAGGTGGCCAAGGCGCGCTCCAGCGATCGGACCTACGCGCTCCTCGCCGAGCTCAACACGCGTCCGCGCACCACCTACCAGGCGCGGCTGCGTAACCCGCACCCGGCCCTCGCCAAGGCCGAACCCGCCGCCAAGGACCAGGGCCATGCGTAGCCGGGCCGTCCTTGCGTCCCTGGCGCTGGCCGTGAGCCTCGCGGGCTGCCGCGGCATGACCTCGACCCAGCCGCCGGTGCACCTCAACCCCAGCATGGACAACCAGCCGAAGGCGCGGGCACAGTCGGAGAGCGACTTCTTCTACGACGGCGCCTCGATGCGCCCGCCGGTGCCGGGCACGGTGGCCCGCGGCGAGCTGCGCGAGGACCGCGCGTTCTTCGAAGGGCGGGATGCGGCGGGCAACCTGCTCGCCCGTTCGCCGGTGGAGGTGACACCCGAGCTCCTGGCCCGCGGCGCCGACCGCTACCACATCTATTGCCAGCCCTGCCACGACCCCCGCGGCGACGGCAAGGGTGTCCTCGCGCAGCGCGGCGGGGTGCCGACGACGTCGATGCACGACCCCAAGGTGCTGAACGCAGTCGACGGGCACATCTACAACGTGATCACGAACGGCCAGGGACTGATGCCGGCCTACCGCTGGCCGATCCCCCCGGCCGACCGCTGGGCGATCGTGGCCCACGTGCGCCAGCTGCAGCAGCAGCGGCAGGCGGAAGGGGCGGCTCAGTGAAGGGCCGGCTGAACGCCAAGATCGCCGTGGCGTCGGCGGCGGTGGTGGCGATAGCGCTCGCGACCACGGTCGGCATCGTGCGCTTCGTGCTGAGCACCGAGTACCGCGCGCCCGTCCGCTCCGACGAGGCGCAGTCGACGCCGCGCGTGCAGGCCCAGCAGGACGAGGCCGCGGCGAAAGCCAAGGCTGATCGCGAGAAGCCGTACACCGAGGAGACCTACCGCCGCCTCCCGAGGGTGGGCAGCCGTGTCGCGGTCTGGGTGCTGGCGCAGCTGCACCTGCTGTTCGCCGCCTTCGTGCTGGCGGTGCCGATCTTCGCCCTCACCATCGAGTTCATCGGCTGGCTGAACGGCGACAAGCGCTACGACGAGCTCGCGCACGAGTTCACCAAGCTCCTGTCGGTGTCGTTCTCGCTCACCGCGAGCTTCGGGGCGTTCCTGCTCTTCATGCTGGTGCTGCTCTACCCGAAGTTCATGAACTACCTGATGCACGTGTTCTCGCCGACGTTCGCGCCTTACGTCGGGCTCTTCTTCCTCGAGGCGTTCTTCCTCTACAGCTACTACTACGGCTGGGGGAAGTTCTCCGCGGTCGTGCACCTGCTGCTCGGGCTGGGCCTGAACGTCGTGGGCACCGCGATCATGCTGATCGCCAACTCGTGGCTCACGTTCATGACGACGCCGGCCGGCGTCTCCGAGTCGGGGGCCGTGATCAGCACCTGGGCCGCGGTGCACAACTACACCTGGATGCCGCTCAACATCCACCGCTTCATTGCCAACATCGCCTTCGGCGGCTCGGTGGCGGCCGCCTACGCCGCCTTCAAGTTCCTGGGAGCGAAGACCGACGCGGAGCGCGCCCACTACGACTGGATGGGCTACATCGGCAACTTCGTCGCGATCTGCGCCTTCCTGCCGCTGCCCTTCGCCGGCTACTGGCTTGCCTCCGAGATCTACGCCTACTCGCAGACGCTCGGCATCACCATGATGGGCGGCGCCTTCTCGTGGCTGTTCATCATCCAGGCGGTCCTGATCGGGAACCTGTTCCTGGGCGCGAACTACTACCTGTGGCTGGGGATGGGCCGCGTGCAGGCCTCCGAGCGCTTTCAGGGCTACATCAAGTACCTGCTGATCCTGATCGCGCTCTGCTTCGCCGTCTGGGCGACGCCGCGCTCGATCATCGCGACGGTCTCCGAGACGCGCGCGATGGGCGGCGGCGCCCACCCGCAGCTCGGCTACCTGGGCGTCATGTCCGCCAAGAACACGGCGGTCAACTTGCTGATCCTCACCACCTACGTGAGCTTCCTGCTCTACCGCCGCTCGGGCCGCACGCCCACCGTGGCGTGGGCAAAGCTCGGCAACGCGCTGCAGGTCGCGATCTCGCTCCTGGCCGGGGGCATCGTGTTGTTCCTGGGAATCTACGGCTACTTCGTCGAGGCGGCGGTCCGCATCGGGCTCTCGATCCCGCAGGTGGGCTCGGTGCTGTTCGCGATGATCACGGTGACGGCGATCGACGTGCTGATGTACAGGAACGCCAGGAGCCTGGGCGAAACGCACTGGGGCCGCATCCACCCGGTCTCGCAGTACGTGCTGATCTTCCTGGCCGTCACCTTCACCTGGCTGATGGGCCTCATGGGCTACGTGCGCTCGGGGCTGCGGCAGCACTGGCACGTCTACGGTGTCGTGCGCGACACGTCGGTCGACGCCTTCACGCCGACGCTCGGCTACGCCACCCGGATCGTGTCGATCACGGTGCTGATCTTCTTCCTGCTGATCGGCTTCGTGTTCTGGCTCGCGAGTCTCTCCGACCACAAGAAGGAACACGCGTGAGCGTCCCGGCCCCGCTCAAGATCCTCGCCCTGATCGTGGCGACGACGGCCTTCTACACGATGGTCGGTCAGCTCGTGCCGCAGAAGGAGGTTCATCCGCCGAAGGAGACTGCGCTCAAGAAGGAGATGACCTCCGACGAGCTGGTTGGTGCGGGCAAGGAGATCGCGGAAGGCAAGGGGCTCTGCTCCACCTGTCACACGATCGGCAAGTCGGGCGCGCTGCGCTTCCCCGACCTCGCCGGGATCGGCACGCGGGCGGCCACGCGCCGCCCGGGCCTCTCCGACGTCGACTACCTGGCGCAGTCGATCTACGACCCGAACCTCTACATCGTTCCGGGCTTCAACCCCGGGATGCCCGTGATCAACAAGCCCCCGATCGGGCTCAGCGACCAGGAGATCCTGGCGGTGATCGCCTATCTGCAAAGCCTCGGTGGCAAGACCACGGTGACGATGGAATCGAAGGTGTGGCCGCTCGCCGCGGGCGGCGCCGGGCAGAAGGCGCAGTAGGCGATGGGAATCCTGAAGTCGCTCGCGTTCCTCCACTGGCCGGTCGTGCTCGGCGTAGCGGTCGTGTTCGTGGCGCTGCGGCTGCGGGGCGCGCGCAGCCTCACGTGGACGCTCGCCTGCTGGGGCGGGATCTACGCCTTCGTGCGCTACGGCTTCGCGACACCGATCCCGGTCTCGGTGGTCCAGATCTACATGGGCATCGCCAGCCTGGCGCTGGCGGCGTACGTCAGCTCGAGCGCCACCCGGCGCGCGGAGTTCGTGGCCCCGCTTTCGGCGCTCGTCAACGAGACGCGGCTGCGGCCGCTGCTGGCCGCGATACTCGTCCTGCTGCCGGCCCTGGCCGCGGCGAACGCCTGGCTCGGGAGCCGCGAGACGCTCGAGGCCCCGGCCTTCGGGCGCACGGTGCACCCGGCGCCGCCCGACACGATCCCGTTCGGCGACGGAAAGACGATCGACCTCGCGAAGGGCCAGAACCCGCTGCGCGAGCTCGAGACGAAGGAGCCCGAGCGCTACCGGGCCCACGTCGAGAACGGGCGCAAGACCTACTACCAGAACTGCCACTTCTGCCACGGCGACGCGCTCGCGGGCGACGGCATGTACGCGCACGGCCTCAACCCGATCCCGACCAACTTCACGGATCCCGGCACGATCGCGCAGCTCCAGGAGTCGTTCCTGTTCTGGCGCATCGCCAAGGGCGGTCCCGGCTTGCCCGCCGAGGGCGGGCCCTGGGACTCGGCGATGCCGGCCTGGGAGGTGTTCCTGGAGGAGGAGGAGATCTGGGAAGTGATCCTCTTCCTCTACGACCACACCGGCCAGCGGCCGCGCGCGTCCGGAGTCGAGCACTGATGCGCCAGCGCGCCGCCACGCTGCTGCCGCTTTGCCTTGCGAGCGCGCTCGCCGCTCGCGCGGGCGCCGCGACACCCGCGCAGGTCGAGGCCGGCAAGAAGGTCTACGAGCAGCACTGCGCACAGTGCCACGGCGAGAAGGGCGACGGGCAGGGGCCCGGGGCGGCGCATCTCCTGCCCCGGCCGCGCGACTTCACGGCCGGCAAGTTCAAGCTGCGCACGACGCCTTCGGGCATGCTCCCGACCGACGACGACCTCCGGCGCGTGGTGCGGCTCGGGATGCCCTACACTTCGATGCCGGCTTGGCCGCGCCTCGCCGACGCCGAGGTGGACGGGGTGGTGCAGTACCTGAAGACGTTCTACGAAGGCTTTGGCGATCCGGCCCAGGCTGGCCAGCCGATCACGCTGCCGCCAGCGCCGGCCTCGACGAAGGAAACGGCCCTGAAGGGCAAGGAGCTCTACACCTCGCTCGGCTGCGTGCGCTGCCACGGCGAGGCGGGGCGCGGCGAGGGGCCCTCGGCGCCGACGCTGAAGGACGACCTCGGGAACCCGCTGCGGGCCGCCGACCTCACCCAGCGCTGGACCTTCCGCGGCGGCCCGACGCGCCAGGACATCTTCCGGACCTTCAGCACCGGCCTCAACGGGACGCCGATGCCGTCGTTCTACGACTCCGTGAGCGAGCCGGACCGCTGGGCGCTCACCGACTACGTGTACTCGCTGGGCGACGGCGACGCCCCGGGCTACTCGACGCTCGTGGTGGCCCGTCCGCTCGACGACGAGATCGATGCCGCGAAGGGCGCGGCCCTCTTCGAGGGCATGGCAGCGGCGCGCTTCCCGGTCGTCGGGCAGATCATGGAGCCGGGCCGCGCGTTTGCACCCTCGGCGACTGCGGTCGAGGTGCGTGCCGTCTACGACGCCCAGCGCATCGCCTTCCAGGTCCGCTGGCACGACATCCGGGCCGACACCGCGACGACGAACTCACCCACGCTGGAGGTGCCCCTCGCCGACGAGGTGCTCGCGGCACCGGCCGCGGCAGCGCCCGCGGGGGGCGAGGGCGATTTCTGGGGCGAGGCCGAGGCGCCTGCCGCCCCGGCGCCCGCCGCAGGATCGGGAGACGACTTCTGGGGAGAGGCGCCCGCCGCCGACGCGGGCGCGGCCGGGCCCGCGGCCGAGTTCTCGGACGCCGTGGCGCTCCAGCTCCCGGTCCAGGCTCCGGAAGGCGTCGCGAAGCCATACTTCCTCTTCGGCGACGCGCAGAAGCCCGTGGACCTCTGGTTCCTCGACCTGGCCTCGCAACGCGTGCGGCAGTACGTCGGGCGTGGATCAGGTAGCCTGACGGCGCTCGCCGCGGGCGAGGTGCAGGCGAGTGCCGGCTACGCGGCCGGCGAGTGGTCGGCGGTCTTCGTTCGCAGCTTGCGCTCGAGCGACGGCCTGTCCCTCGCCGAGGGCCAATACGTGCCGGTCTCGTTCTCGGTCTGGGACGGCACGGCGCTCGAGCGCGGCAACCGCCGCGGCCTGACGCAGTGGTTCTACGTCTACCTCCCCCCGCGGGAGAAGCCCGGGGTCCTGGGCCCGATGCTGCGGGCCGCCCTGGGCGTCCTGGTGCTCGAGCTGCTGGTGGTCGCGGGGCTCAGGCGCGGAGACGATCGGCCCTAGCCTCGCCGATCCTGCCATGGCCACGCGCGGCGAGCGGCACGAGAGGGAGCCCTGATGCCGAAGGTCGTGGTCAGCCTCCTGGACGCCGGGCAGGAGTTCCAGCAGCTTCAGGCGAAGGATGCGCGCGAGGCGGCGTCCCGACTCTCGCTCGAGCTGGAGGTGGCCTTCGCCGAGGGCCATGCCGTCGTCCAGATCCAGCAGCTCTTCAAGCACATTCACGCGCTGCCGGGGGAGCGCCCGGTCGCGATCGTGGTGGAGCCGACCACTGGCGAGGGCCTGGAGCGGGTCGCCCGCAACGCCGTCAAGGCGGGCATCGGCTGGATCCTGGTGAACGCGGACGTCGCGTACCTCGACGAGCTGCGGGCGGCGCACCACGAGCTGCCGATCGCGAGCGTCGGCACCGACCAGGTGGAGGCGGGGCGGATCCAGGGCCGCCAGGCGCGCGCGCTCGCTCCCGGGGGCGGGCGCGTGCTCTGCGTTCAGGGGCCGCCGGACGCGGCGGCGACCGCGCGCCGACTCGAGGGCCTGAAGCAGGCGCTCGGCACCGGCTTCGAGCTGCGTGGCGTGAACGGGGATTGGACCGCGGCGGGCGGCGAGCAGGCGGTCGCGTCGTGGCTGCGCCTCAAGACCGCGGATGCCTTCCGGCCCGACGTGGTCGTCTGCCAGAACGATTCGATGGCGATCGGCGCCCGCGAGGCGCTGCGCGCGCAAAGCCGGGACTGGGGGGACCTGCCTTTGCTGGGCTGCGACGGCCTGCCCGAGGGCGGCCAGAAGCATGTCGCCGCGGGCCTCCTGGCCGGCACGGTCGTGACGCCCTCGAACACCGGCCCCGCGCTCGAGCTCGTGGCGCGCTGGCTGCAGACGAAGCAGGCGCCTGCGCGCGAGCTGCTGCTCGCGCCCCGCTCGCACCCGCCGGAGGACCGCATCGCACCGCGCCCCGGTCGCTGAGACGTGAGCCGCGGGCCACGCGGCAGCAGCAGCGGCGCCTGCCCGAGGAGAGTAGACTGGCGGCGGGACCGGAGGCCTCCATGCCGGAAGCGCGTGTCCGCAAGAGCGACTCGCATCGTTGCCCGGAATGCGGTCAGGGGTTCGAGGTCAGCTACTTCGACGACCGGGTCGGGGAGCGCGCGCTGCTCCCGATGACGATCGCCCGGGCCGCCTGCCCGGCCTGCGGCCACAGCCGCAGCGTCTCCCTGCCCGCCGGCGCCGAGCGCACGTTGCTGGTCGAGCTCAGCGAGGGCAGCGAGGCGGACGAGGGCGGCGGCGGATAGCCACGGGCTACTCGTCGCGCAGCGAGGTCAGCGGATCGACGGCCGCCGCGCGTCGTGCGGGAAGCAGGCTGGCGAGCAGGACGACCGCCAGCAGGACTCCCGCGATCGTGGCGAGCGGCAGCGGCTCCCAGGGCGTCACCCCGTAGAGCGTGCCCTGGAGTGCACGGCCGACGGCGAGGGACAGCAGCAGGCCCAGGCCCGTTCCGGCGAGTCCCAGCGTCGCGCCCCGGCGCAGCACGAGCCGCACGACGTCGATCGGCCGCGCCCCGAGCGCCAGGCGCACCCCGATCTCGCGGGTGCGGCGGCTCACGGCGTGCGCCAGGACGCCATAGACGCCCAGGCACGCCAGAAGCAGCGCCTGGGCGGCGAATCCCCCCATCAGGTGCCCGAAGAAGCGCTGCTCCCAGGTGGTGAAGGCGCGAACCTCGTCCATCGTCCGCACGGCCCAGGTGGCGATGCCCGGGTCGAGCTCCCGGAACGCGCGACGCACCGCCTCGGCCTGCGCGCGTGGCTTCGTCGCGGTCCGCACCAGCAGCGCGAGCGAGCGGGCGGGAACGCTGGCGTAGGGCCTGTAGACCTGGAGCCGCGAGGCGGCGGTCTCCTCGCCGAACTCCTCGTACTGCAGGTCGGGCGCGACCCCCACCACGCGGAGCCATTCCACGGGGGCGCCCTCACGCCGGCCCCCGCCGCTCACCAGGGCCAGCCGCCGGCCGACGGCTCCCTGCGGCCAGAAGCGCCGGGCCAGGCTGCGGTTGACGACGACCACGTCCGCCGCCTGGGAGGCGTGCTCGCTCGCGGAGAAGCCGCGTCCCTCGACGAGCGGTGCCCCCAGCGTCTCGAACAGGGCGGGCGAGGCCACGATGCGGATCGCGCCAGGCTCCTCGCCGGGCGGCACCGGCTGGCCGTCGATCGACAGGCGCACGGGCCCGCCGCCGTCGTCCGTGGGGATGCTGGAGCTGAAGGCGGCGTGTGTCACGCCCGGCAGGGCCACGAGCCGCTGCTCCAGGGCCTGCAGCAGCTGCGCCCGCCGCTCTGGGGCGTCGTAGGCGTCGCCGGCGATGTAGAACCGCAGCGTCAGCAGGCCCTCCTCCGCGAGCCCGGAGGGCGCCTGCTGCAGGCGCAGGAAACTGCGGATCATCAGGCTCGCGCCCGCGACGAGCGCGAGGCTCAGCGCCACCTGGCCGATCACCAGCGCGGACTGCAGCCGCTGGTGGCCGGCGCCGCTCGAGCCGCGCGCGCCGTCGCGCAGGTCCGACACGAGATCCGGGCGCGAGGAGCGCCAGGCCGGGAGCAGGCCGGAGAAAGCCGTGGCCAGGAGCGCGACCAGGGCGGTGAAGAGCACGACGCGCCAGTCGAGGTCGAGCCTCACCCAGTAGGGCAGCTCCTCGGGCCAGGATGCGACGGCGAGCTCGAGCAGCCAGCTCCCGAGCAGGAGCCCGACGAGCGCACCCGCGGCGCCGAGGAGCGCGACCTCGGCCAGCATCTGGCGCACGAGCCGGCCACGGCTCGCGCCGAGCGCCGCGCGGACCGCGAGCTCGCGCTGGCGCGCCACGGCCCGGCCCAGGACCAGGTTGGCGAGGTTCGCGCAGCCGATGAACAGCACCGCCAGCACCGCGCCCAGGAGCGTGCCCGAGACCGCCCGGATGCCGCGGTCCACCACCGAGTCGCGGAAGGACAGCACGCGCACTCCCCAGCCGCGGTTGGTGTCGGGATTCTGCTCCGCGAGGCGGGCGGCCACGAGGTCGAGCTCGCCCTGCACGAGGTCCAGCGACACGCCCTCCCGCAACAGTCCGAACGCCGCCACGTAGCGCTGCGCGCGCGTGGGCGCGCGGTCCGGGTCGGAGCTGGGCCGGTACGCCACCCAGAACTCGTCGCGCTCCGGGAACCGGATCCCGGGGGGCATGACGCCGATCACCGTGATCGCTCGGCCGTTGAGGATCAGGCTCCGGCCCACGAGCCCCGGGTCGGAGCCGAAGCGGCGCTCGAACAGGCGGTAGCTCACCAGGACCACGGGCTCGAAGCCGAAGTCCGCCGCGTCCTCCTCCCGGAAATCGCGGCCCAGGAACGGGCGCAGCCCGAGCAGCCCAAACAGGTTGGGCGTCACCGAGCCGCCGCGCAGGCGCTCCGACTCGCCACCCGCCTGGAGCGTGAAGCCTCCTCCGACGTAGCCGGCCACGTCCTGCAAGCCCCCGACTCGGGCCCGCACGTCGCGGAGGTCGGCGTACGACAGGTTCGAGTCCTCCCAGTCCTCGGCCTGCGTCTTGTGCGTGGAATGAAGCGTCACCACTCGCGCGCCGGCCTCACCGAGCGGCAACGGGCGCAGCAGTAGCGCGTTCACGATGCTGAAGACCGCGGAGTTGGCCCCGATGCCGAGCGCGAGCGTGGCGAGAGCCGCCAGCGCGAAGCCCGGCCGCCTTGCGAGCGCGCGGGCTCCGAGCCGGAGGTCGGCGATCAGAACGTCAAGCATGGCCCCGCAGCATTCCAAACCTCGTGCCAGGTCGAGCGGCCCTCAAGTCGCTCCACGGAAGTCACTTGAAGCAGGCGCGCGGGTGGGGCGATGTTCGTTCCCGGCACGCTCTCGTCCCAGGCGCGGGACGCGCGTGAGCCAACGCACGCCGAGCCGGTGGTAGCATGTCGGTCGGGGTGGGAGCGGATGGGCGAAGGGGGTCCGGACGACAGCAGCTCCACGCTGGTCCAGACCGGCAAGGCCGCGCTCACGTTCTCGGAGATGGGCGCCTTCGTCCGCGACATCGAGGCGCGCCCCCAGGCCCGCCTGCTCTCCGACCTGGACGGCCTGCTGGCCCTGCCGGACGCCAAGTACCAGCTGGTCGTGATGGTGCTGCGCCGAAAGCTGCGCGGCGAGGCCTCCGAGCGCGACGCGATCCTCGCGCGCGTCCGCGAGCTTCAGGCCGGCGCCGCGGACCCCGCGGTCCGCACGCGCGCCGAGGCCTTCCTCGCGAAGCCCCAGGAGTAGGTAGCTCCGCTACACGAGCGGTGTCTGGCCCGGGACCGCGACCTCGAGCGGCGGCAGCTCCTTCCACTCCATGTGCGGGGGCGTGAGGTCGAGCTTCGAGGCGTTCATGACCCAGTCCCAGCCGAGCGCGCGTCCGGTGTAGGCGCTCATCCGGCCCATGATCGCGGTGAGCGTGCTCTCCGCCACCTGGCGTCCCTCGTTGAGCGGCGTGCCGGCCTTGATGCTGGCGATGAGATCGACGTGCTCCTGGACGTACGGGTTGGGCGAGGCCGCCTCGTTCTCGTAGGGCCGGCCGCCCTTGATGTAGCCGTCCACGCTGTCCGTGTAGGAGAAGCCGCTCGCGCCTATGACGCGCTCGGAGACGTTCTCGGCCGCTCCCGCCGTCTGGCGGCACATGCTGAGCACGCGGGCCCCGTTCGGGTACTCGTACTCGACCGCGAAGTGGTCGAAGATGTTCCCGTACATGGGGTCGGTCCGCGTCGCGCGGCCGCCCATGCCCGAGCACTTCACCGGGTGGGCGCCGAACGCCCAGTTCATGACGTCGAGGTTGTGGACGTGCTGCTCGACGATGTGGTCGCCCGAAGCCCAGGCCGTGAACAGCCAGTTGCGGATCTGCCACTCCATGTCCGACCACTTCCTGGCGCTCCGGTTGGCCCAGTTCTGCGAGGCCCGCTCGACCCATAGCGCGCCCATGTTCCAGTAGCACTGCCCGGCCACGAGCTCCCCGATGTCGCCCGCGCGCACGCGCTTCATGATCTCGAGATAGTGGGCCTGGTGGCGGCGCTGGGTGCCGGCCACGAGCGCGAGCCGCTTGCGACCCGCAAGCTCCGAGGTTGCGATCACGGAGCGCACGCCGGTCGGGTCGACCGCCACCGGTTTCTCGGTGAAGACGTGCTTGCCCGCCTCGACCGCGGCCGCGAGGTGCGCGGGGCGGAAGAAGGGCGGCGCGGCGAGGATCACGAGGTCGACGGGCGCGGCCAGGACCTTCTTGTAGGCCTCGAAGCCGGAATAGCAGGTTTCGGGGGTGACCGCGAGCCGGTCGGCCGCGAGCTTCTCCTTGAGCCGTCCGAGCGCCCATTCGAGCTGGTCGGGGAAGACGTCGGCGAGGGCGGTGATCACCACGTCGGGCGACGCCGTAGCGCAGTCGATCGCCGCTCCCGTGCCGCGGCCGCCGCAGCCGACGAGGCCGACGCGGATCCGCTCGGAGGCGCCCGCGGCGAACAGGCCTCCCGGAAACGCGGTCGCCAGCGAGGCGAGCGAGGCCGTCTTGATCAGCTCGCGCCGGGTGAGGCCGGTGCTGCCGTGCGTCGTGTCGTCTGTCATCGGGTCCTCCTGAACCGCAATCCGTGGATGATGCGATCGAGCCCCGCCACGCGGCCGCTGCCCGTGACGAGCACGACGGCGAGCCCGGCCAGCTCGACGAGGTTCTTGTTGACGACCAGGTAGCTGCCCTCCGTCGGGATCGAGTAGAAGTAGCCCACGAACGGGGGATTGCACAAGTAGAACATCAGCAGCATCAGCATGCCGGCGGCGCTCGCGAGGCGGGTGAAGCAGCCGAGCACCAGGCCGAGCCCGATCAGGGTGAGCCCCCACATGTTGAGCGGGTTCACCACCGCGAGCAGGCTCGGGTCGGCGGCGATCCCCTTGAAGACGCCCGCGAGCGGCCCGCGCGCCTGCTGCAGGAACCCGGCGGCCGACCACGACGGCGCCTGCAGCTTCGCGAGGCCCTCGTAGAGGAAGTGCCAGCCGATCACGACCCGCAGCGCCACCACGGCGGCCATCTGCACGCCGGAGAGCCTGGCTTCGTTCATTCCCACTGCCCCCACATGGCACCTCCGCGCCCGGGCCGCGGCGCAGGCCTCACGCCTTGAAGTCTTCCGGCCGGAACGACAGCCGCTGCTTCGCGTCGATCGCCTGGTTCACCTTCAGCACCGTGACGGCCGACTCGTAGCCGACCTCGGCGGGGCAGTTGAGCGTCGCCTTGCCCCGCACGGCGCCAAAGAAGTTCTCGAGGTGCGGCTGGTGGTAGGGGTCGCGCAGCACGACGGGCACCAGGTGCTCGTCGGGCGAAACCGACTCGCGGACGTCGAGCACGGCCGGCTCGTCCTCCTGCTCGAGCTCCTGCAGCTTCGGCGCCGTCACCCAACCCCGGCGCACCCACTCGTCCCACGCCGGGGCGTTCGGGTCGCGGTAGAGGCGCCCGGGATAGTTCGCCTCGGACTCGGAGATCACGAGCGTCCCCTGGTCGCCCATGAAGGTCTCGAAGTACCCCTGGCTGCCGTTCGTGGTCTGGGTCTGGTAGTAGGCCCGCACCGGCCCCGCCTTCGTCTCGTACTCGTAGATCGCCATCACGGTGTCGTACCACTCGTGCGTCTTCGGGTCGTGGTAATCGAGGCCGCCGCTCGCGATCACGTGCGCGGGAGGCGTACCGAGGAACCAGTTGTAGATGTCGATCTGGTGCGAGCCGAGGTCGACGATCGGCCCGCCGCCGAGACCCTTGTACCAGCGCCAGTTGCGGAACTGGTGCATCGAGCGGAAGCCGTACTGCTTGAGCCGCGCCTCGGGGATCGTGTAGCGCTCGGGAGCGCCCAGGTCGGGGGCCACCGCGCGGTTCCACT
>Ga0209341_10002037_pt1 | contig 19482 bp, 18 predicted proteins | sample RifCSP13_2_FD_184020 | JGI IMG/M metagenome (GOLD analysis project Ga0209341, IMG submission 184020) | Soil microbial communities from Rifle, Colorado - Rifle CSP2_sed 13_2 (SPAdes) (version 2) | ecosystem: Environmental > Terrestrial > Deep subsurface > Rock core/Sediment | place: Rifle... | reverse complement strand
ACTGGCTCCAGAGGGAACCGTCCACGTCGCCCTGGGCCACCACCTCGAGGGCGGTGCGGTCGACGCGGACCTTGTAGATCGACGTCCAGTACGTCACGGGGCCTACCCACCACCAGGAGCCGGAGTCGTCCCGCCACTTGAAGAACGTGAGGTAGAGGGCGCCGGGCGACATGTACAGCGTCGAGGAGTAGCTCGTCACGATGGAGAGGAGCCCGTGCCCGCCCGTCCGCCCGTCCACGGCGAGGATGTTCGTGAACGAGCCCGCGTCCCGCACCCCGGGATCGTACCAGATGCTCGTTGCAGGGACGCCCGCGCACGCGCCGCCGTCGCAGAGCTCCGGGACGACGTACGCGTCGTCCACGAAATAGATCCACTCCTGAGCGACGAGGTACACGGTGCCGTCCACCATCCGCGACGCGAGCGGGTACCCGGACACCGCCACGACCCGCGTCCGGACGGGCCGGTCCACCTGGGACAGGTCCACGACGGAGACCGCCGTCCGCACGGTCGTCGGGTACCACCAGACGTCCATCACGGCGGGGTCCCCGGGGGACGGCTCCCTCGAGATCGTGTACACGACGGAGACGATGTAGAGCCTCGGGCCATCGACGTAGAGCCCGGCGATCCATACGGACTCGTTCTCCGCGTCGTCGATCCCGAGGTCCGCCGCGGGAATCCGCGAGACGACCGCCATCGCGGTGGGCGGGACCGCGCGGATCACGGACACGTTGCTCCAGGACGCGACGTACACGTACGTCCCGTCCGTCTTCACGAGGTCCATCTCGTCGACGCCCGCGACCTGCACGTTCGTCCCGGAGTAGCCCCCGCCCACCTGCGTGGAGGCCGTGCCGGGCCCCGCGCCCGCGTCGGCCCCGCCGAACCGGTACCCGCCCGAGGGCGGTGCCCCGCCGAGGTACCGCTCCATGTCCCCGTAGCTCGTGAACGTCGAGAGGCCGCTCGAGTTCGGCGAGGCGGGCCTCGTCGCCGCGATCAGGGCGACCGCGGAGAGGACCACCACGACGACCGCCAGCAGTGCCGCAAGCGCGAGGTAGCGCCGGTTCATCGTCATCCCGCCCAGAACCAGGGCCCGGGAGGTATATCAAAGGCCGGTTCGCGTTGACCGTTCCGTCAATCCCGTGCGGGCGCCCGCGCGACGCGGAGGAGGCCACGACCCGATAATCCTTAAATAGAGCCCCCCATTTGAGACGCCGCTTCACCGACGGTGAGCACTCCCATGGCGGATGAGACTCCCAAGACCCCCGAGGCGCCCGCAGCCCCTGCAGCGAAGGCCCCGAAACGGCCCCCGGACGCGAAGGAGAACTTCCGCTACATCATCCGGCTCGCGAACACGGACCTCGAGGGCGCCCGCACGGTCGTGTACGCGCTCACGAACATCAAGGGGCTCGGGATCCGCATGGCGGAGGTCGTCACGGACCTCGCGGGGATCCCCCGCTCGGAGCGGATCGGGAACCTCACGGACGAGCAGGTCGCGAAGATCCAAGAGGTGCTCACGAACCTGGGCGAGACGGCCCCGATCTGGATGGTGAACCGGCCCCACGACTGGGAGACCGGCGTGGACCTCCATCTGTTCGGCCCGGACGTGGACCTCCGGCTGCGGGACGACCTGAACCGGATGAAGATGATCCGGTGCTACCGCGGGATCCGGCACGAGCAGGGCCAGAAGGTCCGCGGCCAGCGGACGCGGAGCAACGGCCGGACGGGGCTCACGGTCGGCGTCGTCAAGAAGACGGCGATCGCCGCCGCGAAGGCCGCCAAGGAGGAAGAGGGCGGCAAGAAAGAGAAGAAGGAGTGAGGGGTTGGGCGATCCTAAGTTCTCGCGCCGAATCTATCGGCGGCCCTCCCATCCGTGGGAGGGGGAGCGGATCAAGATGGAGAACGAGCTCCTCAAGAAGTACGGCCTGAAGAACAAGAAGGAGCTGTGGAAGGCGCAGAGCGTCCTGCGGCGGTTCCGCCAGCGGGCGCGGCAGCTCCAGGCCCTCGTGCGGTACGGGGACCGGCAGGCGGGGAAGGAGAAGGACGAGCTCATGGGCCGGCTGGGTCGTCTCGGGGTGCTGCCGCTCGAGGGCGCGAGCCTGGACGACGTCCTCGCGCTCGACGTGGAGGCCGTGCTCTCGCGCCGGCTCCAGACCCTCGCGTTCGTGAAGGGGCTCGCGTTCACGCCCACGCAGGCCCGCCAGTTCATCGTCCACGGCCACGTCGCGATTGGTGACCGGCGGGTCACCGTGCCCGGGTACCTCGTGAAGCGCACGGAGGAGACCGTGATCGCGTACGACCCGCGCTCCCCGATCAGCCACGACATGCACCCCGCGCGGCCGGGCGTGCCGCCCGCGGAGGCGGCGCCGGAGAGCGCCCCCGGCCCGGCGGCGCCAGCGCCCGTCGGAGGGCCGGCTCCCGGAGGTGCGTCCCCGTGACGAAGTGGGGCATCGCGCACGTGTACGCGTCGTACAACAACATCGTGATCACGCTCACGGACCTGACCGGTGCGGAGACGATCGCGAAAGCAACGGGCGGGATGGTCGTGAAGGCCGCGAAGGACGAGGCCTCCCCGTACGCCGCGATGAAGGCCGCGGAGCGGGTCGCGGACGCCGCGAAGGAGAAGGGAATCGACTCGATCCACGTCCGAGTGCGCGCGCCGGGAGGGAACAAGTCCCAGTCCCCGGGGCCCGGGGCGCAGGCCGCGATCCGCGGGCTCGCGCGGGCGGGACTCCGGATCGGGCGCATCGAGGACGTCACCCCGATCCCGCACGACGGCACGAAGCCGAAGGGCGGCCGGCGCGGGAGGCGGGTGTAGGTGCAGATCACCGTCTTGGAGGCGGGGGAGACCTCCGCGCGGGTCCGAATCGACGACGCGGACGCGGCCCTCGTAAACGCGATCCGCCGCACGCTGATCGCGGACGTCCCGAAGATGGCGATCGAGGACGTCGAGTTCCACCTCGGCCCGATCCGGGCGGAGGACGGGAAGGAGTACGAGAGCGTCGCGCCCCTGTTCGACGAGATGATCTCCCACCGCCTCGGACTCGTGCCGCTCCCCACGGACCTCGGGCTGTTCGTGCCGCGCGCGACGTGCCCGACCTGCAAGGGCGAAGGCTGCGCGACGTGCACGATCATCTACTCCCTGAACAAGCGGGGGCCCGGGACCGTCACGTCCGGGGACCTCGAGCCGATCGGGGACCCGAAGCTCCGGCCCAGGGACCCGGGGATCCCGATCGTGAAGCTCGGGCCGGGCCAGGCGCTCCTCGTGTACGCGACCGCGGTCCTCGGGACCGGGCGGGAGCACGCGAAGTGGCAGGTCGCGCACGGCGTCGGGTACCGGTTCGTGGCGGTGCTGAAGGCGGGCGGCAAGACGTTCGAGGCCTCCGAGGCGAAGGTGCCCGTGTGCCCGGACCACATCCTGAAGCCCGCCACGGAGGAGATCACGGTCGAGCTCCGCCCGGACTGCCGGGCCTGCAAGAAGTTTGCGGACGCGTACGACACGAAGAGCGTGAAGGTGTTCCACGACCCCAAGAAGATCGACCTGAGCTTCGAGACGGATGGGAGCCTGTCCGCGAAGGACACCCTGTTCGCGGCGCTCGACATCCTCGAGAAGCGGTTCGCGGAGATTGCGGGCAAGACCGAGGCGCTCGGGTGACCGGCGTCCCGCCGCGGCAATGGCCAAACCTTGATATAGGATTACTATCCTTAACGTAATCCCATGGAACTCGGCGAGCTCGAGCTGGCGGTCCTCCGGGCCCTGCGGTCCCTCGGCGAGGCGACGACCGGGGACATCCACCGCGAGGTGAGGAAGGCCCGCGACGTCGCGTACACCTCCGTCACCACGACCCTGTACCGGCTCGTGGACAAGGACCTCGTCTCGATGCGGAAGGCGAGCGAGAAGAAGGTCTACTACTCCGTGAAGGACGGGAAGGCCTACGAGCGGGTGATGGAGACGATGATGCGCCGGATGGTGGACACGTTCGGCGCGGCGGCCATCTCGTACATCCTCGAGAACCCCGGGAGCCTCTCCCCGGACGAGCTCGGGGACCTGAAGCGGATGGTCGCGAGGACCCGGGCGAAGGAAGCGCGCCATGGCGAAAGACCCGTTTGAGATCATCGCGGAGGCGCTCGAGACCTACTGGACCAGCCCCATCCCCCTCATCGTCGTCTTCGCCTGCCTCGCGTGCATCGGCACCCTCGCGTACGTGTTCCTCACGAACGCGCGGAACGCGAAGCTCCGCGTGAGCCTGCTGACGGGGCTCTACACGGTTTCGATCTTCTTCTGGATCTTCCTCGCCTCGAGCCTCGTCCTGTGCATCTCCCTGTCGTCGATGGTCGCGTACAGGCGGTGGGGCGTCCAGGTCGCTGCGGGCGCAGCGATCCTCCTCGCGGTCGGGCTGAGCGGCGCCGTGTCCCTCGTCGTTTGGCGGAGGGGGGCGGCGCGCGTTCTGCGGAAGGTCCCGAACCGCCCGCCCTCCGATAGCGAGCGGTGGCTCGCGGAGTACGTGGACTTGGTCCGCCGGTTCGAGTCCATCCCGCCCGTCGAGCTCCGGATCACGGAGGATCCCCGGGCGATCGCGATGGCGGTGAGCGGGAAGCGGCACGTCGTCGTCGTGTCCACGGGCCTCCTCGGCTCCCTGGACCGCGACGAGGCGGAGGCCGTCGTGGCCCACGAGATGATGCACATCAAGAACCACGACTCCCGGTTCAAGGTCTTCTCCACGGTCGCCTCGCGCTTCCTGTTCTGGGACCCGTTCAGCAAGTTCTTCGACCCCGCCGTCCACCGGGAGCGCGAGTACCTCGCGGACGAGATGGGCGGGCGGACGACGGGGAAGCCCGGGGCCCTCGCGTCCGCGCTCCTGAAGATCCACGAGACGGGGACCGCAGCGCCGACCGGACTCGCGGGGCTCAGCGTCCTGGGCCCGGAGGGGGGCATCTTCTCCCGCTTCCCGCCCCTGAAGGAGCGGATCAACCGCCTGATCCTGCTCTCCGACATCCTCGGACTTGCGAAGTGAGCGGGAGCCCGGCTACGACGGCGATAGTAACAGTTACTATCCATCTAGTAATGATTATATAGCCCCACGACCTAGACACCGCCGGCAGTGGGCGGGGGCATCGAGTGGAATCCCTGGAATCGTGGCGGCCGTCCGCGACCCTCGAGGGGCGGATCGTCCACACCCTGCGAATCGCGAACCGCTGGGGGTACGGGCTCGCGGCGGAGGACCTCCCGCGGCTCCTGTACGGCGGGCCGGAGGGCGGCGGCGACGTCGCCGCGACCCTCCGGGTGTCCCCCGCCATCGCGTACCGGGACGGGTTCGCGACCCTCCGCGAGCGGGACGACCTGATCGCGAAGTCCGTCGCGCGGCGGGCCTCGAACGGCGCCCTCACCGCCCTGTACTTCGGGATCGCGGAGGACTTCGCCCGCGACCTGCTCCGCTACTCCCCGTTCGTGCGGGCGATCGCGGTCTCCGGGTCTACGGCCTCCGGGGGCTTGGACGCGGGGGACGATGTCGACTTCAACCTCTTCGCGGAGGACGGCACGAAGTACGCCGTGTACCTGGCGGCGCTCCTCCTCGGGGTCAAGTACTCCCTCCGCCACGGCCGCCGCTTCGGCCGCGGGGCCTCCTTCCTGGGCCTGCTCCGGAAGGTCACGTGTGTCAACGTCGTCTGGACGGAGTCCGAGTGCGGGCCGTTCGTCCGCCAGGACGAGTTCCTCGGCTTCGAGCTGCTCCGCTCCGTCCCAATCGCGGGGAACGCGTACTTCGCGCGGACCCTGGAGGCGAACCCCTGGATCACGGACCACTTCCCGCAGATCTTCGACCGGGTCCACGCGGACCGAGTGACCGCCCCGCCTCCCTCCCTCCTGGCTCGATTGCAGCGGCGGATCGCCCGCTCCCAGCGGGGGCGACGGCTCCTCGATCGGACCGCGCGGGGAATCGCGGCCGTCCTTCACCGCGTCGTCGACCTGACCCGGGAGCGGGACCCCGAGGCGACGGCCCGGACATCGTTCCTGCGGCGGGTGAAGTTCCCGTACGACGTCTTCCAGGACGGCGCGCGATGATCGCAATCGACACGACCGTCCTCTCGGTCCTGTTCGCCCTGTTCGGGACGTTCTACTCCGTGCTCCTCGCGGCGGTCCTCTACGCCCGCCGCCGCCGGAGTACGCCGGAGGGCGCCTCGACGCAGGCCGCGTTCAGTCTCATGGTCCCCGCCCGCAACGAGGAGGCGGTGATCGCCCGCACCCTCGAAGCGATCCTCGCGGTGGACTACCCCGCGGACCGGTTCGAAGTCCTCGTGATCGACGACGGCTCCACGGATCGCACCGCCGAGGTCGCGGAGCGGATGGAGGGGGCGAGCCCGGGCCGGCTCCACGTGATCCGCGTGCCCCTCGAGAAGGCGGGCCGCGGGAAGTCGGAGGCGCTGAACCTCGGTTTCCGCCACCTCCTCCGGACCTCGCGGTTCAACGGGACGCGGGACTGGATCGTCGGCGTGTTCGACGCGGACGGCGTCCCGGACCGGGACCTCCTCCGGAAGGCCGCGTTCCAGTTCCGGAACCCGAAGGTCGGGGCCGTGCAGGCCTCCGTCCGGATCGCGAACCGGGACCGCTCCCGCCTCGCGCGGATGCAGGACCTCGAGTTCTCCGCGTTCTCCCGGGTCACGCAGATGGTCCGCGCACGGTTCCTCGACTCCGCCTCCCTGGGCGGGAACGGGCAGTTCGTGCGGGCCCGCGCCCTGTACGGCGCGGCGATCTCCCGCCACCCGCACCGGTTCTGGCGCCCCGGGGCCCTGACGGAGGACCTCGAGCTCTCGACCCGCCTCGTCCTCCGGAGCTGGAAGATCCGCCACCTCGCGACGAGCTACGTCCACCAGGAGGGCGTCGAGAGCCTCACCGCGCTGTTCCGCCAGCGGACCCGGTGGGCGTGGGGCTCCCTGCAGGTGTTCGTTGAGTACATCCTGAAGCTCAAGTTCCTCCGGATGCCGAACGTCCAATTCAAGAAGCGGCTCGACCTCGCGATGAGCCTCTCCCTCTTCCTGATCTCGCCGCTCGTGATGGTCGTCTGGCTCCTCACGTTCCTCGACCTGATCGGGGTCGTGCAGGCGACGAACTCGCTCCCGATGTGGGCGACCCTCGCGATCTCCTTCGGCTTCTTCCCGATCGTGACGTGGGGGATGTGGGACCAGCGGGAGTACCGCCGGTCCCGCCTGCCCCTCGACCTCGCGCTCTTCACCGTGTACACGTACCACTGGCTCCCGTGCCTGTACGTCGCGTTCCTCCGGATGGTCGGCGGGGACGATCCGAAGTGGTTCAAGACCCGCCGGGTCGCCGAGCGGCCCGCGCCCGCCACGAAGCGGGCCCGAGTCGCGAAGCGGGTCTCGGCGTGGGCCACGCCGCCCGCCGTCGCGAGCCTCGTCGCGTTCGCGCTCCTCGCGCTCGTGGCGGGCTACCTCCGCTGGGTGCGCGGCACGCTCCTGGACCCTTTCGAGGACGCGTACCAGCACTGGTGGATCGCCGGGTACATGCTCGAGACGGGACAGTACTACGACTCGTTCAGCGCGATGACCCGCGGGAACTGGCTCCCGCTGTACGACTTCTGGACCGCCGGGCTCCTCCGGATCTTCGGGATGCACTCCATGGAGATGCTGAAGCTCACGAGCCTCCTGTTCTCCCTGGGCACGATGGCCCTGGTGTACAAGGTCGCGCGGACGCACAGCCGCGGGGCCGCGTGGGCCGCGGCGGGGTTCTTCGCGTTCACGCCGTCCGCGATCCTCGCGGGGTCGATGGCCCTCCCGGAGGCGGCGACGGGCCTCGCGCTGATCGGCGGGTACTACCTCCTGTTCCGCAGCGGGATGGCGGCCAAGTGGCGGCACCCGCTCGCGGCGCTCGCGCTGACGGCCGCGGTCGCCCTGCGGTACGAGGCGTGGCTGTTCGTCGTCCTGATGCTCGCGTACTTCCTGGCGAACCGGCGGGCCCGCATCAGCCGCGGGGACCTCCTCCTCGTTGCGACGCCCGCGATCCTGTTCATGGCGACGTGGCTCCTGTTCACGTCCCGGTGGGGCTTCCTCCCGGACATCATCATCGCGCAGACATCGGTGGACCCGAACTACAAGGCCTCGATCGGCGCGCTCGCCCCCCTCCCCGAGACCCTCGCGGACTTCTGGTCCGGGTACCTCACGCTCTCCGTCCTCGTCACGGGGATCGGGACCGCGTACGCGATCAAGGCGTTGCGGCGGGAGTTCCTCGCGTTCGCGCTCCTCGCGTTCTACGCCGCGGAGGTCGCGTGGACCGCGCTCGGCTTCGGGAACCCGAGCGTCCGGTACATGTACGTGACCGTGCCCGGCCTCTCGGTCCTGGCGGGGATGGCGGTCTCCGGCGTGGCCCACCAGCTCCGCGCGACGGCGGTCCGCCGGACGGACACGCCGCGGGCCCACCGGGCGGGCGTGGCCGTGGCGATCGCCCTCCTGCTCGTCGTGGTCGGCGGCACGGTCCTGGACGCGCGGGCGATCACCTACCCGGACCAGCCCCCGGGCCTCTTCATGCAGGCGATGGAGAGGGCGGGGCTGTTCCTCCGGGACCGCGCGCTCCCGGACGGGAAGGTGCTCGTCACGGAGTCGCCGATCGCCGCGTTCCTGAGCGGCTACCCGCCCGGCCGCATGGTCGGCTCGACCGGACTGCCGGACAACGCCACGGACGCCGCGGCCTGGCTCCAGGAGAACGCGGCGTACCTCGTCGTCGTGACCGTGCCGTGGTACCGGCTGCGGACGCTGTTCCCGTACCTCGCGGACGGCGTCTCGACGTCCCAGTTCCGTCTCCTGTACGACGCGACCGGGCCCGAGTACGAGCTCGGGGGGCACCGCGTGCTCGTGTTCGAGGTGCTCCCGCTGTCGGGAGGGGTGGGACGATGAGGACGTCGCTCCCCGCCTTCGGCGCGAGCGAGGACTACTACCGCCACGTCTCGCGCGGGTACGACCTGATCTCCCGCACGTACGACGACGTCGAGGCCGCGAACTGGGTCGGCCGGCGGCTCCGGCGGCAAATGCAGGCCGCCCTGTTCCGCACGTTCCATCGCGGCGACTGCGTCCTGGAAATCGGCTGCGGGACGGGGATTGAAGCAATCGCCCTCGCGGAGCGGGGCGTCGAGGTCGTCGCGACAGACCTCTCGCAGGACATGGTCGACCTCGTCCGGAGGAAGGCGGGTGCCCAAGGGCTCGACGGCGGGCTGCAGACCCGACGCCTCGCCGCGCACGAGGTCGGCGGGCTCGTGGAAGAGTTCGGCGAGGGGACGTTCGACGGCGCGTACTCCCATGGCGGGGTCCTGAACATGGACCCGCGGATCGGGGACGTCGCGGACGGGCTCGCCCGCCTCCTGAGACCTCACGCGCGATTCCTCTGCTCCGTCGTGAACCAGACGTCCCTCTTCGAGGCGCTCTTCTACCCGATGGTCCTGCGCCCCCGCAAGGGCTACCGCCGCCTCGGACGAGACATCCCAATCCCGATCACCCGCCATGCCGACTTCCGGAAGTACGTCGTCCCGATGCGGTCGTACTCGCCCGAAGGGTTCGTGCGGGTCTTCGAAGGCGGGTTCGAGCTGCGGCGCCTCGAGGGACTCCAGGTCCTGCTCCCGCCGTGGAACCTCTCAGACTGGATCGACCGGGTCGCGCCGCTCGCGCGCGCCGTGGAGGCGGTGGAGGACCGCCTCGCGCGGCGGCGGCCGTTCAACGCGTGGGGCAGCATCTTCCTCGCGGATCTGGAGAGGGTGGGGCGATGAGCGCGTCGGGCTCGGCTCCAATGGTCTCCGGCGCGGTCGCGTACGACGAGCTCGCGGCCCGCTACGACCGCATCCCCGTCGAGAACCGGATCAACGGGTACATGCGGCGGGTCTCCCTCGCGCGGATCCTCGAGACGTTCCCGCCGCGGTCGCGGGTGCTCGAGATCGGATGCGGGACGGGGGACGAGGCTCTGGCGCTCGCGTCGCGCGGGGCCACGGTCGTCGCGCTCGACGCGTCCCCGGAGATGGTCCGCATCGCCCGCCAGAAGGCGGCCGAGCGGGGCCTCGAGGACCGGGCCACGTTCCTCCCCGCGGAGGCGAGGGACCTCCCGCACCTCGCGGAATCCCTTGGCGCTCCGTTCGACGGCGGGTACGCGTCCTTCTCGCTGGCGTACGAGCCGGACCTCGCGCCCGTCGCACGGGGCCTCGACGCGCTACTCCGCCCCGGGGCCGCGTTCCTCGCGTCCGTGCCCTCCCGGCTCTGTCTCGTGGAGTTCGCCCTCGCGCTCGGCACGGCCCACCCCGCCTTCGCGGGCCGCCGGCTCCAGCCCGGGCAAGGCCACAAGGTCGGCGCGCACCTCGTCCCGATCCGCACGTACACACCGCGGACGTTCGCGGAGGCGATGGGGCCGCACTTCTCCCTCCGGCGGGTCGAGGCGCTCCCTGCGGTCGTCCCGCCCCCTTACATGAACCGCGTCTACGCGAGACTCGACGGCGTCGCGGACCTCCTCGAGCGGGTCGACACCGCGCTCCGCACCCGTGCGCCGTTCCGATCTCTCGGGGACCACTTCCTCGCGGAACTCGTCCACGTGTGAGTGGCCGCGCTCAGCGTTCGCGGCGGGCCACGTAGATCGGGAACGAGGCGAGCTCCATCCGCAGGACGACCTGCTTCGCCCGCCGCGTGAGCCGGAACCACGCGCCGTAGTCCGGGTCGTGACGGCGGACGCCCTCGAACGCGGTGCGCAGGTCCGCCTCCAGCTGCGAGGCCACGAAATGGCGGTGCTCGTCAAGGAGCGCGCCCGAGCCGCCGAGCTCCCTCAAATGCTGCTGGAAGTCCCCCGCCGCGCGCGCCGCACTCTGCGCATCGCGGTGGACGGGGTCGTTCATGACGACGAACTGCCCGCCCGGGCGGACCACGCGGGCCGCCTCCGCGACCGCGGGGCGGATGTCCCGCAGGTAGTGCAGGGAGGCGTTGCAGATCGCGACGTCGATCGAGCCGCTCCGGAAGGGCCACCGCGTGAGGCTCGCGATCGCCCGCTCGAACCCCCTGCGCCTCCCGTCGAACGCCTTCGCCGCACCGAGCCCGACGGCGGGATCGGAAGAGACGTCCGTGGCGAAGCACCGGAACCCCGCCTCCGTGAGGCGGTGGCTCAGCCATCCCGTCCCCGCCCCCACGTCCGCCACGGTCCGTCCGTTCGGCGGGCCGAGAATCGAGAGCAGCGCCTCGAGGCTCCGCGCCTTCTGCTTCCATTGGGACCGTCCGATGTACGGGAGTCCGACGAGCTCCTCGGGCGTCGGCGTCCACGCCTCCCGACGCCAGGCCGCCGCGTAGCGGTCGGCGTCTTGGAGGAGAGCCTCGTCCTCGGCCCGGAGGAGCACGGGGAGATAGCCGCGGCGGCCGAACCCGCGGCCCTCCGGTGTGCAGCGGAGGCCTTCGGGGGTCTCCTCGAGACGGGAGAGGCAGACCGGGCACGCCCACACGTCGAGGTCCATCGCCGCCCGTCCCGATCAGAGGATTCGCGTCCGCTCGGCCTTGAGGTCCGGACCCACGGAGACGAGGTAGCCCTTCGGGATCGGGTTCTCCCGCATCCCCAGGATTGTCTGAGAGCACACGAGGACCGCCTCGCCGAAATCGTCCTCGTACAACGTGTAGTATGCGGAGTCCTTCTCGAAGTCCCGGAACGCGTGGAGCCGCTCCCCGTCCGTGAGGAGGAAGTTCAGGGACGAGTACCCGCCGTAGTCCCGCCGGACCGTGTTCACGGTCGCCTTCGTGGCGGCGGCGACCTCCTGGGACCCAGACCCATCGAGGTTCGAGAGCAGCAGTCGGAACGCGACCTGCGAGTCGATTCTGCCGTCCTCCTCGCGGAACGGGCAGTCGTTCAGCCCGCCGTTATGCGCGAAGGCCCACGAGCGGCCCGCCTTCGAGTCGACGAACGGGTGGGACCACTCAACACCGACGGGCGTGTTCGGGGACGCCCGCCGGATGTGCGCGAGGACGACAATCCGCTCCCCCGCCTTCCGGTCGATGTTCGCCTTCGCGACCTTCCACGCGGCTTGGAGGTACCTCGGGTCGGACTGCGCGGAGCCGACGCCGCGGGCGTGCTCCACCATCGCCCCGTTCCGGAAGAACGCGATCCCCCAGCCGTCCCGGTGACCCCGCTCGTCCGGCCCGCCCCGCGGGGTGTTCCCCATGACCGCGAGGTCCGCGAACTCCTCGAAGAGGTCGTAGTACACGGGGCCGTGGCTCACGGCGCCGAAGAGGCGGCACATCGTCGTGGGGAGCCCGCGGGCCCTATTTCAAGATGAGCCGCACCCGAACAGAGGGCTTGAGCGGCTTTGGCTTCGTTAAGCTCCTCAAGGGACCAATCGGCTCGCCTCTCGGAGAGAGTTGGCGCGAGAGTCTCGTTCCCATCATGAACGACATGGAGGACTACATCACGTTGCTCGGCTTTGTCGGTGTCATCGCAACAATTCTCGCCAGCGCCGCAACCCACGAGTATGACACGGGCCGATGACTATTGGTGAAGAATGGGGAGACTCACGACTTTGAACGTTGCAGGAGGGTTTCGGTTCGCAAGAAGAGTCTTCGTGCTCTTCCTCATCGTGGCTGTTGGCTCGTTCTTGGTCGCAGCCCTCGTTGCTCTGCTGGTCCTCCCGAGCCTCGGACTCGCCAAGTGGGCAGGCTGGCAAACTTACGTTTTCTTGGCAATCTTCGTTCTAGGGGTGACGGCTGGTCTGTGGGTGCTGTTTATGGCGCTTCGAACTACTGAGCGTTAAGGGGAGTCCTTCAAATCGGTGATGGTTGGTCTACGGACTGTCACCGTCCTCAGAAGTCGGCGAGCCGCTTCTGCCCCTGGCCCGGCGCGTGTATCGCCTTGAAATCCACCGGTGGCAGCCCTGCCATTCCGCGGAACACGTCCACGCATGCGGGCCCGAACCCCGCGAAGTGGTTGTTGAAGAACACGTAAGCCCGCTCGACCTTGTCCTCGACGGACCGCAGGTGTGCGAGCCACTTCTTCATCTCTGGGGTGCGGTCAATCTGGACCCATCCTAGTTTCTTCAGCGACCGGTCGCCGATGAACCGCAGGTACACGAAGTCCGTTGTCGCCACCGGCGGGGGCTCCGTATACTGGACCTCGGACCACGCCATCGCGACCCCGAGCTCCCGGAGCTCGTCGAACACCGTCTCGTTGAACCACGAGCCGTGCCGGAACTCCACCGCGTAGCGGAAGTCCGGCGGGAGGGACCGCAGGAAGTCGAACAGCTCCTCCTCCCCGCGGATCATCGTGTACGAGGGAGCAAGCTGCACGAGGAGGACCTTCGCCTTCGGCCGCAGCTCGGCCATCGCGCGAAGGAACCGGTCCAGGGGCTCCTTCGCCCGCCGGAACTCTTTCTCGTGCGTGACGATCTTAGGGAACTTCGCGGTGAACGAAAAGCCGTCCGGGACAAGTCCCTTCCATTCACGCGCCATCTCAGGGGTCGGGATTCGGTAGAAGCTCGAGTCGATCTCCACGAGGTCGAAGACCTTCCCATACGTCTGCAAGAACTCTTCTTGGGACGCGTGGCGGGGATAGAACGGCCCGACCCACTCCGGGTAGGAGTACCCGACGCACCCGATCTTCCATTCCACGGGCCCGCCATGGCGGGGCGGGTAGATGGAGCTTTTCGGGACGGCTAAGTTGTGAGACCTTTCTACTTCGCAGCCATGGCGGGTTCCGTTCCCTGCGCCCCGCCCGCCGCGGGGAACCATTTGCGGGCCCACAGCGAGACTCGCACGAGGTTCACGAGGACGGGGACCTCAATGAGCGGGCCAATCACCGCCGCAAAGGCCATCCCAGACGCGATCCCATAGACGCCAATCGTCGTCGCGATCGCGAGTTCGAAGTTGTTGCTCGCCGCGGTGAACGCGAGCGAGGCTGTTTCCTCGTAGCTGAACCCGAGCCGTTGGGACATCACGAAGGACACGGTGAACATGATTACGAAGTACAGTACGAGCGGGACCGCGATCCGGAACACGTCCCACGGCAGCTCGATGATCTTGTCGCCCTTCAGGGAGAACATCACGACGACCGTGAACAGCAGACCCAGGATCGCGGTGGGCGCGAGGCGGGGGATGAACCGCCCCTCGTACCAGGCCTCGCCCTTCCGGCGCACGAGGATCGTGCGGGTCGCGAAGCCCATCGCGACAGGGATCCCAAGGTAGATCAGGACCGTCTTCGCGACGTCGACAATCGAAATCGGCACGACGGCGGAGGCTGTGAGCCCGCCGATCCACCCCGAGAGCAGGGTGACGAAGAACCACGCGAGAACGGAATAGAGGAGCATCTGGAACACGCTGTTCAGCCCGACGAGGAGGGCCGCGTACTCCGTGTGGCCGCGGGCCATCGCGTTCCACACGAGCACCATCGCGATGCACCGCGCGAGGCCCACGATGATCAGCCCGATCCGGTACTCGGGCAGGTCCGGAAGGAACAGCCAGGCGAGCGCGAACATCAGGAACGGGCCCACGACCCAGTTCTGGACCAGGGACACGCCCATGAGCCGGCGATTCGTCAAAAGGCGGGGGAGGTCCCCGTAGCGCACCCGCGCGAGGGGCGGGTACATCATCCAGATCAGGCCAATCGCGAGCGGGAGCGAGACGCCGCCCCAGGAGATCGCGTCGAGCCGGACGGGCAACCCGGGCACGAGCGCGCCGAGGCCGACGCCCAGGGCCATCGCGAGGAAGATCCACAGGGTCGTCAGGCGGTCGAACAGCGAGAACCGTTCCGAGGCGGCCATCGCGACTCCCGGGCTATCTAGGTGCAACAAATGGGAGGGGGACGACGACCGCCCGCAACTGCCATCCCTCCGTATCGATCATCACGCGGGTCCCGGGCGCGTCGTTCGGCCGGCGCACATACCCCATCGCGATCACGTACCGCAAGGTCGGCGAGTACGTCGCGGGCCACATGAAGCCCGCCTTCTGACCCGCCACGGTGACCGCGTCCCCATGGCGGGGCACCGAATCCCCCTCGACCCGGAAGCCGACGAAGAGCCGGTTCATGTGGCCCTGGTACGTCGCGCGGGCGATCACCTCCTGCCCCACGTAGCAGCCCTTCGTGAAGCTGATCGCGGGCTCCATCCGGGCCTCCAGGGCGATCGTGTCCTCATCCATGTCCACGCCCGCCCGCGGCCGGCCCGCCTCGATGCGAATCGTGTTCCACGCCTCCCGCCCGACCGGCGTCGCGCCGAGCCCGACGGGCGGTCCGGACTGCGTGACGGCCCGCCACACGTCGTCGAGGGAGTCCGTCCACGAGATGAACGCGAACCCGGGGACGTAGAACCAGTCCGAGGCGGCGATCAGGACGGACCGCTTCCGGTCGACCGGGAACGTGATGAAGCTTCCGGGAGCGGGGGCGGGCGTGTCCCGGATCACCCGCCTCAGGAGGGCGGGGGCGAGAGGACCGTGGAGCCCGAGGTGCGCGACCGCAGGCAGCGGTTCCAGGGTGACGTCGTCGCTCACGAGGTGCTTCTTAATGTGCTCGAGAACCCAAACCGACTCGTCCGCGAGAAGGTCGAGGAGGAACGCATCCTCGAGCGCGTACACCCACAGGTCCCCGACGACCTTGCCCTTCGCGTTCAACGTGAGCGCGTACGTCCGCTGGCCCGGCTTCAGTGCCTCGATGTCCTGCGTGACGACGCCCTGCAGGAACGACACGCGGTCCGGGCCCGCCACGCGGACCTTCATCCGGTCCGAGAGGTCGATCACGCCCGCAGCCGTGCGGACCGCGCCGACCTCGTCGTCGAGGTTCGAGTAGCTCGACGGGACCTGCCAGCCCGCGCGGTCGACGAACACCGCGCCGCTGACCTCGTGGCGCGCGTGCAGCAGCAACTGTCGCATCGACGCGTAGGAGAAGGCCCCGCCATATCAGGGTTGCGCCCGGCCCGCGGCGCCCGCAAGGTTAATGGCCGCGGGGAAGATGGCGAGGCCCGCCATGGCCCCCGGACTGCGGGAGGGCGCGATCTCCGCGAAGGCGCCCGCGATGATGCGGAAGCCCCGCACCCTCCACTGCCCGTACTGCGACGGCAAGGTCCTGTTCACGCGGAACGAGGAGCACCTCGACGAGAAGAACTGCCCGCACTGCGGGATGAAGGTCGTCCGCCGGGACTGGCCCGCGCCGGAGCCGAAGAAGCCCGTCGGGGGGACGCCGCCCCCCTAGGCGAGGCGCGCGTTGCACGCGATGCAGGTCGTCCACTTCTCGCCCACCCGGGACCCGCACTCCGGGCACTCCCGCTCGCCCGCGGTCTCCTCCGCCTTCACGACGACGAGCTCGCCGTCCGCGAGCTTGTCCCATCGGGGCGTCTTCGCGAGCATGAACGCGTAGCCGCCGGACCACGTCTCGAGCTCGAGGAACCGCACGGCCCTGCCGCGCAGGAGCGCGTTGATCGCGACGAACACCTCGCGGGGGGTCTGGAATTCGAACGTCGTCATCTCCTCCGAGAGGGACAGCGTCACCTCTCGCCGGCCCTGGGCCTCGTCCAGGATCACCTCGTCGTTCGCGCTGACCTGGACCCCGAAGCTCGAGAGCCGCTGGTTCGCGTTGTACAGGAGGTTCTCGAGCGTGAACTTCTCGGGCACGGAGAACCCGAGCCACGAGGCGATGAAGCCCGTCACGGCCTTCGCCGGGTCCCGCTCGTACCCCGCGACGAACGCTTCGAGCGATCCGGACTTCTCCGCGAGCCGCTTCTTGAACACCTCGCGCGTCCCCTCGATCGTGAGGCCCGCCTCGACGAGCCCGCGGTGCGCCTCCGCCGCGATGTCCTCCGGGGCCCGCTTCGGCTTCGCGGCCGGAGCGGGCGGGGCGGCCGCGGCGGGCTTCTCCGGGGCCTTCTTCGGCTTCTCCGCGGGCTTCGCCGGGGGAGGGGCGGGCTTCTTCTCCTCCTTCTTCCAGAACTTGAGGGGCATGCCCGCGGGTTGTAGGGTCGGACGAGTAATAAGTCTTCCGAACCGGCGATTCGCGTCCGCGCCGCCGCCTCGCCCGCCGGCCGTTTCCCTCCCGTTCCCTGGGTCAATTCCCGACTACAAAATCACATGGGATAACAGCCGCCAAAAGCTTTAGCGGTCCTAGACCCGGTGGTTCCGACAGCCTTGCCGCCGATGAGCCGCGGCCTTCCCGTGGCAGTGGCACTTCTCCTCGTCCTGTCCGCGGTCTCCTTCCTCCAGGCCGGGGCAGGATCCACCGGGCCGGCCGTCCGCGCCGGCTCCCCGCCCGTCACGATCGTCCTCCAGCCCGACGGGGCGAACGGCACGGACACGTTCCTCTTGGACCAGTACCCGCGGTGGAACTTCGGGACGGACTCGACCTTGGCCGTCGGCCGGGACGCGGCGAACGGGAGCGTCGCGCGCTCCCTCCTCAGGTTTGACCTCTCCGGCGTCCCCGCGAACGCGACGGTCCTGGACGCAGCCCTCGAGCTCTTCGAGTACGGCGGCGGCACGGGCACCGTGGAGGTCCGCCGCGCGGCAGCGCCGTGGACGGAGGGGTCCGGCGGGCGGTCCTGGTCCCGCGTCCCCCTGACCGTCCGGGAGACCGCGGGCGTCCGCAGGACCCTCGAGCCCGTCGAGGTGGACCTCACCTTCGCCCCGAGTTCCGTCGAAGACCCGCGGCGGGATGTCCGGGTCTGGTCGGGCCCCACGGAGGTCCCGTCGCAGGTGTACAACATCGTGACGTCGGGCGGGTTCGTGACTGGGGCCCGCGTCGTCTTCGGGGCGACCGTGGCCGCGTACGGGACGCAGACGTTCTCCATCACGTACTCGACGAACGGCACGACCGTTCCCGCGTACCGCACGAAAGGGCTCGGGAGCACGTTCCTCTGGAGGTACGGGCCGACCGGGAGCGGGGCCTCCGGGGCCACCGTGGCGGACCTCGACGGGGACGGGGGCCTCGAGGTCGTCTTCGGAGGCGCCGACGGGAACCTCTACATCCTGAACTCGACGGGCGGCCTGAAGCGTTCCGTCCCGCTCTCCGGGGCCCGCTCCGTACCGTATACCCCTCAGGTGCGGGACCTGGACGACGACGGGCGGATGGACATCGTCGTCCTGGTGAACACGCCTGAGATTCTCCGCCTGAACGACACGGGGGGCGTCGTGTGGAGCGTCCCGTACGGCGTGAACTCCATCCCGTACTCCACCCCGACCCTCACGGACGTGGACGGGGACGGCGTGCTCGACGTCCTCATCGGCGGGCGGACGAACCGGCTCGACGCGCTGAACGGGCTCAACGGCACGCTCATCCGCAGCTATCCGGCGGGCGGCGCGACGTTCACCGCGAGCGTCTTGGACCTCGAGGGGGACGGCATCGGCGAGATCTTCTACGGAAGCGACGACGACCTCATCCATGCCTACCGGGCGGACGGGACGCGGATCTGGGAGAACGCGTCCGCGAACGCCACGTTCATCGAGACGTCCGTGTCCTTCGGGGACCTGGACGGCGACGGAATCCCGGAGGTCGTCTCCGGCGACGACACGAACAACGGCCCGGAGTTCGCGATGCGGGCGACCGACGGCCGCCTCCTGTGGGAGCGAAACCTGCCCTCGTGGCGGGAGAGCGGCCAGACGCTCGCGGACCTCGACGGCGACGGGACCCTGGAGGTCCTCGTCGGGGTCTGGGACGCCCTGTACGCCCTGAATGGGAGGAACGGCACGATCCTCTGGAACAACCCGGGCGGAACCTCGCGGACCCTCTATCCCGCGGTCGTCGACATCGACAACGATGGTCGGTCCGAGATCGTCTACATGGACGAGGGGCCTACGGTCCGCGTCCTGAGGGGGGACGGGTCTCCGCTCTGGAACTGGACGATCACGCCGAACGACCCGGCCCTCCGGACCCTGTCCCAGCTTCCGATGGCGACCCCCGCCATCGCGGACCTCGACGGCGACGGGACGATGGAGGTCCTCGTGCCCACCGGAGACGGGATGACCGCCTTCGGGACCGGGGGCCTCGCGAGGGACTGGAGGACGTGGGCGTACAACTGGAACCACACGCAGCGCGCGTCCGACGGGAACTCGCCCGACGGGGCGCCGTTCCTGGTCGTCACGACCGGGCCCGCACAGGACCTCCCCGCCGTCGGGGCGTCGTGGGACTACCGGGACGGGATCGCGCTGTGGGCCTTGGCGGGAGGTGACCTCGGGTCCCTGGACGCGACCGCGAACGCCGCGGCGGGTGGATGGGCCTCCTGGAACCTCACGTCGTTCGTCTCGGACGTCCATGCGGGGACCGCGCCGAACGCGGGGCTCTTCCTCCTCGAGGCGGACGAGGCGGGAGGGGCGGTCCACCGGTTTCAGAGCTCCGATGCGGTCGACCCGCTCGTGCGCCCCCGCCTCACGATTACGTACGTCGTGCCATCGATCGACCCGGTTCCGAGGATCGTCGGCGTCATCCCGGACATGACGCGGGCCGAGGACAGCCCACCGTGGTCGATCGACCTGCTGGGCTTCGCAGCGGACACCGACACGTCCCTCGCC
>Ga0209341_10002035_pt1 | contig 19503 bp, 17 predicted proteins | sample RifCSP13_2_FD_184020 | JGI IMG/M metagenome (GOLD analysis project Ga0209341, IMG submission 184020) | Soil microbial communities from Rifle, Colorado - Rifle CSP2_sed 13_2 (SPAdes) (version 2) | ecosystem: Environmental > Terrestrial > Deep subsurface > Rock core/Sediment | place: Rifle... | reverse complement strand
TGTCCTGATCGCCGCGGCGGCCGGCCGCGCCGGGATGCACGCCCCGATCGCGTTCGTCGTCACCGCCGTCCTCGTTGGTCTTACGGGAGCCTCGCTGGCCGAGCTGGGCGTCAGGATGCCGGTCGCGGCCGGGGAAGCGGCTTTCGCCCGCGCAGCGTTCCGGTCGGAGCGCGTCGCGGCCGCGGTGGGGCTGCTCGTCATCGCCATGTCCCTGGTGTCGGCATCGACCATCAGCGTGGGGGCGGCCGGCTACATCGGTGTGTTCATCGATCTCCCCGAGCGCATCCTCATCGCCGGCGTGGTTCTCTCCATGGGCCTGATCGCCACCCGGGGGATTCGCGAGTCGGTGACCTTTGCCGGCGTCATGACCTTGATCGAGGTCGGGGGGCTCGCGATCGTCATCGCCGCCGGCTTTCTGTTCGAGCCGGATGTGGTCACGCGCGCCCCCGAGATCGTCGCGGGAGCGCTCGATCCCAGCGCTTCGGTCGCCATCTTCAGCGCGTCGATGCTCGCCGTCTTCGCCTTCATCGGCTTCGAGGGGATCGTCAACATTGCCGAGGAGATGAAGGATCCGAGCCGTACCATGCCGCGGGCGATCATGCTGACCCTTGCCATCACGACCGTCCTCTATGTCCTCGTCATGTGGGTGGCGCTGGCGGCCCTCGGGCCGCAGACGCTCGCGGCCTCGAAGGCTCCCTTGGCGCTGGTGTTCGAACACCTGACGGGGGCCTCTCCGCGAACCATGAGCGCCATCGCCATCGTGGCGACATTGAACGGCATCGTCGTCAACATGATCATGGCCTCGCGCGTCATGTACGGATTGTCCCGGCAGGGCAATTTGCCGTCCACGCTGGGCGAGATCAGCCCTGCGACACAGACGCCGGTTCTTGCGACCGGGCTGGGCGCCGCTATCGTTCTCGTCTTTGCCCTTCTGCTGCCGATAGCCGAGCTTGCCGATCTCTCGGCGCGGCTGACGCTCGTCTTGTTCGCGATCGTCAATCTGGCGCTCTACCGGATCAAGTCGCGAGAGGACCAGCCCCCGCCCGGCATTTTTCGTGTCCCCCGCTGGGTTCCGCTGCTCGGATTCTCGAGCTGCATCCTCTTCATTGTGGCCGACTTCGCAATCCTGGCGGCGCCGGGCGGGTGACCCGGTAGAACCCAGGCCGGTCAGTCGAGCTCGCGCACGGACACCACTTGGAACGTGCGCAAAGTGCCGTCCTGCTCCTTGAGCGATACGTACTCGCCCGGAACAAAGGCGTGATCGGCGAAGCGGTAGCCCGCATCGTCGTGGCCGGGATCGCCGTGAACGTCGTAGTGGAAGGCCCAAGAGCCGCCCGGCTTATGGATGATGTGCCCCACCTCGTCTGCCTCCCCTGTCCAAAACCGGCGCACCCGGCACCGCTCCTTGAGCTCTTTCCACACGCTCGCAACAATGCGGCCCTTGTCGTCGAGGGGCGCTATGAAATCGTAGCCCTTGTCTCGGCTTCCGCTCGGGCTGTCGTGGTCCCGCGCCAGCTCGAGCCGCACGCGGCGCAGCAGTTTCTCCGAGTCCGCTTTCGACATGACCACCTCGGCTCAATGAGAGAATAGGACCGGCATTGTCATTTTCTTGAGCATGCCACGAGTTGCTCCCCCGAATACCAACTCATTGAAGCGCGAGTGACCGTAGGCGCCCATCACCAAGAGTTCCGCGTGTTTCCTCACTGCCGCTCTACGGAGCTCATCGGCGGCGGAGCTCTCCTTCGCGCTCCATTTGCCGAGGCTCACATTGACGCGGTGACGGGCGAGAGTGGCGCCAATCTCCGTATCGGGCAAACTGCCCTCCTGCTCCCGCCCGGTCTCGTCGAGCGTCAGCACATGCACAAGCTCGGCAAGCTGAAGCAGCGGCATGGCGTCGAAGACGGCGCGCGCCGCCTCACGCCGGCCGTTCCAGGCGATGGCCACGATCTTGGGCAGGCTCGCGAAGCGGCCGGCGCGGGGGACGACGATAACCGGGCGTCCGCTCTCGATCGCCAGCCGATCCGGACAGTCGAGAATATCTGAGAAGCTCCAATCGGGATCGGCCTGGCTGGCAATGACGAGGTCCGCGGCCCGCGCATGATTGAGCACGACGGTCGCCACATCGGTGCGCTCGGTCGTGATCGAGCGCCACTCCGCGACAAACGATTGGGTCGACGTGACCCGATCGAATACCGCCCTAAGGCGTTCGGCCTCCTCGCGGATCTCCTTGCGAATGGCGCCGGCGACCTCGCCGCCGAACGGCAGCGGCACGGGCGGCGTCAACCGGAACGACGGGAAGACATGGAGACCAACAAGGTGGGCCTCGAACTGCCGCGCCAGCGCAGCGCCGAGCTCGAGCAGCGGCCCGGCCCGGCGCTCGTTGTTCAGGTGCACCAGAATTGTCTTATAAGACATCGGGCGGCCCTCCGCCCCAGCAAGATGATTGCCCCCCAGTTGCGGTGCGTTGACCCCGGTCAATGCTTCGCGAGCGGCGAGCGTCGAGTCTGAGTAACAATGAACGAGGTGAGCGAGGCCCGCAATGCCGTTCAAGCGCAGAAGCTTGGGAGCACCGGCGCTGGTTGCAGCCTTGGCTCTCCTCCCCGGTATCGTCTACGCCGAGGGCGAGCCTTCCAGTGACGGGCGCTGGCGCATTCTCCTGCACCAGCAGCTCAAGGCGGAGAAGGGGTGCGACCTTCACCAGGTGCTGATGTTCAACGAGCTGAAGCTCGGCGACGAGACCACGATCGAGGGGCGGATCTCCTGCATCGACGGACGCGAGTTCAACTTCAACCGCAAACGGCCGCACCAGAAGTTCGACCTGCATCTGTGCCAGCCGAGCGTCTGCTGAGTACATCTGTGCCAGCCGAGCGTCTGCTGAGTGCTGAGGCGAAACTCTGGTCGAGCGTCGCGGCGCCAATATTGAGCGGCCTACTGCCGGGGCCGCTCGAGGCTGTTGTGCCGGAGCGGCGTCGAGTGCCTGCTCGGCACGGCTCATAAGGCTCATAAGGCCAGGATATGGCCGAGGTGGCGCGCCACATCCTCGTTCGGCGTTTTGGTCAGGTCCAACGCGATCTCGTTGTGCACTCTCTTTTGCACCGCTTCAGAGATCGCGGCCCGCAAATCGCCCAGCGCTTGCGGCGCGGCGACGATCACCAGGCGGTCGAAGGCGTTGCCCGCGAGCTCCTTGTCCAGCGCGGCCGCGATGTCGCTGGCGAATTTCTGCTTCTCCTTGCGGTGCGGGTCCATGCCGGCATCGATCGCATGCCGGGCGTGCCCCACGGACTCGATCGAGCGCGGCTGGCGATCCGCCACCAGCTCGTGCGTCCGGGGAAGCTCATGGGTCATGCCCATGCGCTCGACCGGTATCAATCCGTGGCCCGGACCGTCGTTTTCGAGAACCCTGGCCCGGCCGGCGTCGGCGATCAGCACCCATGTCCGCGTCGCCTTCATTTGACACTCCTGACTGGTTGGACAACGAAACGCCATCCTGGCCATGATGCCGAGCCCGGACGCCGACGCCAATCACGTGACCGACTGGCGCTGCGCGGTCTTGCGCCCACCGGGCGTGCCCGAAGCGCAAATCGCACCGGCGCGAGCGTCCGGCCGCCGCCCATAGGCTGGTCCTTCGAGCCGCTTGGCTCGTCGAGGATCGGGACGCGTTGACGGCGATCAAGGCCTGAAGAGCGTTCCGGCCACAGTTTGAGCGACATCCGTGCCCGGAGACCCGTATGTCCTATAAGACGATCCTTGTCCATTTCAACGACGAGCGCAGGCTCGTGAACCTTTTAAGCCCTGCGCTCGATCTTGCGCGCCGCTTCGAGGCCCACCTGATCGGGCTTGCCGTACTTCCGCCGCCGATCGTCGAGCCGTCCTTTACTCCGGGCGGGGCCGGCCCCACGATAATCGAAAGCCACAGAAAGGCTTTCGCCCAAGAAGCGGCACGGATGAAGACGGCGTTCGAGACCGCAAGCCGGGACGCCGGCCTGATCACCGAGTGGGTGAGCGAGGATGCAAAGCCCTGGCCGGTGTGGCGCAAGGTCGTCGAGTACGCCCGCGCCGCCGACCTCATCGTATCGGCTCAGCCGGATCCGGACTGGCCGCTCTCGGGGATGATGGAAGCCCCCGATCAGCTCGTGCTCCAAACCGGCCGCCCCGTGCTGTTGATCCCGAACCGGGGCAGCCACGTCGGTGCCGGCAGGCGCGTCCTGATCGCTTGGAACGGACGGCGCGAGGCTGCGCGGGCGGCATTCGACGCTCTCCCCCTGCTCAAGAAAGCGGCCGAGGTCAAAGTCCTGTGGGTCAATCCGCAAGACGAGGAAGATGAGGCCAAGGACTTGCCGGCGGCCGATCTCTGCACCGGGCTTGCGCGCCACAAGGTCACCTGCGAGGCCACTGAAGTCATCCAGCCAAAGACCGGCGTCGGCGAAACACTGATGGCACGCGTTCACGAAAGTGGAGCCGATCTCCTGGTCATGGGCTGCTACGGGCATTCGCGCTTCACCGAGCTCATCCTCGGCGGCGTGTCGCGCTATGTTTTGCAGAACATGACTGTGCCCGTGCTCATGGCCCACTGACCGCGAGCCCGATGAGTTCGGGCCGCCGAAAAGCGGCCGGTGCCGCGACACGAGGCCTCGATGCGGATCGCGACCTTCAATCTCGAGAGCCTCGATCTGCCGCCCCGGGCGGAGGTGCCGCTCGAGGAGCGCATCGGCCTGCTGCGACCCCAGCTCGAGCGGCTCGAGGCCGATGTCCTCTGCTTGCAAGAAGTGAACGGCCAGTATCGCAGAGGCGCCACCGTGCGCACGCTTGATGCGCTCGATGAGCTGCTCGCCGGAACGGCCTATGCCGGCTTCATGCGCGCCGCAACCTCGGCTCCCGGCGGGCGCGGCGTCGCCGACGTGCACAACCTCGTCACGCTGTCGCGCTGGCCCATCGCGGAGCACCGCGAGCTGCGCAATTCGCTCATTCCCCCGTTGAGCTATCGCACGCTCACGGCAGTGCCGCCGGCCGAGGGTCATTCCCTGATCGGCTTCGAGCGCCCGATCCTCATGTGCCACATCAGGCCCGGCGCCGGCCTCGACCTCACCGTGCTCAATGTGCATCTGCGCGCACCCTTGGCGACCCCCATTCCGGGTCAAAAGGAGGCACCCTTCGTCTGGAAATCGATCTCCGGGTGGGCCGAAGGCTACTTCCTGTCCGCCTGGAAGCGATCGGCGCAGGCTCTCGAAGGACGCATGACGGTCGATAGCCTGTTCGATGCTGACCCGCACCGCCTCATCGCCGTGGCCGGCGACTTCAACGCCGAGGACCACGAGACGCCGCTCAAGATCCTTGTCGGCGCCGAGGAGGACACCGGCAACGGCAGGCTCGCGGCCCGCTCCCTGGTCGTGCTCGACCGCTCGCTCGCGGCCGACCGCAGGTTCAGCGTGCTCCATCACGGGCGCCCGCAGATGCTGGACCATATTCTCGCGAGCCGCGCCCTGCTCGCCCGCTTCCGCTCGATCGAGATCCACAACGAGACGCTCGGCGACGAGCTGGTCGGCTATGGCAAGACGCGGCACGCGGCGGGGTCTTATCACGCGCCGGTCGTCGCCGATTTCTCCTTCGATTGACGCGCCGCCGCCTCAGCGCTCCAAGACGTACGTCCCCGGCGCACGCGGAAGCGCCGCGGCGTCCACTCCCGGCTCGCCCATCGGCGGTGGCGCGGTCTCTTCGCCGGAGCGGGCGGCGAGCCAGCGCGTCCACTCGGGCCACCAGGAGCCCGCCCTGACGGGCGTCTCTGCGAGCCAGGTGTCGGGATCGACGTAAGTGTCTGTCGCCTTCGCCGTCGCGACACGGTAGCTGCGGTCGGCCCGACCTGGCGCAGAGATGATCCCCGCATTGTGGCCGCCCCCCGTGAGCACGAACGTCACGTCGGTATCGGCGAGGAGACGAAACTTGTAGACGCTCCGCCACGGCGCAACGTGGTCGGTTTCGGTGCCGACGGCGAGGATCGGCGCGCGGATGTCGGTCAGCGCCACCGGTTTTCCATTCACCTTGTAACGGCCCTCGGCAAGGTCGTTGTCGAGGAACAGCCGGCGCAGATATTCGGCGTGCATGCGCGCCGGCATGCGGGTCGAATCCGCGTTCCACGCCATGAGGTCGAAGACGGGCGTGCGCTCGCCCATCAGATAATCTCGGACGACGCGCGACCAGATGAGATCGTTCGAGCGCAAGATTCTGAAGGCCCCCGCCATCTGGTTCGCGGCGAGATAGCCTTGCTCGCGCATCACGTCCTCGAGGAAGGCGAGCTGGCTCTCGTTGATGAACAGGGTGAGCTCGCCCGCCTCGGTGAAGTCCGCCTGGCCAGCGAACAGGCTCAGAGTCTTGAGGCGCGAGCCGTCGGGCGCCACATCGCCCCTTGCCATCGCGGCGGCGGCGATGGCGAGCAGCGTCCCTCCGAGGCAATAACCGGTGGCGTGGACGGGTGTGTCGGGCACGATGCGGCCCACGGCGTCGAGTGCCGCCATCACGCCGAGGGTCCGGTAATCCTCCATGCCGAGGTCGCGGTCTTCCGAATCCGGGTTGTTCCAGGAGATCATGAACACGGTGAAGCCCTGACCGACGAGGTACCTGACGAGCGAGTTCTCGGGCGACAGATCGAGAATGTAGTATTTCATGATCCACGCGGGCACGATGAGCACGGGCTCCGGCCGAACGCGTGGCGTGGTCGGCTCGTACTGGATGAGCTCGATCAGGCGATTGCGGAACACGACCCGGCCCGGCGTTACCGCGATGTTCTCGCCGACCTTGAAGCGCTCGATGCCGACCGGCGGGCGCCCGCTAGAGGCCCGCTCCCAATCCTCGAGAAAGTTCATCCATCCGCGCACGAGATTGGCGCCGCCCTCGGCCAGTGTCCGGTTGAGGACGATCGGGTTGGTCAGGACGAAGTTCGCAGGCGAGAACATGTCGAGCATCTGGCGCGCCCCGAACGACACCTCGCGCTCATGCTGCCGGGTAACGCCGCGAACCCCCGTGGTCGCCTCGTCCCACCACTGCTGCCCGAGCAGGAAGGCTTGATGGATCGCATTGAAAGGCCACTGCTGCCACTCCGGCGCAACGAACCGCTTATCGTTGGCGCGCGGAGCGATGCATGGCTCGATCCGTCCAGGTAGCAGCAAGCAGCAAGAAATGTGATGCGCGAGACGCGCCGCTGCCCGCGCGCCGTCCTCGAACAGCTGCACCTGCTTTCCGGGAGATGCGGAAAGATTGATCAGCCAGTCGAGATAGGCCCCCGCGAGCGCCGCCGGGGCGAGACCCACGGTGAAGCGCGAGAGGTTGAACTTCATAGTGCGGTCGATCGCCTCGGCGAACCCCTTGAGGGAACCATTCGCCGCGTCGAACTGGATCTCGGCCATCTCCATGAGCTTGCACGCCGCGTCGGCAGCGCTTGTGCTCACGGGCACCGGCATCTCGACCGTCTCCAGCTTTTCCGGCTCGGGTCTCTCCCTGGGCTCGATGCGAAGCGCTCGGCCGTCCGCCATGGCTCGTCTCCGTCGCTGAATTCACTCTAAGTGGCCCGCTTGCGGCCCGCTCGCGTTGACGCACATCAAGGCCGGCCCGCCGCCACCCCATATCTAGGTGTCAGCCGCCCGCTCTGCCAGGCACGCCGGTGGCGTCAATGCGCATGCTCACTCGGTCGAGCGTTCCGTAACACGAACGCCATCTGCGATACGGTCGCTCGGATGCAGGACGATCCGCTCGTTTTCCTCGAGCCCCGTGAGAACCTCGCCGACGGATGAATTGCGCTCGCCAATGTCGACTCGCCGCGCCCGAGCCCTACCCTCGTCGAACACGAAGACGTGCCACTCGTTACCGCGCCGGAAGAGGGCCCCTAAGGGCACCTGCAGCGCAGCCGCGGCCTCGAACACGTCGATGCGCACGAACACGCGGAAGTCATGGCCGAGCCGCGCCCACTGAGCCGGCGAGCCCTCGAGGGCCAGGATCGTCTTGACCCGCTGCTCCTCGATGCCGAGCGCCGAGACCTTGGTGAAGCCCGACGGCTCGACACGATCGACGCGCGCCCTCAAGGGCGGACCGCCCCAGCCCTCGACGGTTGCCGCCGCGCCGGCACGCACCTTGACGGCATCCGCCGACAGGAGCTCGACCACGATCTCAAGGTCCCCGGGATCACCGATTTCGATGAGCGGCGCCCCGATCTCGAGCGGCTGCTCGCTTTCGGCGACGAGCTTCAGCACACGGCCGCTTTCGGGCGACTTGACCTCGAACCAGCATGCGGACTCGGTGGCCTCGCGCATCGGCGGCTCCTCGGGGCCCAACAGCCGGGCCTTGGCGCTCTCGAGCTCTCGCTTGCGAAGCGAAATGCCGGCCTCGGCGCGCACGACGGCCGCCCGGCGTAATTCGAGATCGAGCCGGGCTTTCTCGAGCACCCGCTCCGGGGCAACGGCCTTCTTGACAAGCGTCGCTGCTCGCTCGTGCTCGCTCTCGGCAAATTCAAGCTCCGCGCGCGCTTGGCGCAGTTCCGCCTCGGCAAGCCCGACGTTCGCCTCACACGCCTTGACTTGGGCCGCGAGCACCGTGCTGCTTCTCACGTCGAGGAACGGCGGCGCGGCCGGTTGAATGACGGCGACGATCGTTTCGTCTTTGGCGACCGCATCTCCCACGTGGAGCGGCGACCGGAGCACCTTGCCGCTGATCGGCGCTGCCACGACGTAGACGTTTCTGATGCGGGTCTTGCCCTCCTCGTCGACGGTCACGCTGAGCCGCGCCCGCGTCACCTTGGCGGTATCGACGGGAACCGGCTGCGGCGCCAGTGCGACGACAAGACCCGCAACGATCGCCAGCCCCAAGCCCGCGAGCAGAGCCCGCTTCACCCAGATAGCCTTGAGCTTCTCCACTGCGCGCACCTCTAGTCTCGGGTCTTGAGGACGGCGACGAGGTCCAGCCGGTCGACGCGACGGCGGACGATGAGCGTGGAAACCGCCGACGCCGTGAGCACGACGAGGCTCGCCCGCGCGTACGTTCTCGGCTCGATCATGAACGGTATCGTGAACAGATCGCTGGCAAAGCCTTGAATTACCGCGAATGCAAACAGGTAGCCGAGCCCCCAGCCGAGCGGCTGCGCCAAGAGCATCAGGATCAGAAGCTCGGTCAACAGCACCCGGCTCACCTCCGCGCGCGTGAAGCCCAAGACCCTGAGGCTCGCAAGCTCGCGCGCCCGCTCGGAAAGCTGAACGCGGGCACTATTATAGACGACCCCGAAGGCGATGATGACGCTCAAAGTGACATACACCGTGGTCATGAAGGTGATGTTCTGGCTGACGGTCTCGCGGAACTTGGCGAGCGAGACGCGCTGCATCTGGACCGAGGCGATTGTCGGCGTCCTCTTCACGGCCCTGTAGAGGCTCTCCTCCTGCGCGAGGTCGTAGGAGATATGGATGCCGCTCACCCGCGAGCCCTCGTCGAGCAGCTCGTTCAGCGCGTCGAGGTCCATGTAGGCGGTAAGTCCGAGGTACGATTCGATGATGTCCGCCACTACGGCGCGCCGCGTGCCGCGCTTGCCCTCGAGAACCTCGACCTCGACCGTATCCCCGCGTCTCAAGCCGAGAACCTCGGCGACTCGGTCGTTGATGAGAAGCCCCGATCTGAGCGGTTCCACGGGCCTCAAGTCCTTGTCGACGACCCGGCTCAAGTCCTGCCCCGGCGGCTTGCCGATGATGGCCAAACGCCGCTCGAGGTGGCCATTCCTCAGGCGCACCGCCACCGCGCGGTAGGGCTCGGCCCTCATGACGCCCGGGAGCCTCTCGACGGATTGCACGACCCGCATCGACTGCGCCTCGGCAAGAGTGAGCGTCGCGTGCTGGCGCGAGGAGCGGAAAAAAGACACGTCGATCATGAACTCGAGCGAGTCGAGCGCGAACATCGCAGTCACCAACAGGCCCGCCGCCAGCGCTATGCCGATGAGCGTCGTCGCCGCGCGCACCGGTCCGCGCACCATGCTCCGCAACGCCATGATCGTGAGCTGGGAGAACACCTGCATGAAGCCGAGCCCCTCGCCCCAGAGCTTGCTGTATCGCGGCGGCGCCGGCGGCTGCATCGCGACGGCAGGGGGCAATGACAACGCTTGCAAGACGGCGCGCAGGGCCCCCGCGACGGCGGCGGCCCCCGAGACGGCTGCCGCGAACAGATAAATGTCGAGGTCGCGCCGGAAGATCAGGAACGGGAAATGAAAGAAGTCGCCATAGAGCCGGGTCAGGCCGCGCCCCAGCCATGTGCCGGCGAACGCTCCGACGAGCGCGCCGGCAACGGCGATAGCCAGTGCGAATTTCAGGTAGTGCGAGGCGACGGCGAGCCGGCCGTAGCCCAGCGCCTTGAGCAGGCCGATCTGCTCGCGTTCGAGCGCGATAAGGCGCGCGAGCGTCATGTTCATCAAGAACGCCGAGACGGCGAGGAAGATCGGCGGAATGACTCGGCTCATGGCGGCGAGCTGCTCGAGTTCGCTGTCGAGGAACGCATGCGAAGTATGGTTCTCGCGCGCGTAGGCGCCGACGCCGCCGTAGCGCTCGAGCAGCCGGTCGAGCCTCTCTATGACCCCCTGCGCGCTCTCGCCGGAGAGAAGCTTCACCGCCACGGAGTTGAACGCGCCCTCGAGATCAAACAATCCCGCAAGCGCCTTCTCCGACATCCAGAGCACGCCGAAGCGGCGGTCGTCGGGGACGATGTCGCCGGGCCCGAGCGCATAAATGAACTCCGGCGAGAGCGCGATCCCGACGATCTCGAGCGCGCGCTTGCGGCCGTTGATGTTGGCCGTGAAGTGCGATCCGAGCCCGAGGTGGTTGGCCGCGGCGAAGGCCTCGTTGACGACCGCCTCATCGGGCTTGCCGGGCTCGGGCGTGCGCCCCGCGCGCATGTAAAGGCGGTTGAGCCTCGCCTCACCGTGATCCGGCAGCGAAATGACGATCCCGCTGACTGGCGCCGCCGCTCCCTCGATATCGAGGAGCGTGCGTTCCATCACGCGCAGCTCCACCGCGACAGCGCCTGGAATTTCCAGGATGCGGCCGCCAAGCTCCTTGGGCGCGCGCTTCAAGCTCGCGAAAACATCGGCGAAGGCGTAGCGCTCGTAGTAGGCCGCGCGCGTTTCGTCGAGTGAGCGGCGCGCGCCGATGCCCAAGATGAGGGTCGCGAAGCCCGATGCGACGACGAGCGCGATCGCCAGCGCCTGCGCCCAAAGCCGGACCAGATCCCTCATGAGCTTGCGGTCGAGCATGCTCATTGCCGCCGGCTCACCAGCTGATCTCGGAGGGGGCGAGGCGCCGCTCGTTCTCTACCGTGCGCGAGATGCGCCCGTCCGCGAAATAGACGACACGGTGGGCGATCTCCTTGATGGCCGCATTGTGCGTGATGACCACGGTGGTCGTCCCGAGCTCACGGTTGACCGAGTCCAGGGCCTCCAGCACCCACACGCCGGTCTTGCTGTCGAGCGCACCCGTCGGCTCGTCGCACAACAGGACCTCCGGGCGCTTGGCGATGGCGCGCGCGATGGCCACGCGCTGCTGCTCGCCGCCCGAAAGTTGCGCCGGGAAATGATCCATGCGCTCGGTAAGGCCAACCCGGGCCAATGCCTCCTCTGGCATCATCGGTTCCCGGGAGATCTCGGTTACGAGCGCCACGTTCTCGCGCGCCGTCAACGAAGGGATGAGATTGTAGAACTGAAACACGAAGCCGACATGATCGCGCCGATAGGCGGTCAGGGCGCTGTCGTCCTCATCGGTGAGATCGTGATCCCGGAACCGACAGTAGCCTGAGGTTGCGTGATCGAGCCCGCCCAGGATATTGAGCAGCGTCGACTTGCCGGATCCCGACGGCCCCAAGAGGACGACGAACTCTCCCGCATAGAGCTCGAGATCGACGCCTGCGAGCGCACGCACGTAAAGCTCGCCGGTACGGTAGACCTTCGTCAGTCCCCTGGCCTCGAACACGGTCTCGGGCATATCCGGAGAGTCCTTCGATTGATCGGCCGGTGGACCGCGGGGCAACGATCGCGCCTGTCTCAATCTCGGATCCCGAGCAGCAGGCTGATTGGGAATGGCGGCTTGGGGCGCGCCGCGCTCCATTCGCTGAGCGCGAGCCGGTCGGCCGGGGCGAGCAGGTTCGGCAACAGCGGATCGAGGACCGCCGTTTCCGCTTCCATGTGCCGGCGACGGCTGTCGAACACGTTGCGGAGCAGATAGCCGAACGCGTCGGTGTTCGCTATCCGCTCGGTGATCAAGAGCTCGATCTGCTCGATCACCTCCTCGTGGCGAGAGCCGATCTCCACGTGCTCGCGCCGGAACCGCTCCACATGCACAGAAAGCTTGTCAGAGCCTGCGTGCCGGCGCAACAGGATGGGGAACAACGCTTCGTCCTGGAAGCTCGTATGCTCGGTCCAGCTCGGCTCGATCACGGCGAGCAAGGCGCGGCCCAGTCGGTAATCCACGAGATCGGGCAGGGTGTCGGCGAGGCTTTCGAGCGCGTCGGAGATTTCGTGCTGAAGCATGCGGTCGGCTGCCACGCGCTGGCGCGGATCGTGCCACTCCTGGCGCGGCCGGTTCTGCCCACCAGACCTGCCGTCCGGCCCCCGGGACGGTTTCCCTGCAGCCATTGCCCAACCCTCGCGGTCGTCAAGGGCCGGAGCCTAGCGGCGCCTGATCCAGGACTCATTGATCGAAGTCACGCGGGCGATGCTGCTCCGAACCGGAAGTTCTTGGTCCGGCCGCCCATAAGCGGAAGAAGCTCCCTGTTACATTCCGTTACAATTGCTCACGGAGCGAGCATACCGGCGATCCGAAGCGGCACTCTAATCCCTAGCGACTCCTGGGCACGCGGTGCCCGGTGGCCCAACGCGCAGGGAGGCTTCAAAATGCTAGCCTTACGGACTGTTGAAATTCCCCATCTCAGCCCTCGACCCCAGGCCGCCGCGCCGGCGAATTGCCCTGACGCGGCGTTGGAGGTTCGTCTCGCGCACGCCAGCCTGCGCAGGCTCGAGAGCAAGGAGCACGTGTTCTGCGAAGGCGATCCCCGCATCCATGTGTTCCGCATCGAGGAGGGCGTGGTCGCCGTCTACAAAACACTCCCCGATGGCCGGCGCCAGGTCATCGACTTCGCCTATCCGGGCGATCTCATTGGATTGGGCGTGCTGGACGAGCATGTGCTCTCTGCGCAGGCGACCTGCCCGGCCAAGGTGCGCTGCCTTTCCGCGTCCGCTCTCGAGCATGCCGCCGAGGCGGATCCCAACCTCGCCTTGCGGCTCTACAAGGCTGTCTGCCAGGAGCTCGCCGCGACGCGCAATCTTCTGGTCACCGTCGGCCAGCGCAGCGCCCTCGAGCGTCTGGCTTCGTTCTTGATGATGCTGCATCGGCGGGTGGGCCAGGAGAGCGGCGGCCTGGTCAGGTTGCCCATGCGGCGCTCCGATATTGCCGATCTCCTCGGCCTCACGATCGAAACCGTGAGCCGCACGATCACCAAGCTCAAGGTGATGGGCGTCATCGAGCTGAGGCGCGGCACCGAGGTTCGCCTCGTCGATTTGGCTCAACTTACGCGCCTGGCTGAGGGAGCCTAAAAAAGTTCGAGTTGGCCGGTTGCTTCCCTGCCGGCCAGCGATGCCGGCCGATCCTCAACGACTGTGCGACCCCCGCCCCGACGGGGGCGTCAGGACGTGTGAAGGAGCCGGCCGGCTTCTCTCTGCTGACTGCAAAAACCGTCGCTGCCCGGAGGCCCCTCGACCCCGCCGATCAGAAAGAGGCGGGCGAAGCGCCGGCGCTGCGCTGCTTGTCGGGCGATTGCCTTATGGGCGGAACGCGCCCGGCGGGATCAAGCCCGGCTCGACGTAGGCGTGGTGCAGCGCATCGAGCTGCGACCATAGCGTATTGCACTTGAAGCGCACGGCCGCGACGCACGCCTCCTGCTCCTCGCGCGTGCGGGCGCTGCGTTTCACGTAGTCGAGAGCGAACTGGGCGTCGCGCGGCGCTTGCGTCAGCCGGCGCCGGAAGTAGGCCATCACCTCCTCGTTGACGAAGTCGTAGTTCTCGAGCATTCCGGCGATCCGCTCCTTGTGGATTGCCGGCGCGAACAGCTCGGTCAGCGACGAGGCGACGGCGACGACAAGCGGGTTCTCGACCACGAACCTGACGTAGGCCTCGACGGCGAAGCGGGTCGCGGGCAGCGCGCCCTGCATGCTCGTCACGTAGGCGCGGTCGAGACCGAGAGCGTCGGTGAGCACGAGCCAACGCTCGATGCCGCCGGCCTCCTCCCCGAAGCCGTCGTGATCGTGCACGCGATGGATCCACTCGCGGCGGAACTCGCGGTCGTGCGAGCGGCTCATCAGCGCCGCATCCTTGCGCGGCACCGCGGCCTGGTAGCAATAGCGGTTGAGCGCCCAGGCCTGCACCTGACCCTTATTGAGCCTTCCGCCATGCAAGAGTTTATGGAAGGGGTGCTTGTCGTGGTAGCGCTCGGCGCCGACGGCGCGGATCGCGGCCTCGAACTCGCTGTCGCCCATGGGCTCGCTCGCGGCGGTGATCGTCTTTGCCATTTTGTTCATGCGCTGCCTCCCTGAACCCGGCCAAGTCTAATCTGGAGATGCGGGCCGCGGCCCGGTTGATCGAGATCAAGCGAGGGGGTCACGTCTGCGTGTTTTCGGCGTGAGGACCGGCCCAATCGCGGGGGAGCCTCAAACGCCGATCGAATGGCGCGCTGCGCCATGACCGAGATAGGCATCGAAGCAGGCGCAGATGCTGCGCACAAAATGCCGGCCAAGCGCGGTAACGCGGAACCCGTCGCTCGTGCGCTCGATCAGCCCATCCCGATCCGCCTCGAGCAGGCTGTCGGCCTCGGCAATGAGCCCGGCTGCAGCCCCTCCGAAGCGCTCGGACAGCGAGGCACGGGAGAATTCGAAATCGCACATGAGGCGCTCGATGGCAAAGGCGCGCATCTTGTCGTCGTCGGTGAGCACCTTTCCTTTGCTGGTCGCGATGCCCACCTCATCAATCCGCTGCTCGTAGTCGGCGACGCCCGGGGCGTTCTGGGCATAGCCGTCCGGAAACCTGCTGATCGCCGAGGCGCCGAAGCCGATCAGGGCGTCCGCCGTGTCGGTCGTGTAGCCCTGAAAATTGCGCCGCACGCTCCCCTTCGCCAGCTCGTCCTCGGGCCTGGCGAAGTGGTCGAGCCCGACCCTTGCGTAGCCGAGCTCACAAAGCTTGCGCGCCAGACGATTGGCCTGCCCGAGGCGGTCGGCAGGTCCGGCCAGGGTTTTTTCGTCGATCAGCCGCTGATGCCGGATGCGGTCCGGAAGATGCGCATAGCCGAAGATGGCGATCCGGTCCGGCTCGAGCGCCACGACCTGATCCAGCGTCCGCGCAACGCTCGCGCGCGTCTGGTACGGCAGCCCGTAGACGAGGTCGATGTTGATCGACGAGATTCCTTGATCGCGGAGCATCGCCACCGCGTGGCGCGTCGTCTCGTGGGACTGGCGCCGGTTGATGGCCGCCTGCACCGCAGGATCGAAGTCCTGGACCCCGATCGACGCGCGATTGACACCCGCCTCGTTGAAGGCGCGAGCCCGTTCGGGATCGAGCTCTCGAGGATCGATCTCGACCGCGAATTGCGCGTCGTCACGGACGCGGAAGCTCGTCCTGATCCCTTCCGCCAGCCGCGCGATGTCCGCCGGGGCGAGGTGACTCGGCGAGCCGCCTCCCCAATGCACATGGCTGACCTGGTGCTCCGGGGGCACGATGCCGCCGACGTTGGCGATTTCGGACATGAGCGCGTCAAGGTACCGGCTCACGGTTGCGTAGCGGTTTGCAACGTTCGTGTTGCAACCGCAGTACCAGCACAGCGACGCGCAGAAGGGGATATGGACATAGAGGGAAAGATTGGCGCGCTCGGGGAGTCCCGAGAGCCAAGCAATCGTGTGGAGATGGCCGATGCCGGTGCTGAAATGGGGTGTGGTGGGATAGCTCGTGTAGCGCGGCACGGGCGCGGCGTACCGTTTCGCTAGATCGCGCATCATCGCGTCCACCTCTCGCTCGCCTTCCCCGTACCGCTCGTACTTTGGTCGCACTTTGATCTCGATCAACGCGCACGACGGCCGCGCCTTAGTACCTCTCGCCGAACCGGCGATAGCGCCTTGCGGCACTCGGTTCAGGAGGGGTCATGTCGGCACCGCGTGAGGAGCTCATCGCGTTCTCGGGCGCGATGGCGGTTCTGGCCGCCGTCGCGGGCGCCATTCTGGGGCTTATCATCGCTCTCGCCGCCAAGGACGGGGTCATGGCGCTCCACGGCCTGCTGTTCGCAATAGCTGCGGCCGCGGCCGGCGTCTACGTCGTGACGCATCCGCGCCCGGGCGGCCCCGATGAGCAGAACGCTTACATGGACGGCCCGGTGAAGGTGGCGACGATCGCCACCGTGTTCTGGGGCATAGTCGGCTTCCTCGCCGGCGATCTCATCGCCTGGCAGCTCGCGTTCCCCGCGCTCAACCTCGATCTGCCCTGGACCAGCTTCGGCCGGCTGCGCCCGCTGCACACCTCCGCCGTCATCTTTGCCTTCGGCGGCAACGCGCTGCTCGCGACCTCGCTCTACGTCGTCCAGCGCACCTCGCGGGCCCGCCTCGCGGGCTACTGGGCGCCGTGGCTCGTCGTGTGGGGCTACCAGCTCTTCATCGTGCTCGCCGCTTCGGGCTACGTGCTCGGCGTGACGCAAGCCAAGGAGTACGCCGAGCCCGAGTGGTACGTGGACCTCTGGCTCACGATCGTCTGGGTCGCCTATCTGCTGGTCTTCCTCGGCACGCTGTGGAAGCGCAAGGAGCCGCACATCTACGTGGCGAACTGGTTCTATCTCGCCTTCATCGTCACGATCGCGATGCTTCACATCATCAACAACCTCGCCGTACCGGTCTCGCTCCTGGGCTCAAAGAGCTACTCGCTCTTTCCGGGCGTTCAGGACGCGATGACGCAGTGGTGGTACGGGCACAACGCGGTCGGCTTCTTCCTCACCGCCGGCTTCCTCGGCATCATGTACTACTTCATCCCCAAGCGGGTCGAGCGGCCGATCTACTCCTACCGGCTGTCCATCGTTCACTTCTGGAGCCTCATTTTTCTCTACATCTGGGCCGGCCCTCATCACCTCCACTACACGGCGCTGCCCGACTGGGCGCAGACTCTCGGCATGACATTCTCGATCATGCTGTGGATGCCCTCGTGGGGCGGCATGATCAACGGCCTGATGACGCTCTCAGGCGCCTGGGACCGGCTGCGAACCGATCCCGTGGTGCGCCTGCTGGTCGTCTCCGTCGCCTTTTACGGCATGTCGACGTTCGAGGGACCGCTGATGTCCATCAAGGCGGTCAACTCCCTCTCGCACTATACGGACTGGACCATCGGCCACGTGCATTCGGGCGCGCTCGGCTGGGTCGGAATGGTCTCCTTCGGCGCCATCTATTGCCTGGTGCCGTGGCTGTGGAAGCGCCAGGGGCTCTACTCGATGCGCCTCGTCGAGTGGCACTTCTGGATCGCGATGATCGGCATCGTGCTCTACGTCTCGTCGATGTGGGTGTCCGGCATCACGCAGGGCTTGATGTGGCGCGCCTATGACGATCTCGGCTTCCTCAAGTACTCGTTCGTCGAGACGGTCGAGGCGATGCACTGGCCGTACGTCATCCGAGCCACGGGCGGCCTGCTGTTCGTGCTCGGCTCGCTGCTGATGGCATTCAACGTGTGGAAGACCGTGCGCGGCGACCGGCCCGTCGATGTCGAGGACCAGCCGCGTACCGCGGCCGCCCCGGAGCTGCGCGCGGGAGCGCTCGCAGCGCCCGCTGAATGAGGGGAGAAGCAAGCCCGTGAACCACGCCATTTTCGAGCGGCACTCGCTCGTCCTTCTCATCGGCATTCTGGTGGTGGTCGCCATCGGCGGCATCGTCGAGATCGCGCCGCTGTTTCTGCTCGACTCCACGATCGAGAAGGTCCGCGGCATGCGGCCCTACTCGCCGCTCGAGCTCGCGGGACGCGACCTCTACATCCGCGAGGGCTGCTACAATTGCCACAGCCAGATGATCCGCTCACTGCGCGACGAGGTCGAGCGCTACGGCAACTACAGCCTCGCCGCCGAAAGCATGTACGACCATCCCTTCCAGTGGGGATCGAAAAGAACGGGACCGGATCTGGCGCGCGTCGGCGGCAAATACTCCGACGCCTGGCACGCCGATCATATGCGCGACCCGCGCGCGGTGGTGCCGGCCTCCGTGATGCCGGGCTACCCCTATCTCGCCGAGCGTGCGCTCGACTACGGCGACATCGGCGAGCGCATGACGGCGCTCAAGGCGGCCGGCGTCCCCTATACGGACGAGATGATCGCGAGCGCCAAGGCCGACCTCGAGGCGCAAGTGAACCCCGACTCCAAGGCGGCACGCGACGTCGTCCAGCGCTACCCCAAGGCGCAGGTGCGCAAGTTCGACGGCGCGCTCGGCGCACCGGCCTCGGAGCTCGACGCCATGATCGCCTATTTGCAGATGCTCGGCACGCTCGTCGACTTCACGAGCTTCGACGCGGCCGGCCCCAACCTGCGCTGAAAGGCTCGATCATGACCTACGAAAACGCAGCATATGCCTCTCAGATGATCGCGCTCGTGCTGTTCGGCGCCGTCATGGCGGGCGTGCTCGCCTACGCGTTCTGGCCCGGAAACAGCAGCCGTTTCCGGGCCGCCGCACGTCTCGCGCTCGAGGACGACGATTGCCGGACGGAGAAGGACTGATGGCCAACAAGGAAATCGACCACGTTACCGGCGTCGAAACCACCGGCCACGTCTGGGACGGCGATTTGAAAGAACTCAACAAACCGCTCCCCAGGTGGTGGGTCTACGTGCTCTACGCCACCATCGTGTGGGCGATCGGATATTGGATCGTCTATCCGGCCTGGCCGACGCTCACCGGCTATACACACGGCCTGTTCGGCTACAGCCAGCGCGCCGAGGTGGCGAGAAGCGTCGCTGAAGCCAAGGCGAGCCAGGCGACCTACCTCAAGGCCATCGCGGAAACGGCCCCCGCCGAGATCGATAACAATCCCGAGTTGATGCAGTTCGTCCTGGCGGGCGGCGCAGCCCAGTTCGGCCAGAATTGCGCGCCGTGCCACGGCAAGGGCGCGCAAGGCTTCAAGGGCTACCCGAACCTCAATGATGACGACTGGCTCTGGGGCGGCTCGATCGAGGCGATCGAGAGGTCGATCGCGTTCGGCATCCGCTCCGGGCACAAGGAGGCCCACGACAGCGCCATGCCGAGGTTCGGCCTCGACGGCATCCTCACCGACGCCCAGATCTCGGACGCGGCCGAATACGTTCTTTCGCTGTCCGGTGAGGCCGGCGACAAGGCGGCCGCCGATCGCGGGGCGCAGACCTTCGCCGAGCAGTGCGCCCCGTGCCACGGCCCCGAGGGCAAAGGAACCCTCGATCTCGGCGCCCCCAACCTCACCGACGGCATCT
>Ga0209341_10002034_pt1 | contig 19511 bp, 19 predicted proteins | sample RifCSP13_2_FD_184020 | JGI IMG/M metagenome (GOLD analysis project Ga0209341, IMG submission 184020) | Soil microbial communities from Rifle, Colorado - Rifle CSP2_sed 13_2 (SPAdes) (version 2) | ecosystem: Environmental > Terrestrial > Deep subsurface > Rock core/Sediment | place: Rifle... | reverse complement strand
CATGTCGAGCGCGGACGCGGCGCGGACGAGCAGCTCCGTTGCCCGCATCCCGTAATCCCAAGGCAACCCTGGACCGAGGGGCTCCGGCGCCACATCGTCAAAGCTCCAGCCCGAGAAGGTTCGCGCCCTCTCGACGAACGGGCGCAGGCGGCCCACGGCCTCCCGGCGATTCACCGCCTCGCGCCCCGGCATTTCGAGACGCGATTCGTCATCCGGACCTTGAAGGCTCCTGCGCGGAGAAGTTCTTCTCGCCGGCACGGATCGGAACCGTCAGCCAGTTTTCGCGGGGAGGGAACGGGCATACGTAGTCCGGGCTGTACGCGCAATACGGGTTGTATGCGTGGTTGAAGTCGAGGACGTGTTCGCCCGACGCGTCTTCCTCGATGTCGAGATACCGGGCGGCGCCGTACGTCTCGTTGCCAGAGGTCGCGTCCCGGAACGGCACGAAGAGATTACGGTCTTCGTGGTGATGGCCAGGCGCGGGCGGCGCCTTGTAGACGTCGAGCCGGTGCGTCCCTCCAGCCAGCTCGAACTCGAAGTACCCGTAGCGGACCATCTGCCTCGGCACGCCTTTCGACGTCGCGAGGACGACGGGCTCGGTCGTCGGGTAGCGGTGTAGGTTGATGCGGAGCCGGTACCGCGCATCGGGATCAAAGTAGTAGAGTCCGTGAAAGGCCCCGCGAATATCCGCCGGCAGAGGCGAGTGGGGGTCCGTCCGGAACCAGCGGTCCTTCTCGCGGCGCATCAAGTCGATGGACTTCGCATAGTCGCGATCGGAATCGGGATGAGCCATCCCCGAGCGTCTGTCGTCGGTCTAGGATAAACCTGGCGGCGGTTAGAGCGAGAGGAGGTCTCCCTTCGCCTTCGCAACGAGGTCTCGCTCCTGGTTCCCGAGATGGTCCGAGGGGACGAGCTTCTCGAATAGAAGGACGATCTGCGTGCCCGCCTCGCGTTTTTGCGCCTGCGCGGCCCGCTTGATGAGGTCCGCGACGAATCGCGCCTTGAGCTTCGAAAGGCCCGCATCGTCCGAGGAGAGCGAGAGGAGTTCCTCGAGGAGCTTTAGGGATTCGCTGAAGCGACCGTTCTTCACCTGGTGGTCGATTGCCCGCTTGAGCATCGGGAAGCGGTGGGTGAGTCCGGAATCGACGGGCATCCGCTCCCTGAATCCAGAGACGGCGGATATCCCTGCCGGTGACAGTCGGTAGACCGGCTGTCCACGAGGCACGCCCCGTGGGCCGATGAAACCGTTTTCTGCAAGGGGATTCCTTACGACAGAACCAAAACCCTTGTACTGAGAACTTGTCTCTTCGGGCAACTCCGTTCCATCATAGCCGAACTGTACCGATCTCCTCCAAGCTCAGTCCGGGACATAGTGGGCCAAGGAGGGAGTCGCCGAAATGCTTATCCGAATCGTCCCCCCCGTCCAGGTAAGTCCGTGCCCGCGGCTGCCCACCGCGTGCCCACCGAAATCGATCCCGCCATTGATGTCGATTGTCAGGCTCGGTTGTCTGTAGCTCGCTGAGGCCGATCCAATCGCGACGTCGTACCCGCGCTGCCAGGACTTCCCAAAGTCAGCACCATTGAGGTACCTGATGCCCCGGCCAGTTCTCCGGAGATCGGCGTCTGATGTTCCCATGTCACCCAGATTTCACGTGTCGATAGGTCGAACGCGGTTGAAGGGCCGACGTCACCCAGCGTGGCGTCCCGATCTACTGAAGGCGAATTTCCAGGGCGCCGGAGGCCGGGCGGGATTCTTTCTGCAATCGTCGTCATTCTTCGGAGCCGGGGCACATCCGACCGGACAACCGCTTTTCGAATCAAGTCGTCTTCCATCTGACCTTGAGGGCAAGGCACAGCATGCTGACCGAATGGAGCGCGCCAAGTGTGAAGCCGATGATACTCCAGATCAGGATCTCCGGAAGATAAAGGATAGCTGTGTAAAGCCGCAACAGGACGAAGAATGCAGGGAAGAGTAGGAGGGCGCTGCCGAGACCCACGTACATCATCAAGTCTGGACTCAAGCCCTGCTGCCGGGGCGAACCCATCGCGACGACGGCTGCAACGCCGTGGGCGGTAGGAAAAAAGACGAGCGCAAGCGGGCCCATTTTCCAGCCCCCAAATCCGAACAATCCAAGCGCCACTCCCGCGATGACACACCCGAAGACGAGACCCGCCCGCGACTCAGGCGAGTCATCCGGCTTCCGATACCACGCGTGGAGGACCCCGATGAGCCCGATCAACCCTGGCCCGACAGAGACGAGGGCAAGAGCCCCTGCGGGTATGTATCCATACGTCCGATGGAAAGCAAGAACTGAGAACGTCGCCGCAAGGACGCCGGCTCCTCCAAGAATCAACGCGACAGCTAGCAGACCGCGAGAGACTGCCTGGGACATCGCCTACCACTGGAAGTTCGACATCCAAGCTCGGAAATCGTCCGTAGCTGGCTTCTCCCCAAGATACAAAGGCCAGAATCGATCGTATAATATGCCGAAGTTGTCCAACACCCAGGTACCCCAGCTGTTGTGGTCAGCCAATTCGTACCAACCTGCAATCAGGAACGGCGTGGCAGGATAGGCGTCATTATGGGTTCGGACTTTGCTTTGGATGACTGGGAAGGCACAGTTCAACCAGTCCTCTTGATCCTGCGGGTAGTGGCCTGGCACATTATAGCTAGAGAACCCCGTCTCCATTATGCCTCCTTCCCGGCCGTAGTCACGAAGAATCTGGAAGAGCGTATTCAGGGGGAAGTCCCAATCGTTGCAGGCATTGGGCGCGTATGTGCCTGGATAGTAGTCAATGGTTGCGATGTTGATGGCAGAACCTGCGGAGCTAAGCCAGCCCATCAGGTCATAGTCCCAGTAGGGTTGACCGTCCACGAGCGCGTTCACGATCGACTTGAATGCGGATTTGTGGTTGACGCTCGTGACGCCCTCGCCCGTGAGCAGACCATTGAAGCAGTTCGTGGCAAAAGTTGGGAGGTCCCCAGTGACCTCCTGGTTCCAATTGTGCTCATTGAGGATCTGGTAATAGTAGATGCTCGCGCCGAACTCTTGCCCCATCTTCCGGCAAAACTCGCCAAACTCTGTGTACTTGTTGGCATCTGTGACCCATGATGGCTTCGGGCCGTTGAGAATTGCGATGATGTCGATGCCCCGCGTCTTGCCTATCTGGATTACGCTTCTCCAATGGCCAATCTCTGTGGCGCTCCAATTGTCGTCGCTGGAGAGTTCAAACTCGTTCCAGCGAAGATCCGTGCGGACGTAGCTCACGCCCAGGTCCGCGGCGCGATCGAAAGCGACGCCCCAGCCTTCTAAGTCATTTCCCGTATCCCCATCGTGGTTGTTTACAGACCAGAAGGACCTACGCAAACGGAGTTCCGCCCCATCGAAATAGCCTGTGCCCACATTCTCGACAGATGAGTACACGAGGAGGTCGACTGCGACAGTGCCTGTGGGAGCGGTCATCGTGAGGTCTAGGTACTCCCACTGCCCGGTGGAAGTTGAAGACTTGGAGGCCACCGCCAGGCGAGCTCCGCCGGAAAGGGCATTCCAGAATTCCAGGTACAGGTCGAACAGTCCGGACTCCACGTATACCCACGTGGATGCCACGTAGCCCTTGTCCGGGCTCGCACTCATTCGGACCGTCTGCAGTCCATAGCTCTGGGTGTTGCCCGTGTCCGCCATCTTGTGAGAGTAGGAGCCGAACTTGGCCCGCGTTGAGGAACGAGCGCCAGCCTGCGACGTCCATATCCACTTGTCCCAGTTGTCGGGAATCCCATCGGCGTTGCTGTCGACTTCGAAGTTCCCGTTGCAGGCCATGTTCGTGTCAAAGTAGAGATTGTCCGTCGAAGCGATCGTCACGGGCTCGCTCGTGCCCCCGCTTCCCCATGCGCCGGCCCCGACCGTGCCAAGAGAGAAGGTCTCGCTCAAGCCGACGGCATACGTCGTCGAGGCTAGGACGGCGCCCAGCGCGTCGTAGACTTCCCACCGCATTGTCCGCGTATACGCGTCGTAGCCCATGAGGAACTCGTACTGGCTCGCGAACGGGACCACCACGGAGTAGTCCTTCTTCATCGTCCCAGCGGAATCCCGGTACCGAAGGTAGAACATGGGATTGTACCATTGATGCGACGGGCTCTGGTCCCGGCTCGCGTAGATCACGTAGACGCTGTTCGCCATGTCCACACGGTGGTTCGTGCCGCCCATAAAGAAGACCGGCACGGCAAGCTGCCAGTGGCCCTTCTGGGTGATCTTCCACATGGCCCGGACCGTGAAGCTGGACGTCTGATCGTACACGACGGGAGCGGGAGACCGGAGTCGCTCGTCCAATCCGACGGGATCTCGGCGGTCCGCCTTGACGTGGATGTTCCGGTTCACGGAGTCCCAGAACACGTCGCTATAGGTCCCGTAGTCCTCTTTCGTGAACGCCTCATTCGTCGTGAAGACATACATGATGCTGAAGTGTGTCGGGCTGAGGTAGAAGAAGTATGAATCGCTCGTGTTCGCGACCGGCTTGCCATCCGCATCCTGGAAGTACGGATTCGGCAGACCGTACGTCCCGAGCCAAGACCGGTTCAGGGCCACCCGCTGGCCCCGCGTGTCGACGTCCGTGAAGTTGATCCCCAAGCGGAGCATCGGGACGGGCATCCGCTCCGTCCAAGTGCCGTTTGGGTTCGATCGAGTCACGGCCACCCACTCTATTTGCGGCAGTTCCGCGAGGGAGATGAACATTGGGCGTTCCAGTGCGATTGAAGCGGGCGAACCGTAGGTGAACCATGCGCGGCGTATCTCGGGGCGGAAGCCCCGGATCTCGAAGGTCGTCGGGTCCACAGGAGCTTGGAACCTGGCGCCCAGCCATGTCACTGACTCGAAGCTTCTCCTCGAGAAGCTCACGCCTTCGAAAGACGGGTACGGAATGAGCCTACGCAACGATGACTCCGAGATGAGAATTGAAAAAGAGCTGGAGCCGGGGTCGGCCAATCGTATCTTCGCGGAGCGGTTTCCCCTGTCCAAGACCACCCCAAGCTGGTCAAGAGTGATCAAGGAGCCTTCATCGCTGATTACTTTGATTTCCAGGCCTTCGGGCGTTCCGCCCGAGTTCGTCGTGGTCGGAGTGGCGTAGAGGGATTCAGCCGCAGTCCCGGGTGACAGTATTGTGAAGGACACGAGACTCATGAGGAGTGCAGCGGAGATCGCGAAGCGTCGTTCGATTCGTCTCCTGAAGTGAGGCGGAGGGCGCTCGAGTGGGACCTCCTCATCATGGGCTCTACCACTTGACCAAGACGTACTGCTGAACTCCGACATGGCGCGCATCCTGCCTCCCCTTCGTGAATGTCCCGGCGTCTTCGCCCATATGTCTGTTCCGTAAATGCTCTATGATCTTCGGATCCCAGGGCGCCAATCGAGCCTGCGTCACCGTCTTGACTTGTCATCCCATAACGCCCCTTGGCTGACAGCCAGTTTGCACATTGCCATGATTCACTACTCTTGTCTCCCCTAGGGCCGCTGCGGACTCAAGGCCTACCGAACGTCACCGCTCCGGCGAGCCGGACAGACGATCTTCATGCTGCTCGAGCCCTCGACCCCTAGTACCTCGGCATCTCGGGCTCGATGAACTCCGCCCACGCGTCGATGCCGCCCACGAGGTTCTTCACCTTGCGGAATCCGAGCTCACGCAGGAAATTCGTAATCCGCGCGGACCTCACACCGGTCTTGCAGTACACGACGATGTCGTCCGCCGTGCTCAGCTCGTTCACGCGGTTCGGCACCTGCGCCACGGGCATGAGGACCGCCTTCTCCAGACGGGCGATCTCCCATTCCAAGGGCTCCCGGACGTCAACCAGCACGACCTGGCCGTTGTTGTCGATCTTCTTCTTCAAGTCCGCGACCGTGATCTGGAACTCTTCCGCGACCTGCTCCCCCGGTGCTCGGAGACCGCAGAACTCCTCGTAGTCGAGCAATTCCTTAATCGTGGCGTTCGGCCCGCACATGGGGCAGTCCGCGCTCTTCCGTAGCCTGAGTTCCCGGAACTTCATCCGCATCGCGTCGAAGACGATCAGCCGGCCGACGAGCGTGTCGCCCTTGCCCAAGAGGATCTTGATCGCCTCGATCGCCTGGATCGACCCGACGATCCCCGGCAGGACGCCGAGGACGCCGCCCTCCGCGCACGAGGGAACGAGACCTGGAGGCGGCGGCTCCGCGTACAGGCAACGATAGCAGGGCCCCTTCGAAGCCCAGAAGACGCTCGCCTGTCCTTCGAACCGGAAGATGGACCCGTAGACGTTCGGCTTCCCGAGGAGGACGCTCGCGTCGTTCACGAGATATCGGGTCGGAAAGTTGTCCGTCCCGTCGATCACGACGTCGTACTCTTTCAGGATGTCCAGGGCGTTCTCCGACGTCAGGCGCGTATCGTACGTCTGCACGTCGACGTTCGGGTTGATTGCCTGAAGGCGCTCCTTGAGAACCTGTAACTTCGGGCGGCCGACGTCCTGCGTGCCGTAGAGGACCTGCCGCTGCAGGTTCGTGAGGTCAATCACGTCAAAGTCCACGACGCCGAGGCGGCCGACGCCGGCGGCGGCGAGGTACTGCGCGAGCGGGTTTCCGAGCCCTCCGGCGCCGACGATCAGGGCGGACGACTGCTTGAGCCGGATCTGGCCCTGCATGCCGACCTCGGGCAGGATCAGGTGACGCGAGTAGCGCTTAATCTCCTGAGGCGACAGCCCGTCCTTCCGTCGCGCGGCGAGGAGGTCCATCGCGCTGAACGACCCCCCTGCGATGCTCGGGACGATCGAGATCGTATCGCCGTCCCTGAGAGGGGTGCCTTCCTTCTGCAAGTACCGGATGTCTTCCTCGTTCACGTAGACGTTCACGAAGTTCCGGAGGCGGCCCTCCTCCGTGTAGAGATGACGGCGGAGCTGGTCGTATCGCCCCACGAGGGCGCCGAGCGCACCCCGTACGTCGTTCGCGGCGAGCTCGACCGCATCCCGGTTCCCCACGTACTGACGGAGGGGCGTCGGAATCACGATCTTCACGGTGCTCCCCATGACGTTGTCTCCTATTACGCTGTTATACTTAGGGTTTCTGCACGGAACGGACCGCCTTCCTTCTCCAGGGTCCAGGAGCGCAGGTCGTTAGGATTCCCGTCGACGATGCTCAGGATCACATAGGAGTATCCGGGCCACGTGCCGCGCGACTCATCGAAGGACGAGGGACGCGCCGGATGGTCCGGATGGCTGTGGTAGAAGCCGATCAGAAGTTTGCCGTCCTCCTCCGTGAGGCGGTTCATCGCGAGGAGTTCTCGGCCTTCGATCTCGTATCTCCGCTCTCGATCGGACGAGGCCACGTTCGTCGCCCGGCGGACCTCGATGACGCGCTTGGCCTGCCCGAACGCGCCCAGAAGGAAGCCGCAGCACTCCTCCGGATACATGTCGCGCGCGTGGGCCTCGATCGCGCGGACATGATCGGCCGCGAGCACGAGACTCACGGGGCCTCCTCCCAGTAGCGCTCGTTGAGGTACTTGTCGCCGGCATCGGCGAAGACCGTCACGATGACCCCCTCGCGGATTCGTTCGGCCAGGCGTAGGATCGCGTCGAGGGCCGCTCCGCTCGATGTGCCGACCAGGTATCCTTCCTCCCGGGCGAGACGCCGCGCGGCCTTCTGGGCGTCTTCCGTGGCGACGGCCATGTACTCGTCCGCCACCCCAGGATCCCAGATCCCGGGAAGGATGGACGAATCGAGGTGTTTCACGCCCTCGATGCCGTGGAAGGAATCGTCCGGCTGCACCGCGACGAGACGGACGGGCGGATGGCGCGCCTTCAGGTACCGGCCCACGCCCACGAACGTACCGGTCGTCCCGAGACACGCGACGAAGTGCGTGATCCGTCCGCGGGTCTGATCCCAGATCTCGGGACCCGTCGACTCGAAGTGGGCGCGCCAGTTCGCCTCGTTGTTGTATTGGTCGAAGTACCAGAACTTTCCCGGGTCCGACGCGACGAGACCCTTCGCGACGCGCTGCGCCCCGTCGGTTCCTTCCGCGGCCGGGGTGAAGACGAGGTCCGCTCCGTAGGCGCGGAGGATCCGCCGGCGTTCTGGACTCAGGTTTGAGGGGACGCACAGCGTCACCTGGTATCCCTCGGCGGCTCCGAGCATCCCAAGGGCGATTCCCGTGTTCCCGGAGGTCGCGTCGAGGATCACGCGGTCCCGGGTCAGCCCGGCCTTCTCCGCGGACCGGAGCATCCACAGCGCCGGGCGGTCCTTCACGCTGCCGCCCGGGTTGTCCCACTCCGCCTTCGCGTAGATCTCGACCCCGGGCACGACGTCCCGCGCAATTCGGTCCAAGCGTAAAAGGGGCGTGTTCCCGACGAGGTCCGCAACGCGCGATGCCTTCGCACTTCCGCGTGCGTCCGACATCCTTCCCTCCCAGAGGGCCTCACGCGTCAGGCGACGTCTCACCCAGAGCCTTTCGCAGCGTGTGCAAGGACAAGAGGGCGCACTTCATCCGCACGGCGCTCAGGGGGATTCCCAAGGCGGTCAGCATGTCCTCTTTCGAGAGCGCCTTCGCGGCGGAGACCGGTTTGCCCTTCACGGAGACGGTGAGCATGGACGCACTCGCCTGGCTGATCGCGCAGCCCTGCCCGTCGAACCGCACGTCCGCGATCCGCTCGGAGCCGTCTACCTGGACGGTCATCGCGATCTCGTCCCCGCACAGCGGGTTCGATTCCTTCGCGTGGTGGCTCGCGGGCTGCAGGACCCCCTTGTTCCGAGGGCGCTTGTAGTGGTCCAGGATCTGCTCCTGGTACATCTCGTAGGACGAAGCCATCTAGGAGAACACCTGCTGGACCTTCTTGAGGCCGGCAACGAGTCGGTCGATGTCGTCCGCGTCGTTGTAGACGTAGAAGGACGCGCGGGACGTGGCCGGAAGCTGGAATCGCTCCATGAGCGGCTGCGCGCAGTGGTGGCCCGACCGGATGCAGATCCCCTCCACGTCGAGGATCGATGCGACGTCGTGGGGATGCACTTGGTCCATCGTGAAGGAGACGACCCCTGCGCGGCGGTGCGGGTCATCGAGGCCGTAGAGGCGCACTCCGCTCAGGTCCCCGAGGCGTTCGAGCGCGTACGCGGTGAGGTCCGTCTCGTGGGCCCGGACCGCCTCCATCCCGAGGCCGGACAGGTAGTCCACCGCAGCCCCGAGGCCGATCACCCCCGCGACGTTCGGCGTGCCTCCCTCGAACTTGTACGGCACGTCGTTCCATTTCGCGGAGCCGAGATGGACCTCGCGGATCATCTCGCCCCCACCCAAGAGCGGCTCCGTAGCCTCGAGGATGTCCGACCGCCCATAGAGCACGCCGATCCCAGTAGGCCCGAGCATCTTGTGCCCGCTGAAGGCGAGGAAGTCGCAGCCGAGCGCCTGCACGTCGACCGGCATGTGGGGCACACTCTGGGCCGCGTCGACGACGCAGATGGCGCCGACCTCGTGGGCCCGCTTCGCGATCTCGTCCACTGGGTTGATCGTCCCGAGCACGTTCGAACACTGGGTCACCGTCACGATCTTCGTGCGTTTCGTGATGAGCTCGTCGTAGTCCTCCGTCCGCAGGCGGCCGTCGTCGTCGATCCCGGCGTACTTGAGGACCGCGCCTTTGTGGTCCCGCACGAAATGCCAGGGGACGTGGTTCGAGTGGTGCTCCATCACCGAGCCGACGATCTCGTCCCCTTCGCGGAGCTTCCCCTTGATGCCCCACCCATAGGCCACGAGGTTCAGGGACTCCGTCGTGGACTTCGTGAAGACGACCTCGGCCGGGGACCGAGCGTGGATGAACTCCGCGATCCTCTCCCGGGCCCCCTCGAACTCTCGGGTCGCCTCCTCACCGAGCTCGTAGATCGCCCGGTGGACGTTCGCGTTGTACCGCGAGTAGTAGTCCGTCGTCGCGTCGATCACCTGCTTCGGTCGCTGGGAGGTCGCCGCGCTGTCCAGGTACACGAGCGGCTTGTCGTGGATCAACCGCTGGAAGATCGGGAAATCCTTCCGCACAGAAGGCACATTCAACAGGACCTTCGCCGCGCGCGCCATGTCCTTACCCGTCCGATGAAACCGAGGCTACTTGAAGGTTCGCGTCGCAGGTCATCCGATCGCTCCCTCGAGCTGGAGTTCGACGAGACGGTCGACCTCGACCGCGTACTCGAGCGGGAGTCGCCGCGTGAACGGCCGGAAGACGCCTCGCACGACGAGCCGGGTCGCGTCCTTGCGGGAGAGGCCCCGCGACGTCAGGTAGAACAGGGCGTCCTCGCGGAGCCGTTCGACGGATCCCCGATGGTCCGCGTTCGCGTCCGCCCCGTCGAACGAGAGGGACGGCTGCACGTCGCAGGCGGACGTCGCGTCGAGGAGGAGGGCGGACCACTCGGAAACCGAGGAAACCTGGACGGTGCCCGGAGACGCCGAGAGACGCGGCCCGTACGATGCGCGACCCCCCTGCTGCAGGACGAGGCGCGCCTCGACGCGGGACGTTGTGGAGGACGCCATGTGAGCGACATCTGCGCCGATTTCCTGATGCTGTCCGCGGCCCGCGAAGCCGACGTTCAGGATCTCCGCCCGCGCCCCTTTGCCGAGGAGGTGGACGGAAGGGGCCTTCACGTTGTGTCGGGCGCCCAAGTTCGCCTCGAGCCATTCGACCGCCGCGCCCGCCGAGACGTGGGCCCGCTTCGAGACGTAGTTGTCGACGTCTCTCGACCAGTTCTGGAGCGTGATACACTTCACGCTCGCGCCCTCGCGGGCGATGACCTCGACGACGGACGCGTGGAGCGCCGCCGAGGTGAGGACGGGCGCGGTGCAGCCGTCGATGAATTCGACGGACGAGCCGGGGCCGGCGACGAGGAGGCTACGCTCGAAGGGTTCCGTCTTACGAAAATCCGCCCGAATCTCCGGCTGGAGCGGGACCTGGACCCTGACGCCCGGCGGAACATACAGGAAGGTCCCGCCGGACCACACGGCGCCGTTAAGGGCCGCGGAGGGATCGTCCTCCGGCGGGACGACCGACCCGAGGAGCTCCTGGAGGGTCCCGGAATGCTCGCGGACGGCTTCGTCCATCCCCATGAACAGGACCCCCAGCGATTCGAGCTCGTCGCGCACAAGACGGTAGGCACGCTCGGATTCTGCGACGGCGTCGGCGAACGAATACCCGCGGGGTGACGCGGGGCGAGGTCGGACACCAACCCGATCGGAAACGACATCCTCCGCGTCGATCGCGCTCCGAAGTCTCGATGCACCAGGCTCCGAGGACGCCTCGAGCGCATCGAGCGCCCGCAACCGGAAACGAAGCATCCACGCGGGCTCCTCGCGCTCCGCGCTCAACCTTCGGACGACCGTACCTGAGAGCGCCGTGTCGCGGTCGTGCGTCGCCAGTCCCGCGGATTCGGCGGTCGCCACCCGCGTCACTCCGTCGTCGCCCGCGCTCCCTTCCCCTCGAGGGCGGACTTGAGCGTGTGCCATGCAAGGCTCGCGCACTTCACGCGCACCGGGAACTCTGTCACGCCGGAGAGCACGGCGAGCTTGCCCAGCTGTCTCGGATCCGTCCGAGTCCCGGGCCCTCCGGTCACCATCTCGCGAAACCGATCGAAGAGGACGTTAGCCTCCGTCTTCGTCTTGCCCTTCACCGCATCCGTCATGAGGGACGCGGAGGCTTTCGAGATCGCGCACCCGGAGCCCTGGAAGCCGATGTCGGCGATCCGGTCCCCCTCGAGCCGGAGGTAGATGGTCACGCGATCCCCACAGAGGGGGTTGTGACCCGCGCCGACCGCCTCCGCATCCGGGATCTCCCGGAAGTTGTGCGGCGTCTTGCTGTGGTCCAGGATCACCTCCTGGTAGAGCTCGCGGAGGTCCGCCATCAGCCGGCCACCCTTTCCGTCAAGGAGGCGCCCCTCGGGAGGCGGGCCAGTACGAGCTGGTCGAGCTTGATCCGGATGGGAGCGTGCCGGACCTGGTTCACCACGTCCGAGGCGAACGCGTACGTGAGCAGGTTCTTCGCGGCCTCCTCGTCGATCCCTCGGGTCCGGAGGTAGAACACCGCGTTCTCGTCCAGCTGCCCGATCGTCGACGCGTGATTGCACTTCACATCGTCCGCGAGAATTTCCAGCCCCGGAGTGCTGTCGACCCAGGCCTCCTGTGACAAGAGGAGGTTCTTGTTCGTCTGCCGCGCGTTCGTCTTCTGAGCCTCCTTCCGCACGAAGATGTTCCCGTTGAACACCCCCCGGGAGCGGTCGTTCAGGATCCCCTTGTACAGCTCGATACTCGTGCACGACGGGGTCGCGTGGTCGATCCGGGTGTAGTTGTCCGCCTGCTGCGCGCCCGACGTCATGGAGAGCCCGTTCAGACGCAGGTCCCCACCCTCCCCCTGGAAGAGCGTGTGGACCACGTTCCGCACGAGGAGGCCGCCGAAGGAGAAGGAATGACAGGCCGCCTGGCTGTCCCGGGCCTGCCGGACGGCCATCGTCCCCATGTGGTACCCTCGGTCCCCTTCCCGCTGCATCTTGTAGTGGTCCAGGGAGGCCGCCGCGCCGACGGAGACCTCCGTGACCGCGTTCGTGAGGTATTCCTCGGACGCGCCGCCTGCGTACGTCTCGATCACGGAGGCGCGGCTCGCTTCCCCCAGGACGATGAGGTTTCGCGGATGGGAGACGTGCGGTGCCTCCGTGCGGGAGTGGATGAAGAGCAGGTGGATCGGCTCTTCCACCTCCGTCCGGGACGGCACCTCTATGAACGCGCCGTCCGTCATGAAGGCCGCGTTGAGTGCGACGAACGGATTCCCGTCGGGAGGGGAATACCGCCCGAGGTGGGGCTCGAGCGCCCCCGGGTCGTCCTCGATGGCCTCGGCGAGGCTCATGATCCGGACTCGCCGGGGAAGATACCGAACGTAGGAGAGCCGCGGCGCGAACCGTCCGTTCACGAAGGTGAGGAGGCTCGTCTTGAGGACTCCGAACCCAAGGGGCTCGAGGTGCTCCGCGAGGACCCCGTCGAGCGCCTCGGCGCCGCTCGTCCGAAAGGGCACCCTCAGGAGCGGTCCGAGGTTCGTGTACTTCCATTCTTCATGCTTCGGCGGGGGGAAGCCCGTCTCCTTGAACCGGGCGATCGCCGCATCGCGGGCGGTCCGGAGCCACGCGGGCTCCCGGGGATCGAGATCCTTCGCAAAGGCGGCGTACTCGGAAAGGTACGCGTCCTTCGCGTCCACGGGGACCGCCACGGAAGGCCTCCTACGCCCGGGCGGCCTCGGGCCGCGGGGCTTCTTCGAGGATCCACCCATACCCGTGCTTCTCGAGGTTCCGCGCGAGGTCCGCGTCGCCCGACTTGACGATGCGTCCGTCCACGAGGACGTGCACGACGTCCGGGGCAACGTACTCGAGCAGTCGCTGGTAGTGCGTGACGACGAGCATGGACCGCGTCGGGCCGCGCATCGCGTTGATCGCTTTCGCGACGAGCCGCAGGGCGTCGATGTCCAGGCCGGAGTCCGTCTCGTCGAGGACGCAGAATCGAGGCTCGAGGACGGCCATCTGGAAGACCTCGTTCTTCTTCTTCTCGCCGCCCGAGAAGCCCTCGTTCAGACCGCGCTTCATGAAGGACTCGTCGAGGGCGAGGAGCTTCGCCTTCTCCTCCACGAGGGAGACGAAGTCGATCGCGTCAATCTCCTCTTGGCCATGATACTTGCGAATCGCGTTGAGGGCGGCCTTCAGGAAATACGCGTTGCTCACGCCCGGAATCTCGACGGGATACTGGAATGCGAGGAAGACGCCTTCTCGGGCGCGATCCTCCGGCCTCATCGCGAGGAGGTCCTTGCCGTCGTACGTCACGCGTCCCTTTGTGACGACGTACGCGATCCGACCCGCGAGGACCTGCGCCAGCGTCGTCTTGCCGGACCCGTTCGGCCCCATGATCGCGTGAACCTCCCCGGGCCGGATCGACAGGTCGATCCCCTTGAGGATCTCCTTCTCCCCGACGGTCACGTGCAGGTCCTGGATTTCGATCATCGACGTACCTGCGTGGCCCGAAGCGGGCCTACCCGACCGTCCCCTCGAGGTTCAGGCTCACGCTGATCAGCTTCTGCGCCTCCACGGCGAACTCCATCGGGAGCTTCAGGAACACCTGCTTGCAGAAGCCGTTCACGATCATGTTCGTTGCGTCCTCGGGCGTGATCCCCCTCGCCTGGCAGTAGAACAGCTGGTCCTCCCCGATCTTGGACGTCGAGGCCTCGTGCTCCATCTGCGCGGAGGGCTCGTGGACCTGGATGTCCGGGAACGTGTACGCAGCGCACTTCGATCCGACGAGCAGGGAATCACATTGGGAGTAGTTCCGGGAGTTCGAGGCCCCCTTGTGGATCCGGACCATGCCACGGTACGTGTTGCGGCCCCGTCCCGCGGAGATGCCCTTCGAGATGATCGTGCTCCGCGTGTTCTTGCCGAGATGGGTCATCTTCGAGCCCGTGTCCGCCTGTTGCCGGTTGTTCGTCACGGCGACGGAATAGAACTCGCCCTGGGAGTTGTCCCCCTGCAGGATGCAGCTCGGGTACTTCCACGTGATCGCGGAGCCCGTCTCGACCTGGGTCCAGGAGATCTTCGAGTTCACGCCGAGGCACTTGCCCCGCTTCGTGACGAAGTTGTAGATGCCCCCCTTCCCCTCCTTGTCGCCAGGGTACCAGTTCTGGATCGTCGAGTACTTGATTTCGGCGTCGTCCAGGGCAATGAGCTCGACCACCGCGGCGTGGAGCTGGTTTTCATCACGCATAGGTGCAGTGCAGCCTTCAGCGTAGCTTACGTATGCCCCCCTGTCCGCGATGATGAGCGTGCGCTCGAACTGGCCGGTGGCCATCGCGTTGATCCGGAAATACGTCGAAAGCTCCATCGGACATCGAACACCCGCCGGGACGTATGCGAAGGAGCCGTCGCTGAAGACCGCGCTGTTGAGACCGGCGAAGAAGTTGTCGTTGTACGGCACGACGGTCCCGAGCCACTTGCGCACGAGGTCCGGGTGTTCCTTCACCGCTTCGGAGAAGGACGAGAAGATGATCCCGAGATCCCCGAGCTTCTCTTTGAACGTCGTCGCGACGGAGACGCTGTCGAGGACCGCGTCGACCGCCACGCCCGCCAGCGCCTCCCGCTCTTGGAGGGGAATCCCGAGCTTGTCGTAGAGTGCGAGGATCTCCGGGTCGATCTCGCCAAGGTTCTGCGGCCGCTTCTTCGGCGCCGCGTAGTAATGGATGCTTTGGTAGTCAATCGGACCGTACGTGACGTTCGCCCACGTCGGCTCCTTCATCGTGAGCCAGTGCCGGAACGCCCGGAGACGCCATTCGAGGAGCCACTCGGGTTCCTCCTTCTTCTTGGAGATAAGCCGGACGATGTCTTCGTTCAGCCCTTTCGGGGCCAGCTCCTCCTCGACGTCCGAGACGAACCCGTACTTGTACTCCTGGGCTGCCATCTGTTCCTGGAGAGCCGTCTTGGTGACCATGCCGTCCCCCGACGATTAGAACGGTCGCATCTGGAATGATATAACGTCGTTATAAATACCTTTGGTCGTGACGAGCGCGAGCGACAGCGAACGAGCCACCGTCCGGTATCGACGTCGCAACCCTTAAGATGACGCGACCCTTGGGAATGGCTCGAGCGGTCCATGCTCGCTGCGACGGAATCCGGGGTCGACGTGACGTCGAACGCGATCCGGCGAATTCGATTCCTCCGGGAGAAAGAGCACAAGCCCGACGCGGCGCTCCGCCTTCGGATCATCGCGGGCGGCTGCAGCGGAATGCAGTACCGCATGGACCTCGCGGACACCCCCCGGGCGACGGACCAGGTCGTCGTCGCGGAGGACGCGAAGGTCTTCGTCGACCCGAAGAGTATGACGTACCTGAAGGGATCCACGCTGGACTACGAGGAGGATCTTTTCGGCGGACAGTTCAAGATCGTGAACCCGAACGCGAAACACTCGTGTTCGTGCGGGCTGAGCTTCACGATCTGACCGGGGCGGGGACCGGCACCGGAACGGGAGGCAGGGACGCCTCCAATCCTTGCGCGACGACCTGGGCGAGGTCCAGGATGCTGATCTGCATGTTCCGGTCCCGCGCGATCCCTTCGAGATGCATCTCCGCGTGCGGACACGTCGTCACGAGGGTCGTCGCCCCCGAGTCGACGGCCGCCTGGAGCCGGCGGGAAGCCACGCCCGCCGCCTGCCCCCGGTACACGTCCGGGAAGCCGGCGCCGGCGCCCGAGCACAGGGCGTCTTCCCGGGTGGGGAACATCTCGAGGACCTTCAGGTCCTTGATGAACTTGAGGGCCTGCCGCGGAGGATCGTAGGCCTCCGTCACGCGGGACATGTGGCACGCGTCGTGGAACGCGACCTTCGTCGGGATCGGTTTCATGAACGTGATTCGCTTCTCGCGGACGAGCTTCTCGACGAAGTGCGACACATGGAACACGCTGAAGGGCGGGTTCCCGCCCCACTCCTTGTAGTCCTTCCGGAAGGCCCGGTAGCATTCCGCGCAGGCCGTCACGAGGATCTTCGCCCCTGTCTGCGCGACGGCACGCACGTTGTGGGGCATCAGCTCCTCCTTCACGTACGTCTGGTAGCCCATCCGCGCGAGCGGGGCTCCGGTGCACCACTCCTCCGTCCCCAGGATTCGATAGGCGAGCCCGGAGACGTTCAGAATCTTGACGACCGCGCGGGCGATCTCCTGCTTTCGGTAGCTGGCCGCACACCCGACCCAGAAGACGACCTCCGGCTGGTCCGACTGCACCGCCTCGGGGGGCACCCACGCGGCGCGGGCCTCGGGCGGCTCCCCGTACAGGTTCCGCGTCTCTCGCACGTTCTCGAGGTACGGGTCGAGCTCCTTCCGACCCATCCCGGATTCGACCATCCACTCCTTGACGTCGTCCCACAGGCGGTCGAACGGGATGTACGCCGGGCACACCTCCTCGCAGGCCCCGCACCCGGTGCATTCCCAGGCGGTCCGCGCGAAGTCCTCTCCCGGTTTCACATGCCGGCGGAGGATCCAGTCGAGCGGCCCGCGCATGTCGTACTGTCGCATCGCGTATACCCGGCCCCGCGGGGAGGCGCTTTCCCAGGACGCCTCCTGGTACGCCGGGCAGACGGGGACGCAATATCCGCACATCGTGCAGGCGTGCAAATCCTCTTGGATGGGCGGCATCTTCGCGAGGCTGGCCAATCGTGTCACCCGCCGCTCAGGTCCGCAACTCGGCCACGTGCAGGTCCGCCTGGGCCGCGGTCCCGTCCTCTTCGCGGGCGAGGGCCTCCAAGAGAGGCTTCGACGGTCCGCTCGCCTTGCCGGCGAGGGTCCGGAAGAGGTCCGAAGATTTCCGCGCCCCGGCCCCTGCGATCTCCCAGGCCTTCGACAGGGCGATCTCCTTCTCGAAGGAGTAGCGGGCCGCCCCGCAGCTTGGGCAGGCGGTCGGCATCAGCGCCGTGTCGACCGCGTAGCCACAGACGTAGCACTCGACCTTCGAGACCACATCGAGCGGGAAGATGCCTGGCGGCCGTGCGGCGTCCTTCGCGGTCGGTCCCGCGGACGCCTCGAGCCGCGCGAGCTGGTCCCGCTTCGACCGACCGAGCTCCTCGAAGGTCACCTTGACCCGGGTGTCGGCGACCGCGCGTTGTGCAAGGTCGTAGAACGTCACCCCTTCGAGAACTGCCCCGAGCGCGTCCAGAAGGGGGTCCCGACCCGCGCTTCTCTCCGCACTCAACGCCCTCGCCCGCCCAAGAATCCCGGAATACCTCCGGATACCGCCCTGGGCATATCAAGATTTCCGGAGGAGACAGATTCGAGCGCGGTTCAGATGCCCCAGCCGAACTGCTTCTTCGCGGACTCGGACATCATCTCGGGGGTCCAAGGCGGTTCCCAGACGATGTTCACGGCGGCCTCCTTGATCCCGGGCAACTGCTCGAGCTTTCGCTTCACGTCCGTGCTGATGTACGCGGACGCCGGACAGCCGGGGGCCGTGAGGGTCATGCGCACGTCGATCTTGCCCGACGCGTCGGCGATGTCGATGTTGTACACGAGGCCCAGGTCGTAGATGTTGATCGGGATCTCGGGATCGTAGCACTTCCTGAGGACGCCGATCACTTCCTCCTTCGTCGCCAAGGGCTCAGGCCTCGGAACGTTCCATGAAGGCCGCAACGTATTAAGGTTACGCACCGGGTCCATCGGAAAGGGCGCGGCGACCTGCGAAACCGGCCTCCAACGTGTGCCAGTGCGCGACGCGGGGCTCCCCCCGACGCCAGCACAGGTACGCGAGCTGCCCGTCGATCCGCGCGTAGAAGTCCACGAGGCCTTGGTCCGCGTCCTTCAACTGGCCGCCCAGGTCGCGGATCGCGTCCGTGTCCTCCACGAGGGACGCGCGCGCCGACGTCAGATCCGCAAGGAGCTGCCCGTACGTGTCCCGGTCCGGGTTGATGGGCTCCTGGACCGCGGAGCCCCAGTACGCTTCCTGGTCCTCCATGAGGTCCCGGAGTTCGCGGATCCGCGTCAGGGTCGGGTCCATCCGCAGAAGGATCGCCTCCAGGACCGGGACGAGGGCGTCCGCTTTGTCCCGGGTGAAGAGCCGGACGGGAGGGTCCGGGAGTACGTCCAGATCGACAGGCCCCGCCATGACGTCTTTCCGGACATGAGGAACGCACACGTGCCGCATGAGCCTTTCGCGGGCGCCTAGAGAATTCCGTGGGCCTTCTTCACGGCCTGGGTGGCGGCGACCATGGCGCGCATCTTCCCTTGCGCCTCCTCGACGGAACGTGTCTTCAGCCCGCAATCGGGGGAGATCCAGAGCTTCTGCGGATGGAACACGTCGAGCGCCTGTTCGATCCGCCCGCGCACTAGGGCCTCCGTCTCGATGACGTGGCTGTGCACGTCGACCACCCCGAGGCTGAGCTCCTTTTTCAGGGGATCCTGTCGGAACCGCTCGAGCAGGTCCAGGCCGGAGTTCGACATCTCGAGGAGCAGCTGGTCGACGGGCAGACGATTGAAGTACGGGAAGATCTCGAGGTAGTTCCCGTAGCAGGTGTGCAGGATCGTCTTCGCGTCGAGGCCCTTCGCGACGACGCCCACAGACTTCACGACGAGGGGCAGCTCGTCGTGGCGGGTCGCCAGCGCGGGTTCGTCGATCTGGATGATTTTCGCTCCGGCGGCCTCGAGGTCCCGCGCCTCCTCGTGAAGAAGTTTCGCGAACGCCATCGCGGCGGCCTCCCGCGATCCGTAGTGCTCGTCGAACGCCCAGTCCATCATCGTGTACGGCCCCGTGATCATTCCCTTGACGGGCTTCCTCGTCCGGGCCTGCGCGAACCGGAACCAATCCACGCTGATCGGACCCCGGCGCCGAAGCTCCCCGACGAGGATCGGCTTCTTGTAGTACCGATTCCCGTACGAACGGACGAGGCCCGAGATCTCCGTGCCTTCGAGGTTCTCGGCGAAGTACGTCGCCATGTCCCCGCGGTACTGTTCCCCGTCCACGAGGACGTCGAGCCCGATCTGC
>Ga0209341_10002033_pt1 | contig 19525 bp, 36 predicted proteins | sample RifCSP13_2_FD_184020 | JGI IMG/M metagenome (GOLD analysis project Ga0209341, IMG submission 184020) | Soil microbial communities from Rifle, Colorado - Rifle CSP2_sed 13_2 (SPAdes) (version 2) | ecosystem: Environmental > Terrestrial > Deep subsurface > Rock core/Sediment | place: Rifle... | reverse complement strand
CACTCAGAGCCCCTCCGTAGCGAGGGGCGGGAGCCGAAGCGCCCGCCCCCCGCGGTTTTATGCGTTACTCAACCAGCTACGCCGGCTGGACGACGATCCCGACGTGCCCGGTGGTGCCGGTGCCAGGTGACGCCACCGTGTTGGTCTGGACACACACGCCAAGAATCCTTCCCGCCGTTGTGGTCTCGTCGACCGTTGGCCCGGTCGACGTTCCGGCACCAGTCTGGCTGTTGGCTCCGGTGGCTCCGGCGGTCCCGCCGACGAACTTGCCGACGGTGATGGCCGTCACGTCGCAGCGAACGGTGCAGAGGCTCCCAGCCGCAGCCACGAAGCCGCTTTTTCCGAATCCGATCGGCTCCATCGAAACGCCCATGAAGCCCTCGTTCAAGGCACGATCGGTGTTGAGGTTGGTGCATCCGATCACCAGGCTCTGCGGGAGATCGCCGGGATCCGTGGTCAGCCACCCCTGCGTCCCGCCGGCCGGCCGGATGCCGTGAAGCCTCGGGACAACCGTGTTCGAGCCAGCCGCCCCGGTCGCCCACAGGCAGGCAGACCCGAGCGGGATGAGTGCGGCAGGGAAGTCAGTGCCGGCGTCGGCATACTCACCGGCGCTGACGTTGACGGCGACGAACGACTGACCAACCACCGCCGTCCCGACCCAGAGGATCGAGCCGTCCGCTCCGCGAATCTGCTGTTGCTGTTCCAGTCCGATGTTGAGCATCTAGCCCACCCCCCTTACGAGACGCCGCTGGTGTCGATCCGGGGCATGACCCCGTTCGCCCGCGGCTCGGAAACGATCAGTTCGCCGCGCCACAGGATGTAGGCGGTGCGGGTCATCGAGTTGTGCGGCTTGCGGAACGGCTCGAACGCGAAGTCGGCTCGGCTGTCCACCCACAGCCGGATCGACGGCTCGTGGATGAAGTAGACCTTCTCGAACTTGTTGGCGCTGGTGTCTCGCGGGGCCTTCTCGTCCTGCACCCACGTCGCACTGCGGAACATGAAGTTCTCGAAGCCGGCCTTGAACAGGTCCGAGTTCTGCTGCGGACGCTGGTAGCGTTCGTTCTTGACCAGGTTGTAGTGGACGTCGCTCCACGATCCCACGTTGCTGAGGATCATGGTCGGCGTCTTGCCGGACTTGAGCTTGATCGACGCGAACATCTTGTTGATCGGTCCGAACTGAGTGCCAGCGAAGGTGCTCGACGCGCCGGTGACGTAGGCGGTGGTCGGGTTGTCGCTGCTGTGGTTCCACCAGGTATTGACGGTGGCGCTGCGCGAGATGCCGCCGTAGGTCATGGTCGGCGGATCGGTGCCGCCCGTGGCCCCTTCCTTGAGCGCGTACTGGAGCCCAGCCAGCGCCTTCGGATCGGAGCCGTCGTTGTAGATGTCGCTGCCCATGCCGTCGAAGAAGGTTGACCGGGCCCACTCGCCCTTGGCCTCCATCAGGTCCATCACCTTCTCCTGGCCGGAGACGGTCATCTCCTCGTCCCAGTCGATGGTGAGGTCGACGTTGGCGTTCTTGGGCGTGAACTCGGCCGCCTGGAACGGATCGCGGACCGTCGGCGCAAACACGTCCGTGCCGGCGAACCACTTGAGCCCGCCCTGGGTCCGCCAGCCGAGCGGCACGACGATCCTCCGCCCGCCAGTGAAGTGCTTGGTACGTCCCTTCATCCGCATGAACGCCGCGTTGCTCAGGAAAATCTGGTCGGCGATCGTCGGGATGATGTAGTCCTGGACCATGACGTTGGCCTGGTTCCAGGGGAATGACGAGGTCACTCTGGGTGCCTCCTATGGTCTGGTCAGCGTTTGATGCCTTGACTTGCGGCGTAGGCGTCGATCGCTGACTGAATGGATTCGTTGGGGCGCGGCTTGAAACCGCCCGGTGTCGCGACGGTCGAGCCGCCCCGATCGACAATGGTGGCGACGGGTTCACCGGCGCCGTTCGCTGCGTCGCCGGGGCCTTTGGCCGGGGGCGACTTGGCCGTCACGCGGACGGCATCCGGGTAGACGACGCGCGTGATCTGCTCGATCGACAGGCGGCGTCCGACCTCGGGGTTGTCGAGGATGTAGTCCTCGATCTTTACGCAGTGGGCATCGGTCATCGGCTTGCCGCCGATGAGGTAGGACGCTTGCACCGTCTCGAACTCGAAGTCGTCCTGGGCGAGTTGGCGATCGGTGCGGCTTTCGCGCGCTTCCGTCTCGCGTTCGGCCAGGCGGGTCTCGGCCTGCTGGAGCCGCTCGGCGAGGCCACGAATCACTGGGTCATCGTGATCCAGGGCGGCGGCGAGCAGCGGGTCCTCGGGCTTCTTCTCGGCGGGAGCGGGAGCGGGCGCCTGGGCGAGTGCCACACCCAGGTCCTCACGCAATCCGGCGATCTCATCGAACAACGACTCGGTGATATCGTCGCTTTCCGGCTCGTCGTCCGCTTGCGGGGGCGCGGCGGGTTCGGTACCGGGCGGCTTCTCTCCCGGTGCCAGCTCCTTCGACGACTCGCGCGGCGGGAGACCTTCCTCGGCGCGTTCCTCGTCGGTCAGATCAGCGTAGTAGTCGATGGTCTTGGCCTTCTCCTCGGCCTTGGCAGCAGCGTCGGCTGGCAGCATCAGTAGCCTTCCTCCCCCATCGGCTCGCCTTGTCCGGCGCCGAAGTCCTCGGTGTTGGCGTTCATCTCCATCGGACTCATGGGTGGTGCGGCTCCCTCGGGCGACGACTGCTGGCCGGTGCCGATCCCCTGGGCGGCCTGGGCGCGGAGTGCCACTTCCTCCATGAAGGCGCGGAGAACGTGCTGCTCCTGGAGATCGAGCTTACGGTCTCCGAATAGCAGGGCGATGCCCATGCGCGCCCACTGCTCGAGCCGAAGCGTCGGGCGGTCGGACGGGGCCTGGGCGACGGGACTGATGGCGCTCTCGGGGGCGATCGACACGGCTATCCTCCGGCTCTGATCTCAGCGATCCGGCGGCGGCGAGCGCGCTTCGGCAGTCCCTTGCGCTTGGTCGCTGCCAGGTGTCGCAACTTTTTGGTTGACATGCTTCCGAACATCTTCCCGCCCTCTCCGTGGCGCCGCCGTCGAAGCTCGGCCCCGGCCGCCATCTGCTGCGCTTGGGAAGTCGCCGGCACCGCTCAATATCCCGCTCTCACCGCCGCCACCGCACGACGCCTCGCGCCCATGACGCGCAGCAGCCGCGGATTGCGGCGCTTGGCCGCCGGGCTCGCGTTGCGCGCGCCGGCTGCGATCACCGCTCCGGGGTTGCGTGCGCCGCCAGCGGCCGCGGCAGCCATCGCGCGCTTGAAGCCGATGTGGGCGGCATGCTTCACCGCTTGCCTCCCGAACGAACCTGCGCCACTTTGAGGCGGCGCTCGAGTCGGCGCCGCAACTCCTTGGCTTCCTTGGCGACGCGCTCGGCACCAGCGCCGACCACCTCTCCGGCCTTGCGAGCGACCATCGCGGCGCCCTTGGCGTAGGCGGGCAGGTTGCGACCCAGCCGTCGGTAGATGTCTCCGTAGAAGGGCTGGCGAGAGACTTTTTCTCCGACTTCGCTGATCGCTCTACCCGCGCGCCTGGACAGGCCCTGGACCGTCTCGACCCCGCCCTTGACCAGCGAATCGCGCTTGGCTCGCATCTGAGCCGCTTCGCGATCCAGGTCGCGGTACTCGCGCATCTTGCCTTCGAGATCGCGGTACTCGATCAGGTTGCCCTTGGCATCGCGGTACTCGCGCCGCGGTCTCCTGGTGCGCGTGGTGCGCGTCGTGTCACTCACCTGGCCTACCTCCGTTGGTCTGGGCTGCCGCCTTTGCCGCCGCCAGTCGCTGGAGTCCCACCCGAGCCAAAATGTTACCACGGTCTGGATAGTCCAGATCGTCGAGCAGCGCCTGCGGGTCGATCACGCCGAGCTGGAGCAGTTCCTTGTCGAGGTCGATCCGGTCCTGTTCGCCCTGGGCGGTGCCGCTCTTTTGCGCCCAGCGGATGTCCCAGTCCTCGGGCGTCAGGTCGGTCGGGTTCATCCACATGTCGCGGCCGTCGGTGCCGCGGTAATAGACGGTCTCGCGCGACTTCATGGCGTCGGCACGCATCATCTTCTGGAGCAGGAGTGCTGCCCACTCGAGCAGGCCGGCGCTCTTGGCGCGGGCGCGCGTGGCGGCCGACGCGGTGAGCTGGCGGAGTGCCGCCGCGGCCTCGATGCCAACCGGGCGCTGGCCCTGGAGCGCGTCCGGGGTGCCGCTGACGATCTGGATGTCCTGGCGGCGCAGGCCGCGGCGCTCAAAGTGCGACTCGGCCAGACTGTTGGGCTGGAGGTACTCCATCATCGCGCCGCGGGCGATTTGCAGCAGGTCGCCACCGTCGACGCCCTGCTTGTCGGTGCTCAACCGAGCGTCGAGGCTGACCTTGACCGGCGGATTGGCCTGGAGTTCGAGCGCGCGAGCGATCAGCGCGTCGCTGCGGTTGACGTCGCGCTGGATCGGGATGATTTCGTCCAGTTCGCCCTTCGGGTAGAAGCGGCCGCCCTGCTCGTAGTTGCGGCCGATCACCAGCGGGATGCCGCCGAGCGACTTGTCGACCGGCATCGGCGGAGCGAGCAGCACGCCGGTGGCGAGCAGCGGGATCATCCGCCAGCCGGACGGGCAGCACGGTTCCTGCGCGACCATCGAGTGAGCCACCATCAGCGGGCCGGACTCGTGTTCGATCTGGCGTTCGCCGACGTACTTGACGTTCATAGTGGTGTAGTCGCGGACGAAAAGCTGCACCAGGAAGGCGGTCTGGCCGAAGGTCTGGAACGATCCGGTGTCGACCACGTAGTGGCCGGTGGTGGTGGCGGCGGGCGCGCCCTCCATGATCGCCGACGGCATGGTGCCGATGATGTTCGGCATCCCGACCCGACCCGCCACCCCGGCCGCCTCGAGATAGGGCTGGACCAGCACCTGGTAGGACGGCGAGGCGATGTTGTCGGGCTGGATCCGGTCGGCCGCCTTGGGGAACAGGGCGCGCAGCCGCCGCACCGACACCGGCCGGGCGATGGCGAAGCACTCCATCTCGGATTCTTCGGTCGCCCCGTCGGGGTAGAAGTCGAACGGCGATAGGTAGCGCGGCACCGCCGTGCCTTCGGAGTTCCAGCCGATCATCGGACAGCACCAGCCGTACTTGAGCAAGTCGCGGACGCAGATGCGGAAGATCCGATCGAATCCGCAGGTGTCCATCTTGTAGGTCGCAAACTGCTCGATCCGCTTGATCCGCGCGGCGTCCATCCAACGGCGCGGCACCGGCTCAGGACGGGGCCGCACCTCGGTCAGGATCGGCCACACCGTCTCGACCGACGAGAAGCAGTAGTTGGTCACTGGATTGTTGCGGTTGTCCCAGGCGTCCTCGTAGTGGAAGCCGGCGTAATACATCTCGCAGTTCTTGAGTCGCTCCTGCTCGCCGCGCTTGAGCTGGTAGAGCAGGTTGAACTTCTCCGACGCCCAAGCGACCAGTTTGTCCTCGGCCTCCCGGTCGGAACCAAACGAACCGAACGGCGGCACCTCGGGGACGTGCCGCTCGCGGGCGACGAACGTGGAGCCGTCGGGGAGCTGGGTGGCGCTGGCGATCATGCTCCCCTCCGTGGCCCGTTGCCTTTACCGCGACGCTTGAGGGTCCTGATCCGATGACAGTTTGCGCACACCGGACTGTTGGAGGGGTTCACAGATAGCCCTCCCTCCTCAGTTTCGAGAGCTGGGGCGACTCCTTCACTGGCGACCAGTCTTGCAGTCCGCGCTCGCGCTGAAGCTGCTGGTGATGTGCGCGGCTTTTCACCACGCACCCGAGGCTGACGTTGAAGTGCTCAGGAAAGTCCTTGAGGACGAAGGGGCCGCCTCCTTCGGGAACGCGCCTCAAGGCAGTCAGGGCGGAGTCGCAAGCCGTGCATCGGGCACGCGCGGAACTCCGCCGCCGGACGTTCCTCCAGCGCAGTCGGCACTCGGGACTGGAGCAGTAGAACATGCGGGTCACAGCGGTGCAGGATCTGGCGCCGAGACGCGAGCCGCGCGGAGCATCGCCTTCGCGTTCGCATCGGCCATCGCCGTCAACGCGGTCAGGAAAATCGTTTGGAGCCGGATGCTCGTTGGGTCGAGGCTCAGGCAACCCTCGAGGCAAGACAAGTGGGCAGGTAGTGGTTGGGCGGCGCGAGCGTTCGCCGTGTAGCTCCCCCTCTGGGGATCGAGCGGGTCGATCTTGCGACCGCACAGGAAGCAATCGGCGAAGCCCTCGAGATCGGGCCAGCGGCCGTCGTCGAACGGACGGAGGTCCGCCATGCTACCTCAGCCCACCCAGACCGAAGCGGCGCTGGCGGGCCGCGCGCGCGAGGATCGCATCTTCCTGGTCCAGTACCTCGTCCATCGTCATCCCGGTCAGCACGCGCGCCCGCACCGCAGCGCCCTCAGGGTCCCGTTCCTTGAGCAGCCCAACTTCCGACGCCACCGAGCGTATCACCTGCTCCGGCAGCGGCTCCAACGGGTTCGCCATCGACCCGCGGTGGGCCATCAGGCACAGCGCGAAGGCGACCAGCAGGTCCTTCTCGGCGCCCGGCTGGGCCTGGGCCTTCTGGTCGACGTAGACCAGCGACTGCATCTGCTGAACGAAGTGTGGGCAGGGCAACTTGCCCATCCGCAGGCGGACGAACTTGCGGAGCGTGTTGAACAGGTGCTCGCGGGTCCGCACGGTGGACAGGTAGCCCGGCTTGTCGGTGACTTCTCCGGCCACCGACTCCTGGCTGGTCTTGCGGTAGTAGATATTCGCGTAGCCGAGCCGGCCCAGCTCCTCGTTGAACAGAATGCCGTGGTTGTTGGCCTCGCCGATGATGAGCGCCTCGTGGTAGTGCCGGGCCAGGTCGACGGCGTGGCAGGCCAGCAGGTCGGGCGGCGCCTTGCCGTACCAGGTGGAGACCAGGTCCAGGGTCATCTGGTCGAGCACCGCGAGCGGCGACGGGTCGCTCCCCGGATCGCCCTCGGACGGGTCGGCGCCAACGATGTAGCTGTGGCGGTCGATCGGGTCGGCGAAGATCCGCAGTCGGCCGCGGTCGTACTCCAGGATCTCGGCCTTGCCGACCCCTGGCGGGTCCGCCTCGATTTCCATGCGGAGCGGGAGCTTTTTTCCCTTGACAGACTCCGCGACCAGGTTGGCGTAGTAGATCACCGACTTGGTATCGAACGCCGGGCGCCCGGAGAGCGCAAACGCCTCCTCCGGGGTGGCGGGGTACTCCTGGGCGAACTTGTCCTCATCGCCATCGAGGTTGGCGCTGATGCACCAGCGGCGCCACTTCATCTGCTGGGGCGTGGTGTGGTGCTGGGCCATGAACTGCGCCTCGTCGGACGAGAGCACCAGCATCTTGTCGAGCGGCATGCGGTACTCCTCGTGGTCGAACCACGGAATGAAGATCGGGGTCCAGCCCTTCTCGTCCTCCGGGATCTGCTCGTCGAGCGCCAGGCCGCAGGCGCGCTGCCACAGCTTGTGGAACTTGTTGCCGACTCCGTTGGCGGTGCTCTCAATCACGCACAGCGACTCGATGCTGCGCGGCAGGGTCTGCATCACCGCGACCAGCGTGTCCTCGGGCCGCTCGTAGAAGCCGAACTCGCTCAGGTGAACATCCTGGGCGGCATAGCCGCGCGGATCTCCCTGGACCTCGACCTGCATGCGCGATCCGGAGTCGAACTCGATCTCGTGGACGTTGTCGATCCGCTTCTTCTGGCGCATCAGCTCGGGGACGAAGCGGTGGAAGTTGCGGCTCATCCGGAACAGCACCTTCGAGAGCTTGAGCGTGTGCGCGATCACCAGCGCCGAGCGGTGGCTCTGGGTCAGGCAGGCCCAGAACAGCAGCGCCTCGGTGAGGGTCGAGATGCCGACCTGGCGGCTCTTGAGGATCGCGATGCGGGGCGGGATGCCGCGCTCGCGCAGTCGGCGGATCTCGGTCAGCACCTTGCGCTGGGTGCTGTTGAGGATCAGCGGGACGCGCTGGTTCTTCTTGGTGATGATCTGGAGGCAGTCGCGGCAGAAGTCCTCGAAGCGCGCGAAGTCGGCGTACCAGGAGAGCGGCGGGGCCTCGGGCTCTGGCAGACCGTCAAGAGTCGGGGGTGGATTCTCCGACCTGCCGCGCGGCGCGGCGCGCTTCCGGGGAGCGGGCGAGACCGGCGCGCTCGAGGCCGGAGAATAGCGCGAGGAGGGCTTCTTCGACGGAGCGGTGGCGCTGCTCGAGCGTTGTGGTGTTGGCTTCGAGGGCACCCTTCAACGATGCCAGGGCGGACTCGGTTCTGTCCAGCGTAGCGCTGGCCGCGTTGACCTGAGCGACGGCGGCCCCGGTCACATCCGAGACCGAGCGCGCGGCGCTCAGGTAGGCGGCGGCGGAGCGCCAGCCGGCGTAGAAGCCGCCTCCCGCGAGCCCGGCGAAGCCCGCGGCGATGGCGATGAGATCGAGCGGGGTCATCGGTACTGGGCGTTCCGGGTCGCGATGCAGGCGTTGGCGGTCATCACCGCCTCGCGGATCTTACGGACCGCTGCGGTACGGTCCGCTCCCGCCGGGCAGTTCGCGTCGATCACGCGCGCCAGATTCTTCGCCGCTTCACGGATCGCCAAGTACCGCTGAGGCTGGTCGCCCTCGGGCGCGTGGTAGGTGAACAGCTCCTCGATCGCGTCCTTCGGCTCATCGACGGGGACAGCGACTTCTCCGCTCGGTGCTTGCATGTCAACCTCCTTCACGGGTTCAGGAAAGGGTCTCGCCAGCGATCCGCCGAGTCATCAGCTCGCGCTCGCGCCGGTTGCGGCGCCGCGGCGCGCGCGGTGCCTTGGGCTGGGTCTCGCGCCGGATCGCGCGCAGGTAGGTCTCGGGGCTCCACTGGAGCGCCGTCGCGAGCTTCTCCAGCACCGAGATCCGCAGGTCCGGCTGCTGCCTGAGCCACAGCATCTTGCCGGGCCACAGGCCCGCCCGGCCAAACACGGCCGAGCGACTCGGCTTTCCGGTCAATCTCCTCCGGCGTCGGTCCAGGGCTCGTTCCCAGGCAGCCAGCGACCGGGCAGGAGCTGGAACCGCGGGCCTTCGGGTTGATCCCGTGGACCGGGCACGAGAAGAACGCTTCACTCTGGGCCTCCTCGTGGCAGACTTGGCAGATGCCGTTGGCGGTGGGGAGCCCGTCGTCACCGACCAGCCGCACGATTCCGGTCGGGGAGTGGAGCTTGCAGGTTCCCCAGGTGGCATCGGGGAGAACGTCTCCGTCGAACCGCGAGTCGGCCACACTTCATCCTTCCAACGCGGCTGCATTGTCACGCGCCCAATGACGCGCTGGTGGCTCGTACCTGAGCGCCGCGTCGAAACACTCCCTACACAGATCGCCCTGGTCCGATGGGAAGTAGACGTGGAGCGCCATCGTCTTGCCGTAGATCATGGGGAGCAGGACTTGCTTTCTGTTGACCTCGACGAGGTCCGCCGCTTGGACGACGTGATCGCAATAGTCGCAATGGATTTGTTGGCTCACGTCACTTCTCGAGCGTCAGATCCTGCTGCACGTCGAAGTTCATCACGCACCCGCAGCCGAACGGGTACTTGACGCGCTCGTCCTCCTCGACCAGGAGTTGGGCCTTGATCTCGGCACCACGGTCGTAGCCCTTGAGCTTCACGATCAACAGGTTGCCGGTCTTGGTCTCCTTTAGCTCGTGTCCGATCACCTTGCAGCGGTACTTCATGCGATCCTCCATGGGTTCCCGCGGATGTTAGTCCTCGTCGCTTTCCTTGCCCCACGACCACTCGCCCGGCTCGTCGCCTTCCTTTGCGTTCTGCACTGATACCTGCTGGCTGCCGGCGAGAAATGCAGGGCCGCTTAGACGCTCACCTGAAACCTTGACCACCATCAACGGAACTCTCTCACCGAGACTCACGAGGTCGCCCCTCACGATTTGTACTGGGCCGCTCGTGCCTCCAATCGCACTGTAAAAAGCGTTCGCGAAGCTGGCATCGTTCTCGGTCAGCCGGTAGTGGACGATGTCGCCTTGTCGCACTTTCTTGCTCATGCCGTCCTCCCCGGATTTCTCCGGATGATCTCATCGATCTTCATGCGCTCGAGTTCCTCGGCGGTGGGTCTGCGGACGCGCCGGCGCGAGCGGCGAACGATCAGCGTGTCGGTGGCGGCCGAGCGGTTGGGGAACAATCCACGCGCGATCCCGGTCGGCACCACGTCGGTGACATCGGGGAGTGCAGCGCGGAAGCTGCGGACCCGCGCGACGGCGCGACGCTGATCGGTTGCCACGACCGCAGTATCGCTCCGGGGCCGCTTGCTGTCAATCCCCCTTGACGGAGCGCGGTGGCGGTCACATACTTCCTGATGTCCGAAACGTCACGGATCGGGCGGCGGCGCTGGTTTCGGACAACGCCGCCTTTCCGGTTGGGCGAGGTGGGCGCACGCAGCCCGCCGCTCGCTCCGTGGTCGTCGCCCGCGCTGGAGGCTCCCCACAACCGGAGACCCAACGTGCCAAACGATCGAAAGCCACGCCGTCACGAGTTCCTGTTCTGTCCCCGCGACTATCTGTTCGACCCCGCTGTCGTCCGCATGAGCCTCCAGGCCCGGGGGGCCTATTCGACCCTGCTGTTCGAGCTGTGGGATCAGCCTGAACCTGGGGTCGTGGTGTCCGACCATGGCGTGCTCGCAGCGATGGCCCGCGCTACCACCGACGAATGGGACCTCGTAAAGCACCAGGTTCAGGCAGCGTTCGACGCGGACTCGCGACCGGGCTTCTGGGTTCAGAAGCGCATGGTCGCCGAGCACGAGCGCCAGGATGAGTGGGTTGCCGAAATGCGCAGGCGCGGCCACTTAGGGGCCGAGAAACGATGGCACCCTCTTGGCAGAGCCATGGCTCCTCCAAGGCAGCCCCATGGCACCCCCATAGCCGATTCCCAGGTTTCCCAGGTTTCCCAAGAAGAAGAATCAACACACTTGCCCATCTTCGATGGGCAGGCGGGTCCATCGCCTTCGGCGAACGGAAAGTCACCGAAGGACGACTGGCTCGAAGCCTTCGACCAGTTCTACTCCGACTACCCGCGCAAGGTGAAGCCGGACGCTGCGCGCCGAGCCTGGCTGGCGATCAAGCCATGGAGCCAGGACCGCTGCGACCAGGTGTACCGGGGGATGGTGCGGTGGAGGGAATACTGGTCGAACCGAGAGACCCCAGTGGACAAGATCCCCTACCCTGCCTCGTTCCTGAACGGGGGCCAGTGGAAGGAGCCGCCCGGATGAAGGCCAGAGCCACTAAGGCGGCCAAGCCAGAGGCTCCTGGGGCCTTCCTGACCGACGGGTCGTACTCGAGCGACGGCGAGTACCGGCACCGCGGACACCTCGACTCGCTGGTTCGATCGCTGGTGGCGCAGCGGCGCAGCGGCGCTCTGTCGCTGTCACTGGCCTGCCGGGCGATCCGGGCTGCGAACGCGGTCGAAGCCTTCCGGTGCGTCGGCCAGTGGGAAGCCTGCGAGCACTGGGCGCTGGCTCGGAGTTCGACGTCGGCCGAGGAGGCGGTGAAGCGGGAGGGCCGCGGGGTGACGGGGCACTGGTGCGGCCAGCGCTATGCCGCGGGCCCGGAGCGGGACTGCGATCAGGCGGCGCATCGGGTGGTGAGGATGCCGGGTCCGGATCTGGTCGCTCAGGTCGCGGCGTCGATGGAAGATGACCTACCGGCTCCGGAGTACGCGGAGCCGGTACCGAAGGCCAGGACCGGGGAGTCGAGCGGCGCCCCCGACGAAGCCTGGTTCGCACGGCAGGCCGCCCGAGGGAGGCGCTGATGGGACGTGACGAACGGGACAACCGGACCAATCGGATGGTGGTACTGGACTCGATCCGCGGCCACGAGAGCACGGTAGCGCACGGATTCAACCACACCGGAGGCCGCTGCCCGAAGTGCAACTCGCCGCAGCAGGCGGTGGCCTTCTGCCTACCGGGGTCTCTGGTGCTGCCGCGGCTCTCGACCTGCGAGCTGGAGGGAGAGCACCTGCACCGGGTCTGCGCGGCCTGTAAGTACCCGTGGATCGAGCGGTGCCTGGACCAGGCGATGCTCGCCGAGCAGCAGGGCGAGGCGGTGGCTGAGAGCGAGTTGGCGGCGGCGCTGGTGGTGATCCTGGAGAGGGCCGGGGGGGCCGAGCTCGATCAGGCGCTGGTCGGTTCGCGGCGCGGCTGGGTGATTCGATTCGCCCGCGACCCAGGAAAGCGGACTCTCACGCTGACCACCGAGCCGCCGAAGCCGCAGGTGGGTACTGCGACCCACCCGAGCCTCGAGGTCGTCGCAGGAGGCGCTCCGGCATGATATTCCTGAAACGAGTCGGGCCTATGGATCTGATCGATAAGGGGTACGGGGTCGCCTACCGATGCCACAGCTCGCTGTTTTCCGTGGTCGCTCCGGTGCCGCTGAACTGGTTGGTGGCGGCGGCGGTCAACTCGTGGTGGTGGGCTCGTTCGGCTCCGATTGCCTGGGAGTCGCCGCGACAGCGGGTGATGCGCAGAGCCTACCGAAGGGGCTACGAGCGCGGCCTCTCGGCGGGTCGGCGGGCTGGATTAGAGAGCTGGCAAAAGCTCCGTGATCGCGAGTTGGTGGTGGCGCGGGCCGAGGCTGAGGTCGCCAAGGACCTGGTGTTGAGGATTGCACGGGAACGCGACCTGGAGGCCCAGCGGTGAAGTCTCATCCGGTGACTCAGGCCCATGCGCCTAACCTACACGCCCAGCTTCGCCAGGCCACCCAGGCGGCGGCGGCGCGCGAGCGCCTCATGCAGGACCGGATCGCGGCGCTGGAGCGCGAGCTCCGCACCCTGCGCTCCGATAACGAGCTGCTGCGCCAGAAGAAGCGGGTCGCACTCCCGGAGGGCTGCACCCGTGAGCCACGCACTGGGCCAGCGCAGGAGATCAACCTGGTGGCGTGGCGGGGCGCGAAGGGCAATCGCCGCCGCTGGCGGAAACCAGAACCCCGGCCGGGTCCGGGAGCCGGACCAGCGGGAGCCGGACGCGGAGGCTCGACCTCCACCGCCCCGGCCGGGTCTACCGAATGATGGCGCTCGGGGCCAGGCTCGCTTTGCCGGGGAAGGTGGAGCGGGCCGCCCGGGCACCGTCGAACGGAGGGGATCGGTGATGAGCCGGGCCTGGATGGTGTGGACCAACCTTCACAGACGGGCGGTGGAAACGGCCCACGCGGTCGACCTAGAAACCAGACGGACCCTGTGTGGCTTCGCGGTCCCGGAATCGGCTACTGAGGCGGTGATCGGAGAGCCTCGACATTGCCGGGTTTGTCTGTGGTGGGCGAAGCGACGGAGACGGTCATCGGCTGCGGAGCGGCGATGATCCTGGTGCGCGACCACCGCAGTCGGTTGGTGGCCGCAACCGTCGATGCTCGGTTCCTGTGCGGGGCACCCTATGGCTGCGCGGCGTTGACCAGAATCGGCCAGCCATGCCTGCACCCGGCGTGGCGCCAGGTGCCGTGGCGCGACGAGTCGCTGGCGCTGTGCGTTCAGCATGCCCGAGCCGCCCAGCGACGACCGCTCGAGCTATGGACGACGACCCTGATCTCCTTTCGGCAAGCCCATCCCACCGCGCCTCACGCCCGCCAACACGGACCGGTGACCGGCTGACCGGTCGGCGATGATGATAGAGAAAGGGCAGCGCATGCGTGGCCTGGTCTGGGGTAGCGGCCACTGCTGGATCCTCCATTGCGCCGCCGCCGAGTTCGATGGACCGATCCTGCTGCTCGAGTTCGATCCTCCGCTGCCAGGATTCAAGCACTACCGCGATGGCCTGTGCCGGTCCTGCTACCGCCGCTTCATGGAGAACCCGGCGTTCGTGATGCCGCCACCCCCCGCCGCACCACCTGCCGCCACACCACCTGACCCCTCACCCCACACCCCGAACACGCCAGACGCCTAGCGTCCACCGGCGGCCGCGGACTCCACTCCACCACCCTCCCGCACTTCAGGCACTCCAGCGTCTGCACCACCCGCGGACCGGAGTGTTCCACGTGAAACTACCCTCCTCTCCCGATATGACCCGCTCGCTCAGGAGCGCCCAAGCCAGTGCCCCGGGCACCACGCCCAGACCCAGATCAGGATGGGACCCAACCGGAACGCTCCACCTCCCAGTCTATGCCCAGTACCCCCCAGCCAGCCAGATGGGACCCGCCAGTACACGAGTGCATGGGGCCCCATCACCATCTCTCACACCGCTGCCCGATGAGCCTCTCGCGACGGGTGGCGACGCCTTGCGCACTCGCACGCGTGCCTGGTGCCGCTGGCGCCGGGCGCCTGGAGACCGGATGGGCGGCCCGCGCCTGGTCGAGCTCGCAGGATCTGAGGCCGACTGGCCGGGTCGGCCGGCCTCGGCTCCTTCGCTCCCGCTCCCGCTCCCGCTCCCGCTCACCGCTCCAGCGGTCGCTCGTGCGTCGATGGGCGTCCGCTCTCCAGCATGGGTGCTTCTGCATCCTCGAGCTCCTGGGTGCCTCCATGGGGCTCTGTGCCGTTGTATGTAGCAGCGCGCGCGCGTCCTTATACGGGTGTTGATATACGGGTGTTGATCGGGGTCCGATTGGCTGCAATCGGTGGAGCTCGCGGATGCGGCTGGCGATGGCCTGGTGCGTTGCAGGATGCACGTTGCAGGGGTTGCATGGCGCACGGTTTTTGGGCGAGTGCCAGTGCGGCCGCAACGACTTACGGCCGGCACGCGGAGTGCATGGGCTTACTGTAGGCGCGTCGCGGCTGGAGTAGTGCCCGCAAGACGTGAGTCAACCGAGGCGCCTCGACGCTGTTACGCCGAGGGTGGCGCGCCAATCAAACCCCCTGGAGGCACCATGAGCCCCAACCTGAACAAAATCGAGACGCTGCTCCTGTCCATGATCGAGTTCGACCGCGAGTCGGCCGCCGACCTGCTGCGCTGGGCTAACGGCGAGATGGCGCGCCTCTATGGCCATGCGGTGGAGCAACTCTACGCGAGCCCCGAGAAAACCGATTGACAGCAATCGGCAGCGGTCCTACACTGTAGATGCGCGGGTCCAGTCGCATCCACCCCCTCTCGAATCCCGGAAGCATCGGGGCTGGGACGCCAGCGAGAAACGCGACTGGCCCGCGCGCAATCCGAAAGGAGCCCCTGAGATGTCAGAACGCCCCGTTTACCGCTTCCACACCGACCCTGCCCACGGCTGGCTTGAGGTCCCCCTCGGCGAGGTCGAGCGCCTCGCGGTCGAGGTCTCGGCCTGCTCCTACGTCTCGCCCGACCGCGCCACCGTCTACCTCGAGGAGGATTGCGACGCTTCCGCCTTCTTCAAGGCAGCCTGTCGCGGCCTTCCGCTGGATGTCGTCCCGTTCGAGGTCGAGATGATCGAGCACCGGAGCGATGCGCCCTGCCGGAGCTTCCGCCACTACACGCGCTGACCACCCGCACCCACCGCGCTCGCGTCTCTGCTCAGGGGGCCAGAGCCGGGCCGGTGGGAAGCGGGATCGAACGCCCCCAGTCCCCTGGAGACACCTTCCCCATGAATCAACCAACCTACGTCGCAGAAAGCCAAGGCCGAGCGGCAGTTGGCCTACCTGACCCGATCGGAACCCCCGAACAAGCCGTGACGCTGCTCAGCGAACTGGCCGAGTTCGACCGCGAAAGCTTCATGGTGCTGGCGTTGAACGCCCGCCATGCGCCGATCGCGCCCGCCGAGACGGTCAGCGTCGGCAGCGTAAACGCCTCGATCGTCCATCCGCGCGAAGTGTTCCGCTGCGCCATCCAGCGTGGCGCCGTCGCCCTGCTGGTCGCCCACAATCACCCGAGCGGCGACCCCGAGCCGAGCGCCGAGGATATCGCCATCACCAAGCGGCTGGTGGACGCTGGCGAACTGCTGGGCATCGGCCTGCTCGACCATATCATAACGGCGCGCGGAGGCGCCTGGCTGTCGATGCGCGCGCGCCGGATGGGTGGCCTATGAGCCTCCTCCCCCTGAATCGTCGCGCGCGCCGGGCGGAGCGCCGCCGTCTTTACCTGGCGGCCGCCTGCTCCGACAACCTGGGCCGGCTCCATAAGCTCGCGCGGCGGCCGGTGTTCGCCCAGGGCGCCCGATGATCCGCCGCGCCTTGCTGCTGGCTGGCGCCCTGGGCACCCTGCTGGTCGCCGGCTGCCCGATCTCAGCTCCGCCCGTGCCCTGCACCACGGACGCCGATTGCGCCCACCAGCACCCGGGCGCCACCGGCCCATACTCCTTCCCCGAGAAAGGACCACTCCCATGATAATCGCCTCGCTCGAAGCCACCCGCCTCGCCGCCTTCCAAGCACGCATGGCGTCCCAGGTCCTGGAACGAGCTCGTGCCCGCTTGGTCGGCTCCGGCGCCGACTACGCCATGCTTACGGAGGTCTCGGCCTTGCTCCGCGAGGTGGAGCGCGGCGCGCGCCTCGCCGCCTGGTACGCTGACGCCGGCTTGGACGCCCTGGTCCGCGAGGGCCGCGGCCCGCGCCTGGTCAAGAAAGGAACCCCGCAATGAACCGCGAGACCTGGGACTACAACGCGCACGACCCGCAATCCGGGGCCGCCTTCCTGCCAGCGCACTGCCTGTGCCAGCGCCACAACGGGCCGTGCGACCGTCCCGCCGGTCCGGATGCAACCTGGCAGGCGTGCTCCGACTGCGCCGCCTTCTGCGACCCGCCAGCGCGCCGGCCGTGCGGCTGCGGCTCCGGCCTGGAGTCACGCGAACTGCTGGACGCCCGCTGCATCTACTGCGGCCGCGTCTGCGACCGCTGCGAGGCCGAGAAGCGGGCGGAGTTCCGGCCCGACATCTTCACTGATCCGGACTACTGGACCGACGAGCCGGTGGACGATGATTGACGCCGCCGAGCACGCCGCCCGCGTCCGCGCGTACCGCCTGGAGTTCGCCCGGTGGCTCGCCCGCGTCACCTACGCCGAGGCCGAGCGCGCCTACCGCTCCGGCGTCCTGTCGGCTGACGGCTGGGTCTGCTACCTCGTCCTTTGGGCGTTCTCGGCGCCCCGCTTCTCGTACCTGGCCGAGGCGCCGCGGCTGCTGGTGCATGCTGCGTGCCGCGAGGTCGAGCCGTGAGCTGGCGCCGTTGCTCCCGCTGCGGCGACTGGGCCGAGTGCGAGCTCACCCGCTGCCGCCAGTGCGAGACCGAACGCGCGAAAGAGCGCCGCGGCCTGCCCGTGGTGCCGCTGTTTCCCGACCTACCGCCGGAGCCCGGGAAGCCCGGCCAGGAGGATCTTGACCTATGAACCGAATGGGACCGCGAAGGCCAACGCCAGGGGGCCGCGCCTAATGGCCCGTCGCCGAGGGTCGGCAATCGCCGGCTTGCACCGTGCGGCTTCACCCGCTCCGTCAGAGGGTGCATCGGCGCGCCCCTGGCGAAACTGATCCGCCCGGCGTCGCTGCGGGGGAGCCGAGATCCGCTCGGACCCCCGCACCGGGCGCAACCGTGGAGGGCGAGACGATGGACGCAAAGGAGCTGTTCGGCGAACCGATCCACAGCTACACGCGCGCCCAGGCGATCGAGGACGGGGAACTCGTGGACCTGACCGCCTGGGCGAAGGAAACCGGATTCAAGGTCCCGGTGGCGATCACACGCGCCGCCTGGGCCGAGTTCATCGACTGGCCGCAGGGACTGCGCCCGGAGCTAGGCCAGAGCGAGCGCGGCCGGGCGCATGACGTGCTGTGGATGATGTACCTCGCGGGCCGGCGTGCGAAGCCCGGGCAGATCCGGGTTGACTTCCGAGTGGCGCGGGTGCTCGCCGACGACCAGCGCAACGGCATGCACCCGACCGAGGGCGCGCTTTACGCGCTGTCTCACCCGGGCGACCACCACGAGCACGTCTTGACCATCATGCTTCTAGGAGAGGATTGAAAATGCTCGAATTCCGCTGCAACACCGAGAGCGCCGCCTTTGAGGGAGACCAGCTCAGAACCGAATGCGCCCGCATCCTGCGCGCCATCGCCCACCGCGTCGAGGACGGCGGCGAGCCGCTGGACGCCTGGCATACCATCAACGACCTGAACGGCAACGATGTCGGCCGCTGGCGGGTGGAGCCTTGAGGTTCCGCCTCCAGCTCGAGCCCGGCGACCTGGTGACGTTGCGTGGCGAGACCGTGCGGCGCATCGTCCGCGCCGTGTGGCTCGGCCGCTGGCTGCTGCTCGAGGGCCGCCGGGTGATCCACCGAGACGAAGTCTCCAGCTACTACCACGAGCGCCGCGGATCGGTCAGGCGCGAGAAAGGAGCGAGCTCTTGAGCGAGACCTTGCGAATAGGGGACCGCGTCATGTGGCGCGGCGGATGGGGCAACCACGCGGCACGGCCGGCGCAGGTCGTCCGGTTGACGCGCTGTGCGCCCGGTGAGAAAGAAGGCGGCCACGAGATCGACGCCGCGCCCTGGGCCCTGGTCGTCGTTCCAGCCTCCGGCTACGTCGTGGACCTCGATAACGGCCACTGGGCCTACGGCGAGCAGCTTCGACCAGCCGTGCGATTGCGGGAACGATCACTACCGGAGCGCCGCCGACCTCGAGCGCGAGCGGATCGAGCACGAAGGAATAGGTGGTGAGGCGCGCCCTGCTCGAGTTCGGCGCTATGCTCCTGCTCGCGCTGATCTGGGGCCTACTCGGCTGGATGGCGTTCGCGGCGCTGCGTTAGGGCCGGCCGACGTGACGCTCGGCGTGGTTGCCTGCGCCGGTCGCGCGCCACTTTCGCCCGCCGGCACCGGCCGACCCTAATGAGCAGCTCCGACCGCGAGTAGCGCCTGGCGAAGGTCCGTCACCACAGCCACCGGCCCACCGCGCCACGCCGCGCGCCACTCCGCCTGCCGGCGCTCGCTCGCCCGCGCGTACCGCGCACGCTCGGGCGACTTGACCTCGAGTAGGTAGGTCGAGCGCCCACGGCCGACCAGTAGATCCGGACAGCCGCCGCCGACTTTCGATAGATCAACCACCGTGCAGCCGGCCATTCGTAGGTCGCGCACGATCGCGGCGTGGTTGGCGTCCAGCTTCACACGCCGCCTCATGGCCGCGCTACCAGCCAGACTCCCAGACGAGCTCGATCGCACAGAACGAGTTGAGGACATCGCTCTGCCACTTGAAGTGCTTGGCGGCATCGCAAAACAGACCGCAGTAAGCAACTGTCGCGGTTGAGGTTAGCAACACCGCAACGAACAGAGTAAGAATCAGCTTCTTCATGGGACCTCCCGCTTGACCAGTTCGACGCGTTCGACTTTGCCGCTGACCGGGGCGCCGAAGCCGGCCAGCACTCTCCAGCATGAGCCGTGATTTCGATACACCGCATGCTCGAGCCTACCGTGATCCACCGGGCCCGCGAGGCGCACGATCTTGCCACCTGGCCTGGCACCGAATCCGATGGTTCGGACCGCCGCCAGAGTCACGCCGTCGCGCAGCGTCACCTGGATCGTAGCACCCGCGGGCCACTGGCTCACCGAGTCGGGTAGCCAGACGTTGTACCAGTGCAGGTCGGGTCTCGCCCGCAGCTCGGCGATCACGCAGTCCCCAGGCACCGGAATCGGTGGCAGTTCCGGCA
>Ga0209341_10002032_pt1 | contig 19527 bp, 32 predicted proteins | sample RifCSP13_2_FD_184020 | JGI IMG/M metagenome (GOLD analysis project Ga0209341, IMG submission 184020) | Soil microbial communities from Rifle, Colorado - Rifle CSP2_sed 13_2 (SPAdes) (version 2) | ecosystem: Environmental > Terrestrial > Deep subsurface > Rock core/Sediment | place: Rifle... | reverse complement strand
TCTCTGCGCTGCCAGCGCGGAGACTCATCTACCTCGATCTCAACAACAACAGCGTTCTTGTGCTTGATTGATGTCGCGTCAGGGTCAACGTACCAAGTCGCCTGCGCGTTGGCGTATGTCGCCGCGCGCGCAAAGGTGTTGGTGACGTTCAGCCCCGGCCAAATCTTCGAGAAGTCGCCGGTAGCCAAACTATTCACCTTGTACGTCGTTGATCCATGAAACACGCGCATGACAGACTCCAATCGACCTGCCTCACCTGCGCCACAACACGTTGTTGCTCTCGATTGTGGCGCAAGGGAAGTTTTCGATTGTGTCGCTCGCTCGGCCATCGCTCAGGCTATGCCGTCGTCGCGGATGGATTGCTCCGAGGTCGTCGCGAGAGTGCTAACGGTGAAACTCGCTTATTTCTAATCCCGATGTGACCGGATTTATCGCCTAGTTGTTTCAACCGATCCAGATACTCGGTCATCCCCAGGCTACCCTATCATCGGTTAGTATATTCCCGTTCTTCACTCCCGCCTGTACCCGACCATTGTCAGGTGCAAGCGGGAGGGGAGAACAGTCTACCCTACCCTTACCTCAACCTCAACCGTATCGCCGAACCAGCCCGTAACCGACAGCAACGTAATCGACATCCCCCGATCCCCGATGTCCATGGTCGCCAAAACCCAATTGCGGGCGGCGCGACAAGCAATGTCAAAGCGTGTATCGGGGTCAGTGATGGACTTAGGCACTTCTGCAACGTATGTCATGTCAACCTCCACGCTCACAGTCTACCACCAATCCAGCCCTGCGCGCATCGACCTTTATAGTACCTTAGTAATACCCATATATAGCCGGTGCAGGCGCATAACACTAAATGCAACTTGGATATGGCGGTTGACGTAATACCAGCCAGCCATAGACCCCAGTGCTTATGTAGTGTGACACACTCTAGCGTTCTACTCTGCGCTTCAACCTCCGAATGTGCTACATTCATTAGTGATTATCGCCGTTGCGCAATAGAACATGCGTGCGTGACACTACACGGTAGCGTAGTCACCCATTCTATGCCACATATGGCGGTACTAGTGACATAAGCACAGCCCTACCAGCCCATGCCACCACACGTTATGGCAACCAAACACAATATACAGTATGTTAACTTGTTCGCATAGCACGTACACATAACACACACCACACCTGCGCCAGCGCGGTATAGATGAAGCGCCTAGTCGAGCCTACGCTTTGCGCATAGCACACACACATAACAAGAACGCGCTATGACAAGACGAGTTATGCCAGTTGCAATAACGCGCCGAGTTATGATGATTCGCATAGCCAAAGCCCCCCCTTTGCGGGACATAAGATTTTGCGTTATGTCGCGTCCGTCTCGGTACGGCCCTTCCTATAAAATGAGGTTCCGAAAATTGTGGCTAAATCGAGGGGCGATAATCAGCGTAGGTATCGGACTTCGAGGAGTTACAGCCACGACAAAGGGGCTGGATATTGTCTATGTTATCAGTACCACCGGGCCGACCAAATCGCTATGCGTTTTACGTGAAATTATACTGCCTGAAATACCTCGGCAAATCGAGGGGGTCTGCTACAGTATGCCTGTGGCTCGTCCAGCGTGGCCGTGTGGCGTTTTACTGGTGCTGTGTGACGTTTGATACGTGTATTCGTCTTATGCTTTTGTGGTGTGGTGAAAATGATGAGGTACTGCGGTACTACCCCCTGCCGAGAGTGTGACATTTTGTGACAGGTGGTAAGGGCATAACGTTCGCTGGTTAGACTGTAGTCGTCGGCGGGTGTTCTTTAAGTGGATGTGTGGCCTGAGTCTGGCGGCTTTCTGTACCCCCCTTCCCCCCCCCACTTCTGGGCGTGTGCCACTCTAAAATAGGGATATGCGGGTAGGCAGGGCGGGCAGGGGATGGCGTTTCACGGTGGGGGAGTCCTTTATGTCAACTCCCGGTAGGGATTTCTTGTGGGGGTGATTCCCTATAATGTTCGGCTGACGATGTGGCGGTCTCCAGTTGTCTGCCACACCAGGGACAGTAAGACCACTTTGGCCCGTCATACTCTGCGCCGTGAACGAAGGCCATTACCTCTATTCTGCGCTGAGTGATATATCCAAGAGTGCATGTTTCTGAATCACACCGATTATCCATATGTCTCCAGTAGCCCGTGGACGAGTAGACGTGTCGCTTGATGTAGTACCATTTTGTCTTTATTGGCCTCATACCAAGGCATCGGATTTCCCTGTCCAGATATTGCCTGTCCAGCGCCAATCCAATCGGCTACCATTTCACGGATATAGGTTTCTGGAATAGGCATGGCGTCTAGACTCCCGCCATCTCCAATTGAAATCCAGGCTTGCCAATGATGAAGATTGCGCTGATGGGATAACCATGCGTACTTAAAGTCAAGCGACTGGGCATTTGGGTCGTAAGAACCACTGGCATCCCTAACTTTTCGCGGTGTGCCATCTGGATTGAAGAACTGGTGAACATAGGGAGACCATTCGCGCCTAGTGAACTTTGTCCAATCATGAATAAGTGCTCTCCAAATGGGCACGCCCATCTTTAGACATGCCCAAAATACATACCACTTGTGCCTCAAAACATATCTGAGATAATTCCAATGCGATTTCACGTCAACTCCCTAAAGGGATATTGGATTCGACTCCGTTTGGTGCGCCCGCGTCTAATTCCCGCTGACTTGGTATGGCATCCCCGCAGTTTCCACACACACCGCCCAAAGGCCCCCTTCTGCTATCACACTTACACCATCCAACCAGCACAAATTTCCTCATTCGGTTGGGCAACATCAATGGTCGATAGGTTTCCTCAAATGGTTTCATAGTGATATTCTGGTTCGTTTAGTTTCCTTGATAGTGCCATCGGGGTTGGTGTTTTTCATGTCCACCACCCCACCCTGCTGGTACAGTTCCCAGAACCCATCCTCGTCCACGTCGTCATGTTCTTGCCACACCGTCCAGCCTGCTTTGATGAGATCGCGGTAATGGTGTCTCACCCGCCATTCGGGTTCGGTTGGTTCGTCGGGAGAGTCGGGAATGGCTTGCATCATCGTCTCTTGGTGTTGTTGAGAGAGGCATAGGCAAAGCGCCTCTTATAGCTCAGTTCAATTTCACCGGAAGTCATGTTCCACACACACTGGCAATTCCCTATGTCGGAGTCGCCACACTCTGGGCAGGTTGGCGTCACTGGAGCGAACCCACCATGTTCAGGTTCCACTTCTCCTGCCCTGAGAAGACGTTGACGTTCTGCGCGTTTAGCACGACAGGATGGGCATCGCACCGTTGCTTTCCCATGCTCTGTCACAGTCACTTCAAATGGCGCATGGCATTTAATGCAGACCGCAGTCACCTTATGACAACTCCCCGTAGGGATAAGCGCCCTACCCCGCCGATGAGAGATGGGACACTGATAGACTATGGATAAGGGTCTCCCACAGAATAGCCATCGCATTCCTCCTTTGATATGTTGATGGCAACGGGATGTCTGGGCACGGCATCGCCCGCCTCTGGAACAACAATGATGGTACACCCACTGTCCGTAGTGTATTTGTCAGTGATTATCCCAGAGACACATCCTGTCAGAACTAATAATGCCAATAACAAAGCAATGACTTTAATTTTCATTGTCGTCTCCTATGCCATACATTCTAAGTCACAAGCCCCAATAACACAATGGTACTATAGTCATGGGGCCATAAATGGGAATCCCCCACCGTGGCAGGGGATTCCTTTTATGGCATGGATGGTTAAGGCAATGCTTCCAAGAACGCCAACATCACCTTGGCGCTGTTGTTGGCTGCAAGCTGGAAGAATGTCCCAATCTCGTTCTGTCCTGGCCCACCACCAGCTAGATCGGACAGGGAACGGAATATGATAAAGGGTACGTGCTTCACAACCGCAACCTGGGCCACCGCACTACTTTCCATATCAAGAGAATCAGCCTCCCATGTGGAAAAAGCATAGTCACGATAGGCCGCATTGTCCACGAAGGTCGGGCCTGCCACACCATATCCACCAACCTTGACGACAGGTGATTCAGTGAGGCACACACCGCTGGCCGTGCATCTATCAAGCACCACATCGTCAGCAATGGATTCTGCCACCGCTACCATTTCTGGATCGGCATCAAACCACCAATAGCGCGTCTGCCTATCAGGTGTCCCTATAACGGTTGTAATGCCCACTGACTGAGGACACATCATGCCATAGCAGGGTAACACCTGATTGGGTGGCACTTGGAAAGTTCCATCGGGGTTCTGCCGAACAAAACGGTTCTCTTGGTATTCTGCCCATCGTGCGGGAACTACAACATCCCCGATGTTCAGGTCAGGGTTTACCCCACCAGCAATGCCAGAATACACGATTCGAGTAATCCTGAAATGGTCAAGGACAGCCTCAGTAGTCATGGCCGCGTTGACCATCGACACGCCAGACAGGGTAAGAATGACTTTATGGCCCGCCAGCGTGCCAATGTAGACCGTCCTCCCATTCAGCACTACAGCCTTCTCAATCACCGCCTGCGCTTTGAACGCTTCCAGTTCCGCGCCGAATGCCGAGATGATGGCAATGCGCGGAGCTTGGTCAAATCCTTCGGTGGCTGACACCCTGCCCACCAAGGCCGCCAGCACCAATGCCACAACGACGAATAAGCCCCAACGTTTACTGCTATTCATTTGTGTCCTCCTGAGGGATTTGTCACCATTATAGCACAATAGCACACTTACCATCCTTTGTCTTCTGTTACTGTCACAGACTTGTCAGGGACGTGTGTGATGATTCTCATTGACCCATTCACCAAAACAGGCAAATCCACACCAAATGCTCTGCCCACCGCATCGAGACATTCAAACCAGTCTGGACGTGCAATGGCAATGGACATTATAGTTCTCGCCACGTCTTCTCTAAAGTATGGACGCAATTCTCCCAAATCCCGCGTGCCATCTGCTAGGTGTTTCACGAAATCATTTCCTTTACTGCATCCTCCAGCAGTTTCTTGGCGTATGCCAAGTCATACGCGCCGCGTCCATTCTTGACCGTTGCCATCAGGCGCTTCGATGCTTCAATCTCAGCATGGGCTTGGCGGTCTCTCCATTCTTGTGATACCCACTTACTCTCCATTATCGACACTGGCTTAATTTTCCTCTTCATGGATACTCCTAATCTCCATCGGACATATCAACGCTAAACCGATTGATTCGTTCCGGTTTGATGAACTGAGTCTCTTCGCCGTCATAGATGCCCATACCCACCAATAGAAGTCGATCCATAAATTCAGCGAGTCGGTCACCTGGCACGGTCACAAATCCTGTTCTGCGCTCCCCCGTTTCATCCGTGTAATAAACGCGGATGAATATATGCTTTTTGTTGTGCGCCACGTTCCATCCCCCCGCGAACAGAACGCAGGCTTAGGCCAGACTGTAATGTTTGTTTGGGCTTATCCTGCCATATTCCAATAACACCATCACGACATAAAATCTCGTCGCTCATGTTTCAGGTTGCTCCTCTGCGAATGTAAATTGTTCCTTGGGCAGCCCTCCAATCTCGTCCAGAATTTCATCTACTTCATAGTTGGGGTTGAACTGAATCCCCAAGTTGTGATTGGTCTCATCGCGCCATTCCAGCCATCCAGCCTCGATTAGAAAGTTCCGCATGATGATTCCAAAGCCCTTCGTCAGTATACGCCCAGAATCCGCAAGCGATGCGTGCGTATTCCAGTCATCCTCTGTTATGCCTATTGACTTGTCTGACAAGCCTATCACAAATGCAATGATGGCACGCTTATTGATTTCGCGGGCGTCTAATTTTGCCCTGCTTTTAGGCGCAGCGCGCAACATGACTGGCATCATGTTAGAGACGCCTGGCAATTCTTTAAGACGGTGTTGCTCTCTGAGTACAGCAATCTGCCCCTTCCACTTTTCCCGCTCTATCACCACTCCTTCAGGAGAGTGGAACGGGTCACTCAACTCACGCCATGAGCGATATACCAAGAATAGGCCCGATAGTGTGACAGATATGAACAATGACAATGCAAAAGGACGAAATAGAATTCGCACAGATGAGATGAGGTCAGCCCCCTCTGGGAACTCTAATGTCTTTACGATGACTGGAACAACTAGGGCGGGAAGTCCTATCGTTACCACAAGCCCAGCGACAATGGCAAAACATCCTGGTGCAGTAACATAAGTAATATCACCTACCCGTGTAAATACTTTATATGTTACGGCCCCGCCCACAGTCAAGAAGATGCCCCACAAAATCGCATACCAGTCCCATCCCTTTAGAAAAGTGTTAATGACTATGTAGAACAGGACTTGAATCGCCTCAATGGTAAGCGTCGAACCCCAAAAGTATCTCAGGAGAAGCCCAAATTCAGACTTCTCCTCTACTTTGGTTTGGACGGATGGGATACGGCCTATGCCATAAAAACCTTGTCCGCCACCGTTGCCATTCTTGTCAGCCATTACACTTTCCCGCTCAGGGCCAGCCACATAAGCACTGGCAATGCCACCACTGCAATTACAGCCCTTGTCGTCTCATCGGGTATCACATAAGCAAAAACAACAGTGATGATAATGGCAGGTATCCCGATGAATGCCACGATGGTTATAAAGAATCTCAGCGTTGTGAACACATGCCATATAGACCTGATGCCAATGGCAACCCCAATGATGGCGATAATGGGATTGTCCAAAACGGGAACAATCCATTCTCGAAACACCGTGATGTTCGGCTGTGTCACTGGATCATATTCAACCCAGTGCGTCACGGCATAGACTGGCACAAATAGAAACCAGAACAGGAATCCTAAGATGTCCAGCGATGCAGTCGTTTCACCCCAAGTATAGTCCGCTACACGATAGGCAGTTCGCTTGATGGATTTGACAGCGCCAGAAATCATGTTAGACATTGAACTTCACCATCAGAACCTCGCCATGTCCTCGATAATCTGCATCGCTAAGTATTGCAGATGCGCCACGGCTTTCCCGAATTCTATGGCTGCCCCAGTGATGCGCTTGCCCCGCTTGGTGAATTCTAGCACCGTTTTATAAACTGTACTCACAGCTTCAAAGTCTGCCTTGTCTGGAGCTATCTGGTCAAAGCGCCCCTTGGCCGCATAGGAAATCCACCCGAAGGAACGCCGTGGGATGAACTCAGACATTACGCGCAACCCGTGACGTGGCTTAATCTTACCTTCCGCCTCAATGTGTTCAAGGCAGAAGTTCAGCATTTTTTGTATCTGTTTTTGTTGTTGGCGATTGAGCCTATCCGCACTACGCCTGCCCGATTTAGCCATGTAAGAAGTCTGCCTACCTTTCCGACATCCTTTACCGTGTACTGAAAGACACTTGTTAGAAACGTATGATTCCGAAAATGGGAGATTAGAATCTGACTTTTCTTGTTACAAATCTTACAAAGCCGATCAATTCCGACTATTTCCGACTATAAAATACATGCCACACAAAGCGACCGACATGAACAGTGCCGATGTAATTTGCTCCTCCTAGCACAGGATGACGAGTCCCTATGACAAAGAATGAATAGGCCGCATCAGTTTCGTCTTCGTCAACTAGCATCCACACGTTAATGAAATAATCTCCTGAAATGGATGCCTGCTCCTGATAAACATTCAATGGAATCGCATTGCGTTTGACAACAATCTCGGAATAATCGTATATCGGGATAGTGTATTTCCAGATTGTTTTCATGTTCTGTTCTTTCCGAAGTCCAAAACATCCATCGCAAAGAACACGAAGATAAGAACGACAAAGGCAGAGCCGACATCCCTTACAAACTTGTCAGTCGCCTCGGCAGATATAGCGTATGCGACAATGATAGCACTAAAGACAATCGCGGTTCTCATGGTGTCTCCAATTGTGAACTCCAGAATGTCCGATAATTCTCTTTCGTCACACCCCTCGGCAATTCTGGCCCATCCTCGAAGCGGTAATTAACTTTAAGCCATTCATGAACCTTATCAGTAATAGGCAGCCAATCGACATACGGCATTGACCAGTGGTGATTGAACCAGCCTTCCCATTCATCACTATCAATGTCTGGCTCGGTAATGCAGTTTACTCCAATGCCTGTTTCGCCTGCCTCAAGAAGTGGCCGCCCATTATGCGTCATTGATTCATCAACATACCACTCGTCAATCTCATCAATGATAACTTCTGCACCACAGATAGGGCAGGTGGCTACTGCGGGTGGGATTTGCGGAATGAAGTCAGATGCAACGATTTTCATACTGTCTCCGTTACGTCAACTCCCTGTAAGGAGTCAAAACGGCCAGCACTCATCGTGGATGCCCACCCTGCGCCCCAAAATGGCGCGGGGCTTGTGGCACTGGTCACATACATAGTTGCCATTGGCTACCCAATGACGTAATCGGCCAAGATACCACCCGGCATGATTCCACCACCACACATTAAGGCGAAGTCCGATGCGCGGCCCACTCACATCATGCCATCCTTCATCTTTGCCGCATCGAGAACATGATAACAAGTAAATCCCGTCATCTTTCCATCGGTGCTCCCAGAACCAGCACCAGAATGGTATACCCGCTTCACGCCAAGCAAGTTTCATTTGTCCCTAGCCCTTCTATTCGCTTCATTCTGTTCATTTTGCCTCTCTATCATCTAGCCCAATCCAAATCCAAATCGCAAAAGCGACAATGATATTCAATGCCCCTGCAATTATATGCCACCATTCCACAGTATCTAGGGCATCAAGCACAACAACAACGCCATTGAAGAACATCGCAATTTCTAATGTGCTCGACACATACAATGGCAGTTTCATGTCAGCATCCACGAATGGCAATGAGTCCAAAAACAACGATAACTCCCACAATGGTTGCCAACACAATAACGGCCTCAATGTTCCTATCAAGGAATTCCCAGAAGTTCATTTCATCTCCGCCAAGTCAAAAATTGGCCTTGGATGCTTCGGCGCTGGCACGTTGGGCCATTCATAAACTGGAAGCCCTAATGACATCGCATACCCCCGTTCGATGCGCGCCCCACGACTTTTCTCCCATTTGGGGAGTAGCACCAGAAAGTCGCATTCCAGCAGGACTTCCAGATTGCCCTGCATGAAGTCTTCCCAAGTGCATTTGCTATCCTTTTCAAATAAGGCTTCGTTAAGGTGCGCGCAAAACACCGTGTAGCCCTTCTCCCAAAGTAGGATTGACACCGCCCGCGCCACACGAATGTTGCCTTCTATGTTCCCTGAGTAGGGGCCAGCTACGTAAGCTATCATCAATCAAATACCCAAAACTGATATTTTGGAGTCACTTCGGTAGAAACTTCTACTGGTTTATCCTCAGCGACCATTATCCGATAATGCTCATCACACAGCCACACCAATTTATCGTAATATCTTTTGTGTTCTGCATTTTCGCCACATCTGGGTCTCTGATTCCCATGCGGGAATATTGGGTATTCGCAATGGTGAACCTCGGACTGTTCAGATACGCTCTCGGTCTTAGTCATTTTCTCGTGTTGCGCGCTGACTGACTTGGACGGCAATTCCCTGACGGCAGCATAAAATTGCTCAGAGTATACCCAATGCCTCCCAAGAAGTTCGGAATCACGCGCCATCGTTTATCCCCTTGTCACCACTGAACCTCGAAACCAATTCCCATCACCATCACTTGGAAGTTCCTCAGTCGCCCATAGAAGGCTGCACCGATGATAGTTATGCCAAACAGCACAATGCCGAAGCTGAACTCCCTGCCCAATGTCAGACACCCGTCTTTTCTGTGCCAGTCACTAATGAAGTACATAATCACCACCTCTTATCGGTCATCTCACAGCCCATGAACCGTTATTCCAGTGCGGGCTATCATCTGAAGCACCTAGCAAGCCATTCCGTCAGCCCTCCTCAAATAGAGACAGAGACTTGGTTTTGTCTTCGGTATTCCGCATGTTCTTTTCTTGGAAAATGACACATTCGTCTCCAGATAGGGGATAGACTGGATTTGGGAAAACAATAGGGCTTTTTCGGTAGTCCAGATATGCGCTAGGCCAAACCATGGGGTATCCACACTTCCCTGGCTGACTTGTGAGAGTCCTGCCAGTCGTCGGGTTAATGCGTGGCTTATAGAATTTGCAATTTCCACAACATTTGTCGATTGTTGTCATAGGGGCATTATAGGCCAAGTGGCGTCAGGAGACAATGGTACTTAGGTAATGGGGGGCGGTAGTTATGTTGACTCCCTATAGGGATTCGGGCAAAAGTCTGTGGAACCGTCTCAGAAATTCTATCTCAGCCACAACAGGATTCCAGAACTCCAAGATTAGGCCAGATATGCCGACGGTGGGCACATCCCAATCTTGGGGCGGTGTACTCATGGCTTGGTCACGCTCATTGACTAGAATGAGTGTGTCTAGGCGTTTCACTTCATCTGGAATTGGCAATGTCAGGCCATACTTTTCAGCAATGACTTTGAGTGCTGCATCCTCATAGCCAGCATACTCTTTCAGGTACGGTTTGATGGGGCGGGGAACATCTGCAAGATAAGCCTCTGCCGCATCATGGAGCAAGCCCCATAGCCTGTTCTCTGGAGAACACGCGTCGGACAGCAAACAGCAATGCTCAGACACAGAAAAAAACCTGAGCGTGTGGCCGTTGAATCGACATTGCATGGATAGGCTGTGGGCAATGTCTATAATGTCAATGTCGTCGGGACACATGTCTAGCGGGTACACAGCCCTGCCCTGAAATGTCTGCATCCAGGAGCCGAAATGTGCCTGTTTTTGGTGGTCACCGGCCCCCATGGTTTTTCTCAACATATTTCCAATTGTCTTGTTTGACCGATATATTTCTTGCCATTAACTTGATTTATAATTGCATAGACAATGCCGTAACTCACTTTTAATCCCCCTTCTGCTTGTCTGCCCATTCCATCAAATCTTCAGAGCGATATTTAGCCTCCGAATCTCTCAGGTTTTTAACGGCCACATTGAAATAACTCTCCTTAAGCTCGATTCCAATAGCCTTGCGCCCAAACCGAATTGCTTGATATGCCTCACTTCCAATCCCCATAAAGGGCGTTAGGACGGTTTCACCCGGATTGCTATACAACTTTATGCAACGTTCTATCGTGCCCAACTGTAAAGGGCAAATATGACGCTCATCGTCTTTGTCCCTTGCCGTTGTAAACTGGAGGGTGTCGCTTTCATTGATGCCTAACCAAATTCCACCTGCCCAGTCGATCCACTTTTCATTGTCAATTTCTCCATTGGCAACTGGAAGAACAGGAATAGCATTTTCGCCGGGCTTCTTGAACATCAAAACCTGATCAAGAATAGCTGGACGCATGTCACTTGAATCCTTACGCAATTGCTGAAAAGCCAAAGCCTTTGCGTGGATTCGTATGCTTTGCGCTTGCGGATTCTTGGCTACGATTGCCCGGCCGATAAATGTCCATCCCCCTGCTTCATAAGCGCGGATGACTTCTCCGGGGAAATCTTTCATGCCTATATAGCCATCGCGGACAGCCATTGCAGGGATGTCGGCGGTGTGGACGCAGGTAATGCGTCCTGGCTTAGTCACACGCAGAATCTCCCGAATAAGAAAAGCATAGTGATTGAAGAACTCGGCCCAATCTTTGCTGTTACCCAAGTCGCGGTCGCTATCACTGTATACAAACAGATCGGCGAAAGGAGGCGAATAGACTGACAAATCAATCGAGTCATCTGTCAGTTCACTTAGGCGTGTGCATGAATCTCCAAGCATGGCAATCCAGCCATTGCCTGTAATGGTTTCCTCTTTGTATTCGACCTTGACATTGACTTTCTTCATTCCAAGTTCCTCCTGTTCATATCCCTTTACATGATTGATGAGTTCTTGTTGCATCATCTTTGCCATTGCCTCTTTCTTGAGGACATTGGAGTAGATTTCTTGTTCGGCGCTGGAAATGACGATGTAGACATTGACGGGTCGGGTTTGGCCGAAACGCCATTCTCGGCGTATGGCCTGATAGTACATCTCAAATGAGTCGCCCAATCCGAGGAAAGCCATGTTATGCGCACACTGAAAGTTCATTCCAAAACCGGCGATCTTCACCTTACTGATCATAACTTTGTACTCGCCATCTTGGAAATCCTCAATGGCCTTGGCCTTGTATTCTGGAGTATCACTTCCGACAATCTCTACAGAATCGGGAATGGCCTCATGGATTGCTGAACTCTCAGGATTTAATCCGCACCACACGATCCACTGCTCATCATTTCTGTTCACCAATTCGGCGGTCTTGGCAACACGTTCCTCAAGAGTAGAACGTCGCACCTCATGTCGGCCTTGAATGCCTTTCAAGCCAGTGAAGAACAATTGTCCCTCTGGCACATAATCAACATCTATGATAACAGGATAAATGTTGAGCGCAGGAAGAATGAAACCATCATCATCATATCCCAAGTCAGATGGCAGGCGCAGTGAGATGGCCCATGAGGACAACCAATGGTAGAATCCCTCACGCCCATGATGCCGCACACGCCACTCCTGCCCCTCTTTGTTGCTGTGCTTTCTGCGAACGATGGCCGTCCTGCCATTCCCCAACTCTGTGGCGATCTCGTCTACTTTGTTTGCATTGATAAAATAGGTGGCAAGCATGACTACATTTTTCATGACGCCCAAGAATTCTGCATGATTGCCAATTTCTGCTTGATCATTTGGGGCGGGCGTAGCCGTGCAGCACATCCGATACGGTGTGTCTTTGAACATCGCCGTGAGCTTGACCCTTGTCTTAGACGATAAGGCTTTCAAAATTGATGACTCGTCTAATACCACACATCCGAACATGGCAGGATCAAATTCCTCAGCCATTTCATAGTTTGTTATCCAGATTTTGTGATCGCCATCCATCTCACTTTGATGTCGGACATACCTAACTTCAACATCGATCTTCTTTCCCTCGCGCACAGTCTGACGGGCTACCGAGAGTGGGGCAATGATAAGGGTGCGTTCTCCAATGAGACGCGAAAACTCAAGTTGGATTAGGCTTTTGCCTAAACCTGTATCGAGGAATACAGCACAGCGACCTTTTGCAATTGCCCACTTTGTCACTGCCCTCTGAAATGGGAACAACATCGGGTGGATGTCAGAATCCTCAACATGCTTTCCGACGTTCGCCACCCGAAGGCGCTTTCCCTGGATGAATTGTTCGTAATCACTTAGGGTGTTGGTCATGCGGGTATTATACAGGACATCAAACATCTGGCACAATAGGACTTTTGTACCGCATATTGACCCTGTAGCCATTTCCGTGTAAACTATTGTTATGTCAATTCCTTATAGGGAGTCGGTATGACTGATAAGGCAGAGGAACCAGAGGCCACGGAAGAAGCGCCCAAAAGGGGCAGGGGGCGTCCTCGAAAGCCAGTTGGCCCCGTTACAGAAAAAACCAAGCAACTCATCGAAGCCAAAATAGCCGAGCGTATCAAGTCCTATTCCGAGGATTTCGACCTGACCACGCTTACCACAATTGACCGGCAGAACATCCGCAATATGGCGTCCTTGGAAATGGCAGCAGAGGCCGCCAACATTCAACTTGCCGGACACTCCATAGGCGCTAGTCCACTTACTCCCACTGAGTTTAAGGCATTGTCTGATTCTGTGAAAGTAGTCATGGCTGAGGCACGACAGCAAGCCGCCGCGCTCGGCATTGACCGCAAGACACGCTTGAGTGGCGAACAGTCTGAACTTGAAATGTATCTGCCAAAGCTGGCGGCAGAGGCAAAGACATTCCTATATCGGGATTGTATCGCCATCATCTGCTTAGAGTGTCGAAAATCCGAAGCCCAGATTGACATCCGAACGGGATTCATCTCATCGCCAATTGAACTCACAAATACGCCAGCCATGCAGTATCACTTCTTCGAGGAGGACTTGGAATGGAGCGCCACCTTCAAGTGCCAGCGCGAGGACTGTGGCAAGTTATTCACAATAGACCGCACGAATTGGAAAGATTATCGCATGGCGACAGTGGATGAGATACAGCCGCCACTATCTGACAAGGAGAAAGAGGAAGAGGCTGAAGACGAGGCGGACGAGTGACAATCAAGGTCAAGACCCATTTAGAACAAGACCCCAACGCGCTCGCACTGGGCGTCCTGCTTAACGATATGTTAATTTTCGGGCGCTATTTTATGCGCGGTGACATCAGTGAGGAACCCACTGTCCCCCAGAAGTTGATGTTGCTGGACAACTCGCAACGTGTCCTCATGGCAACATCTCGCTTTGTGTTAAAAACAGTGGGGCTAATTATCCGCATGTTGCAAGACATCGTGACCCACATGAAGCCAGTCCATGCAGGGCAACAAGATGAGATTCTGTTCACGACCCCCACTGAAGGACACCTGCAACCCACCGTAAGCAGGCTGTATTCTATCATCTATAACAACGTTGCATTCCATTCTCTGGTATCCGAATCCCGCAGTGGAGACAAGCCAGAGTTGGTCATACGTTCACAGTTAAAGTTCTTTTTTCGGATTGACGGAACGTGTTTAACGGGGGATTCTGTTATTGTTGATTCCGATACTGGACTACCATATACTGTAGACGATATGGTTAAAGGTATCCTTCCAAATAGGATTCATGTTCTCAATCAAGACACATGGAAATTCGAGTCAACAGACCAGTTCGATGTTGTGGACAATGGAATAAGGCCAGTCTTTAGATTGACACTCAAGGACGGGGCAAGCATCAGGGCAACGGCCAACCACCCATTCCTGACTCAATATGGATGGAAGCGACTTGACGAGCTAACTGGGAGCGATTTCGTTGTGGTTCCAATAAGGCTAACAAGAGCCAATGATGGATCGGTTCTGAGCAATCACGAGGCGAGATTATTGGGATATATGATAGGCGATGGAGGAACGACTAGACGGGGTTTGAGATTTACCAATTCTGATATGGGAATTGTAGACGATTTCCGAAACGTGTGCTCTAATTGGGGATGCTCTTTAAGAGATGAGGGGGATTATTCCTACTGTCCCTCTGGCGGATACAATAAGTGGAATACCAATCCATTGACAGATTTTGTGCGAGACAGTGGGCTTGCTGGCAAATATTCCTATCAAAAGAGAATCCCATTATCCGTTTTCGCGTCTGACGATAATGCCGTGGCGCAATTTTTGGGGGCGTACTTCAATTGTGATGGCTCCGCATACATTTCCCGAAACAAAAGTGGATATATAGAATATTGTAGCACCAGCAAAGGACTCGTTGAAGATGTCGCAACCCTAATGTTGAGATATGGTATTCGTGGGCGCATATTGGGCAGGGGGCCATCGACAACCCGGTTCAAGCGAAAGGACGGTCGGGAATATCACTCCAATAGTCGAGAGTCATTTCGATGGATAACTGCAAAGGCTTCTGACATAAGAACATTTGGAGACGCTGTCGTATGTAGCGGAGACAAACAGGTACGCTTAAACAAGGTTATAGATCAGGTTAAAAATAGGATAACTAGGTGTTCCTCAGATGCTATACCAAGAAACATCATTGATCAAGAGATTGAAAGGCTGTGGGGCCAGAGCAGGAGGAAACTGTTTCAAGAAATCGGCACTTTATTATACAACAAAAGTTATCCGCTTGTCTCAAGGCAAAAGGTGCGTAAACTTAACCGCGTTCTCAAATCGCCCATTCTATCAGCCATTTTGGAGGGCGATGTCACTTTTGTTGGTATCAAATCCATAGAAGCCTGTGGCGAGGAACAGACTTATGATTTGAGAGTACCACCATATCATAATTTTGTTGCCAATAGAATTGTGGTTCACAATACCGGAACAGACATCAACATGGTCAACATTCATCCAAGGAAGATTTACGCTGACGAACAGGCTTGGGGAATTATGAACACCCATCGTTCCCGCTTGGCGGCATTGCATCCCGGCGGCCAAGTGGTGTACGCAGGAGTTCCCAACGATATTCGCACCAGCCCATTTTATGCCTTGGATGCTACCAAAGATGGAGATAGTTGGTCTAGGCACAAAATGTCTGTGCTGAAAGCCAATCCGCTGTTCCTAAAGAAAGACGCAAAGACAAAGCGCCACCTGCGCCAACTTGTCAAGGACTTCGGTGGACGCAATTCCCCCCAGTACAAGACACAGATACTAGGTGAGTGGGGCGATGAGGCCAGTAGTTCATTCCCACCCGGCAGCATCGCGTGGTTCACCGAGGGGCATCCATACTTCATCACAATACTTTCGGGCCAGCAGGTAAAGACAGCCTTGAGGCAAGGCAACCTACCGATGGAACTCAAAGTGCCGCACGTCAGGCCGAAGCGTGCCTGCATCGGATGGGACTATGGCTTCAGCCCCGACCCGACCACATTCCTTGTGGCTATCCAAATAGGTGACGACCCAGTGTGGTATACCTATTGTCGCATCTCTCTTTACCAGACAGATATGGACAGCCAATTTGAGGTATTGAAGTATTTGGTCACAGGAATCTTGGATAACCGAGTGGCAATGGTATCCACAGACCGCCAAGATGGATACCAAAAGATGATTCACGAAACCAACATCCATATCTTCAGGGACAAGTGTAAGTTGTCCAATCCTGGTGGGCAGGTGGAAATGGATTTGGAAACGGGCGAGTTCATTCCAGATGACATGAGGGATGACCCAGATATAGTCACTAAGCGACGTTTGAAGAAAACCGTTTATCAAGGACGGAAGTATTACATGACCGCCGTTATGCGTCGGATGATGCAAGCAACGTTACTGAAGGCTGATGATTATCCACGCCTAATGTTGGGGTACGACAGTGAATTTGAAAATGAGTTGGTGCTCGTGGTCGAGCGCAGAACAGACAAAAAAATCGTCTACGATCTGCCGAAGCAGGGCCGAACGATTGGGAGAGTGACGCCAGACCAAATACTTGATGCCGCCAGGTATTTGTGTGATTCAATTGTTACAGTAGACGCGACTGGCTTTCGGCGGGAACCTGACATGACCGAATTGATTTCCGAAATGGGGTGGGTGGGCAAGAGGCTTCCATTCGGGGCTAGACTTCCATTTGACTAAAGGCGAGACCAAGATATACGAATGCAGACCATCAGTACAGGACACATATAAAGTGTCCTAGATAATCTATTCCAGTAAAACCCTACCCAGAAGTCATACCACGCAAAGAATACACTAATCTTTGGCATACTTGTCCTTGAGCCTTACATATTCCAGACGTTCCTTCAATTCGGCAGTTCGTTTTCTCTCGTCAGCAAGCAATTCCCTTGCCTTGTCGTACCAGTCAGATATAGGTATCGCAACTTCGTCTGATACTTCCAACAGAGTAACTTCCGCTAGTTTCGTTTCTAGCCAAAAAGCGCCATCATAGCCGATGTTATAATCATCGTCCCGATGACCAATGATAACGGCATGTAGTTTTGCAATAGCAAGTGCCTTATCGTCCGCCTCAAGTTCAATCCATTTCTTGCCACAGCCAATGGTGTAGTCGCAACCTGGCGATTTCTGCGAAACGAGGGCAATGTACTTCATTGCGAGTTCTCCCTTGCTATGCTGGCAAAGAATCTCATAAGGAATGAATCGTCAGTGTAAATTTGGTTATCATCCTTGTCGATATTTGCTGGACATGGATCATTTGGGCAGTCCCACAGTTCAGCACTACAAGTTCTAAATTTTCTTTGGTGTTGTCCAGTTTGAATTCATCGACCCCGTGCTTGATGGATGATTCACTTGCCATTTCCAGCAGTTCCGCCAGCACGCGCCAGTCGTTCTTGGATAGGTCACGCATCGACTACCTCATCGCTGTGTGCATCCTCGGACGGATTTATAGTTTGCTGAAAAGACCACTGAATCAAGTCAATAATGCTGGACTCTGACAGTCCCTTGCCACGGTACGCTATAAAATCAGCCACCAATTCATCAAGACAGCCATGAAGTTCTGCATGTCGTTTAATGTGTTCCTCTTTGGTCATCATTAGGCCATCCTATCCCACAATCTGAACGACAGCTTTAATATCCTCAACGCCATCCTTGTGATAAACGGCAACCTGACGCACTTTCCCAACAATGGCTACCTCCTCCAAAGACGAAACTGGATACAGAAATTCGTTCTCAGTTCCCTCCTCCTCAACCACAACGTAAAGAATTTCGGGGAACGAGTTGGATTGCGCTTTCTTAGACATGGTATATCTCCTCAATGGATTTGGCTTCATTTTGCCACAACTCTCCCCAAAACGCCATAGGAGTTTAGTCCTATTGCGCGAAACTCTGTTCTGGCGTATAGTTATGACAACTCCTTATAGGGAGTCGGGGGGCTGACATGACATTTGGCGGGCCTGAGCTTATCATTATCCTGATTATCGTCATCCTGCTATTCGGTGTCAACCGAATTGGCAGGATAGGCAAGGAGTTGGGGCAGGGCATACGGGAGTTTCGCAAGGGTGTTTCGGATGAGGGACTTGAGGACAAAAAGGGACAAGGGAATCGAGGGGATGAATGAGGATTAAACTTGCTCGATTTGCAGGATACAAATGTCTTTTATGCAGAGAAACACACGACACTGACAGTGTGCATAGGTCAACATTGTTACTTACCAATGGATACCCCAATGGACTATGCCCAATGACTGGAAGGTGGGCGGGGGAAACTCATAGTGGTGAAAAATTGTGGTGTGAGATGCTTTATCATTATAGTTACGCAGATGTCCGAGATGACTTTTGGACATTGGATACTGATGCAAGGGATAGAATAGCAAATGACTTGGCGACACGCAATCCTTGAAATATATGAACCGCGCAAAGGCGGATGGCCCACTGATGGGACACCTGCCACTTGGATTTCTGACGGTTTGGTAGGATGGTGCGATGGCGAAGTCAATGATGTCCTTGCCTTTGCGTCTATCCGTGCTATCGTCAAAGCCAAATTAGATTACTGGTGGGAAACCATCAAGTGGAAGCTGTTTTGGCGATGGATAGAATATCCCAGTGAAAAGGTGTCCTTGCGCCTTTTTGTCCTGCATCTAATCGGCAAATATGACCCCTACGAGCGCATTAGAGAATTCGAGGCATGGCTAGAAAGTACACCAGTGGTAGACGACGATGACAGCGAAGGTAATAGCAAAGATACGTGAGTGGTATCATCGCCTAAACGACTTCTTGAAAAGCATCTACGGGGACTTCGGAGAACGGGATGCAGAGGGCAATTTGCGCGTTTGATCAAAGTTCCACAATTGTAGGCTGGTGTATCCTTATCGGGAAAGAAGTGGAATCGTTTGGTGAGTTCAAGCCCGACCCGCCCGATTTCACAGAAACCCGTAAATGGGTAAAGGACTTATCTGGAACACTTATCCAGCAAGGTTACGATGTGACTGTTGCAGTCGAGGATGTCTATTTAGCGAAATACTGGGACGCCAAAGAGAAACAGTGGAGATACCAAGTTCACACCTATGACGTGTTGCTATCCATTAGAGAACACGTCCGGGCGGCAGCACTTGATGTTGGCGCGAAATGCTTAGTGATAAAGCCCTATGACGCAATG
>Ga0209341_10002029_pt1 | contig 19544 bp, 29 predicted proteins | sample RifCSP13_2_FD_184020 | JGI IMG/M metagenome (GOLD analysis project Ga0209341, IMG submission 184020) | Soil microbial communities from Rifle, Colorado - Rifle CSP2_sed 13_2 (SPAdes) (version 2) | ecosystem: Environmental > Terrestrial > Deep subsurface > Rock core/Sediment | place: Rifle... | reverse complement strand
TGTTTCAAAGCACCAAACATGCCCATGTCTACCTTGCCACCCTCAGATTGTGAACCACCACTCACACCAGCAGTAGCCATCCTGTTCCAGAATATTGATTTTGCTTTGCCTCCTTCTGCTATATACTTAGACTGTGCTACATCAGCAGCAGTGTCCGCTATTCCGGTTTGTATACTAGGAGTAAAGAGTTTATTACCAGACTCATCAAGGGACTGTCCTGTGCCCAATAAAGACTGGCCTCTATTAATTAGAGAATCTATTAAGCTTTGACCTAGACCTATAGACTGTAACTGTGCCTCTAGGTCTGCTTTATTTTGTGCTTCATAGTAGGCCCGCAACTCAGGGTTTCCCCCAGTAGCATCGGCAGCACCCAACGTGCCCATACCAAATAGAGAACTTCTGAGATTGGCTATGTCTCGTTCTCGTTGTGGGCCAGCTATTCGTTGCATCAATTCATAAGCATTAGATGAGGCTTGGTTAGGATCAAAGGTTTTTGCTTGTGAAAAGAATCCTTTTGAACTATCTAGTACACTGTTTCGTATATCTTGGTATTCAGGGCTAAGAGTGAATACACCATTTCCACTAGACCAGTCAAGATTTCCCATGCCTGTTCTAATATTAAAGGGTTTGAAATTGATATTGGCCGAAGCGTCATCATAACCTTTATTACCTATAAGATTACCAGTGACACTATTCCAACCTTTACTTAAGACCCCCATTATTTATCTCCTGTTGAATTTTTCCATTTCTTATTTTTAAACCAAGAAAATATCTGAAGAAACAACCATGTACCAGATAAGATAGCCAAGAAATGTGAAGCTACCCACCCAACGCAATACCCCATAGCCGTAAGAAAGGCTGTCCAATCAATCGTGTGTTTCATTGTCTCCCAAGTAGTATGTATTGTTTTAGGCATTAGGCTTACGCCTTTCTGATACCGTATAATTTGAATGTACCTGACATGGTAGTATCAGAGGTTAATTTAAAAGCATTTACCGCAGTACCCGGAACATTCCACATTCCGTCTTGATCGAAAGTATTCACTACTCCTGTGACTGTTAATGGAACCCTGCCTTTCCAATTCCATTGTTTAGATACTGTCGTGCTCATAGGATTAAAAAATTGCATTGTGAAAGACATGGGAATGGTTGTACTATTATTTAATCCTGATTTAGTATAGGTAGTAGTTGGCCCTGACATAGCGGCATTAGGGACACCAGACCAATATTTATTTTGGGCGTCTTGCGTTGCATTATTATCTGTTGAAACTGCAAATGTTAAAGTGTTATTATCATTGGTAAATATGATATTCTCCCCAATCCACAAATAATCATCATAGACAGAAGTTATTTTACTTGTTACTGACACAGATGCCGCAGCAGCTATAGTCTGTGCATCTAGCAACACTAGTGAAGCCCCTTGAGACGCAGTAAACCCTGCTATCAATACAGGGTGTAGTGTGAATACAGAAGTGCTTTTAGCTCTGACTCTAACCCTGTCACCAGCAGCAGCAGTAAAATTAACTGCCCCATCTATGAGTAGATTGGCGTTGTGAGTAAATACATGAGCATCATTGCAATAAAGTTCTACTTCAGCACCAGCTTGAGGCGCATCAGCAAAGTCTGTAAATGTAACTACTGCCCCGGTAAGAGTAACATAGTTACCAGCAGACCAAATATCAGATGTAGTGGCGTGGGCAGCAACAGAAGCATTAGCATCTACTATAGACTTACCAGACATAGTAAGTGTGCCAGAAAGAGTCTTGTTCCCTGCAACTGCCTCATTCCCTGTATCATGGACTACAGCATCATCATCAGCTTTAGTTGCTATGGCTGTGGCTATGGCTGTATACTCAGCGTCATGTTCAGAACCTAAAACCTTTTTAGAAGGATCACCAGTTACTAAACTATCCTTGGCTGTAAAATTTGTAGTCTTCGTGTAATCAGACATCTATTATAATCTCCCTAGCTTTGCTAGAATCTCAATTCGTTGAATCTTTAGTGGTTGCTGATCTATTATAGCAGAGTACCCAAACTTAAGGTTCTTTCCACTCTTAGTAAGGTAACTTGTGCTGTTTGAAAAAGTGTCATCACTACTACCATACTCTGCTATGCCATACTCTGCTATGTTATATTCAGACAAAGTGCCACCACCAGATGTGGTATTTACATTATTAGATTGTGTGGTATAAAAACTATTAAAATCATATGCCCATCTTGCAGTTATGGTATATCCGTACCCACCAGCAAGAGTAAGAATCATCTTCTTTGGTATCTTTATTCTAGAAGCAACCATTTCTCCAAAGTCTGTCCAAGCAAAAGCACAAGACCAATTATATGTGCTAGTGTTATCTCTATATACATTAGTTATTTTACCTACAACACCATTCCTGCCTATGTATAAACTGCCATTTCTAGCAGAAAGAAAAGCCTTTGGATTCATACCATCCCACAAAGTAACCACTGGCAAAGAATTGTCTGTTTGTTGTTTTAAATTAACACAAAACACAAGACCTGCTGTTGGTAAACTTATAAGATAAAATCCATCTATTTCGTGATAGACAGATCGTATAAGGGCAACAGTTTCAGCACCAACTAATGATCTGAAATAATCACGGATATTAAAAGTTATGTCATTAATAGGAGCAGTTTCATTCTGCACAGTACGAACTAAACTTCTTAAACCACTATCAGAAAGAAAGAATATATCAGTACCTACATCCTGAACACTGTCTCTTGCTATACAACCTACTCCTGTGATATGGTCCGCAAGAGTCATAGTTGATGGTGTAGAAGCCCCTGTATAAATAAGTACAGACCTTTTTCCAAATATGAGAAGTTTCCCTTGAAATTCAGCAAGAGCAGTTATCTCGTCAATACCGTGCGCCCATACGGTCTTGAGATCAAGACTTCCAGCAGAACCAGACCCCCAAAGAGTCTCATCTAAAAGACTACAATAAACTAATGTAGTCTTGTCTGTTGTGGATTTAGTAGCCCACAACCGGCCAAAGGCCGAAAGACAAGCATGGCCTGTAGGAAGTGTTCCAGTACCAGCTACTATATCTGCAAATGCACCACCAGCCCCGACTATAGGTGTGTGGTCAGCTTGCATACCAATGACCTTATTATTGAAGTTCATAAACTTCCAATTATCATCAGTGGGGGGAGTGATAGTACCTGTTCTTTCAGTTAAGGCACTAGTACCACTATATATTTTATTAGCGGCTGCACTTATAATAGCTGAAGTACCAGCAATACTTATGTACTCACCTAAAGATTCAATACTTGGATTACCACTAATAGCTGATGTAGTTACAGCCTCCCACCCTTTTCGTGCAGACAACCTGCCACTATCATCTACTATACAATTAGTAGCTTCTGTAGCCCACTCAAGTCCCAAGGACTGTTCGGCTTGTTGTGTATTCAAACCAAACTTTCCCGGTGTTATAATATTTAGTGGTATAAGACGAGCTACTGCCATAGTTATTGTACCAAAAAGGTCAACTCATTCTGAGTATAACCAGAATCTCTGCTTACAGCATCAGCCAAAGCTTGATTCGCTATAACATCTTCTTTGTTACTAATAGTCCCTTGGTCTTCTCCACGCTCATTGATAGCAAGAGCATACGCTCTCAGTTGGATCGGATGTATGGGTACTGTAATCTTAGTTGCTTCTGTATACAAGTCCGGTTGTGGTACAACCACTTGAAAATTAATAACATTAATACCATTGGGTATAGGCCACAGATTCACATAAGGATCACCATTAGCATCAAAACCATTAAGGTCAAAGAAATTAGGTGCCCCTTGTTGACTTGCTCCCAATAAAAACCTAGTAGTCATAAACTGCGAACTAGGTGCCATTTGTAATCTATAATCTTGTGTGTTATTAAGAACATCATAAGACCCATCAAAAGGGTCTTGCATAATCCTGAAGCGTTCTCCTGCACCTGTGAGTACATATCTATATGTACCAGCAACAGTAGTGATAGGAATTGTAGTTCTAAGTCTAGACCAGTTCCAAGCATCTTCTACTTCACGTTTAGCCTGATTAACAAAGTCGGCTATTAAAGTAGAATAGGCAGTTTCATTGTATGTTGTTACTTCATCCTCACGGAGTCTTCGCAAGACATAATTTACACAAGCAAGAAACGTGGTTGTTTGAGAACCACTTGCACTAGCTTCACTTGCGCCGCGTTCTATAGCCATTTATTATTCCTCAATGGGTTTGATTTGTTTAGGACGACCAGCCTTTTTCTTAAGAATTGGCACCACAGTAGGTTGGTCTTCTTTGTCATCTTCAACTACTGTGGGCTTAACAACCTTTTCTGGTTCAACCAGTTCCCATGTTTTACTTCTAACCAGAACATCATAGTAGTGGTTTTCTGATACTTCTATCACTTCATCTTTATGAAGTATGCTTCTCACCTTTATCATTTATGTCCTTTTATCTTAAATTAGTTGGGGGATGTTGCTTATAGGCCAAACCCCCGGCACCTATTTTTTACTTTATTACCAAGCCGGACGGCCAACAACAAACTTCATGGTCTTGCCATTGAACGCATCAGCAGCTAGGGCATTAGTAGTCTCATCAACATTAGTCAATTTAACTTTGACTGTGTTTGCTGAATCTACCCAAGCATACAAGTCAACCTGTCCTGTACTCAACAGAGAAACATTCATAGTCGGTTGGACTATGATAGTATCACCAAGAGCAACCCCCGGAACTGTCAACGATACTGTCACCGAGACATCATCAGCTACCGCATCCTGATCTGTCCAAGTAGCAATACACGCCCACATCTCCGAGAACAAGCCAGTAAACTGCATACGTTGGCGTTTTGTACTCGTAACTGTAACTGTATTAGCCATATTTTATCATATCTCCTATATTTATTTGTTCTTAAGAACCCGCCCCAATTAAGGGGCGGTATCCCTAATTACCTACTTAGGCTGGCAGCACGAAGCAAATACCAGAGGTATCACGTAACTCACCAGTACCATAAATGGTATCGGCGGTGAAGAGATCACCCAAGTATTCTTGCTTGTACTGAGTCTGAGAACGGACACCCATCTGTTCAGCAAGGCAAATAGCTGACTTGTGAAGCAACATGCCCACACGATATTTTGTGTCGGTAGAAGCCGAGAAGTCAATAGTATAGCCCGCATCATAGTTGGCATCAGCCGCACCAGACAGAGTTGTAGAAGAAAAGTTCGCCAACTGTGTGCTAGAAGCAGACGCTACATGCACCCAAGGACAGTTTGTGCTGATAAAGACCGGAATACCATAAAGATCACCGATCAAACCAGTCTTGAGAGTAGTACCTTCTCCCCGGTACGCTTGCTCCGTAAAGCGGGGAATACCCATCAAGTTCTTCCGTTCAGCCGGAGGGACAATTAATGCCCTACCGTCTTCAGGAACATCCTGATCGTCAAGAGTCTGGATCATCTGGCGAAGGCCAACGTCCGAAAGAGCAGAACCGTTGCCTGTACCAGCATTGGCAGCACCACTAAATGTAGTAGAACCGTCTGAACCAATAACAGCCGTCTCGTAAAGAGTGGCCGCAGCAATAGCACCCGCCTGAAGTGTAGCACCCAAATAATGCAAATCAGAGTCTACCTGTTTAGCAAGAGCATAACCCGCATCGTCAGTGTATTGCTGACGAAGTGTAGGAAGACCTTGCACATCAAGTAAGTCCTCAATCAAGCGTGAATACTCATAGTGTTTATTAATTGAAATATTAGTGACACCATGCGTAGCTGTATTCAGAGTGACCTGAGTAGAAGCTGCCTTGACACTTGCAGTACCCCTTGTGAAATTGGGGATATGAATTGTATCGCCTTTCTTACCATTATGATTAATCATGGTAACGAGATTACGCATTACCGTAGCGCGTTTATACGCGGCGATGACCTCGTTCGACCACAACTCAGGGATATAATTTGCACCCGTTGTGATCGTATTGTGATTTGTACCTAAAGCCATTGTTTAATTTCCTCCAAGAAATTTATTTATTATTTCACGCGCCCTTCTTTATAGGCCTCCATGACTTCCGGCTGAATAGAGTTGTACTTGTCAGGGTTTGTGATTTTAAGGTTAATCAAGTACGCTGAACTCCATATTTTCTTTTTCCCACTTCCGCCACTAGAACCACCTTTCTCGGAAGAAATCTTCCGAAGTTGTTTCTCTTTGTCCAAGCCTTTATCTTTGGCTTCCTTGCTTTGTTTTGAAGCCTGTCGCACTTCTCGAAACCCTTGCAGGAGTTCGGTGCCAGCTTCTAAATCCATAGCATCAGCCTTCTGATAAAGTCGTGTCCGGTAGGGAGACGCCTTCACCCATTCAGAAAATTCAGGATTAGACACAATCTCCATGTAGTCTGGATTCTTTCTCTGGAACTCAGCAACTTGCAAGTCAACCTGCATCTTGTCAAGCCTCTTTGTTACAGGATCAATTTTATCCGAGACTAAAGTAGAGACTGAATCAGCGGGCTTGTCTATAAAGTCCTCATCCGTCAGTTCCTTTGTAGCCTTTCCTTTACCTTTTGAACTATTCTCCTGTTCATTAAACAACCATTCACGAGCCATCTTTCGGTAATCTCCAACTTCATTGGCTAACCTTCCGTGTAAAGTCTCAAGTTCCTCATAAGCCCTTGAAATTTCAGCAGGTGTTTTTCCTTTGAATCGTGGAAGAACCTCAAGTGTACTGGATGCTTCTTTATCAGTCACATCCTCCGACTCTTCTTGGTTATTTCCTTCATCAAGTGCGCCTTCATCTTTGTCCTCAAGGCTTTCGTCCTCTTGGAAATCTTCGGCGTTGTCACTCTTTAGGTCTTTGTCAGTCTTGTTAATACTGGCAATACGGTTTACAGTAGTCATAATAGATAAATCTCCTTTGCCCCCTTTAAGTTTGGGAGTGTCTTTTATCCCACTTCATAGCGGCTCCGGGGAATTCTCCGGTTATGCCCTCTAAGAAAAAATGGGAGGCACTCATAATGAAATGGCTTTCACCATCGCATCCTTCTTTACTGCAAGCGCAGGGGAGATCACGCTCACTATAAAAAGTTAATCTTTCTACAACAGTATTACACTTATCACATTTGAAATCATATATAGGCATTGAGTTACTGTTGTTCCTTTTCGTCTTCTTTAAGTTGCTCATAAGAAGCAACTATAAAATCTTTAAATCCACATAGAATCTTTAGCTCTTTAATCTGTCCTTGAATCCTAGAAGTGTCTGGATCAACACTTGTTTCCAGTTGAGTTCTCAAAGACTCTAATGAATCTTTAAACTCTTCTTCAAATATCTTCCAGCCCGGTCTACTGAACAAATCAAAATAATCTTCATAATACTTAACTAATTCTTTGTCCATATCATCCTTTGCCAACTATCTTATTTGCTGAACGCATAGCTTGAAGGGTCTTGACTTTCATGCCAACTCTGTCCATAGAAGTCTTGTTGGTTCCTTCTTTTACCTTTGCGTAGTTACGAACTATACGACTTTCAATCTCAGCATTTTGTAGACCTTCACGCTTTACAGCTTCTTGTTTAAGCTGTTCTTGTGCAGGGTCAGGCTGCTGTGGTTGCAGCATCATGTCTATCATGCCCATAATCTCAGTCTTATTCTCAATACTTGAAGTATTTATAATACCCTTCAAGAGAGTAAAGAATACAGGCGTCTCAGGTGGGACGTAGGAAAGCAATTCAACAAATTGTCTTTGCTCCACTTCCCTTGCCATTAATCCCAAAGTACCACGGACTGTAAACGAATAGTCAGCCGGTGTATATTTCTCTGGAAGAAACTGCATGTATCTCCAAAGAGCTTTGTGAATAAGAGGCTCAAGAAAGTTACGTTCAATGTTCTGAAGAGTTCTCTTAGCCCGCTTAAGAGTACCACCCATAATCATAGACATTCCTGAAGCTGTCTCATTACGTCTATTAGTTTTAAGTGGACTAGCACTATCCATAGCACCAGTCGCCATCTGAATCATCCGTTCAAGATCACCAGTAGCATTGTAACTCATAGGATCAATAGAACCGAATCTAAACTCTTTTAAAATCTCACTAGGGTTGCCATTGGTAAGAAGCATCTTACCCGGTTTGACTACTAATTGCTGGCCCCTAGGAAGTCGTGTAGCATCAGCAGCCATCATAGGATGTACTGTAAGAGCAAGGCCATCCATCTGTGCCCTTAAGATACCATCCAAAGCTTTCTGAGGATTGTACGCCTTCTCAGCTATACCACGACCCCAAAATCTATCAGGGACTACATCAAAGGCATAAGCTACAATAGGACGATCCCCCATAATATTTGGGTTCTCATAGGCTCTGAGAAGAAAAGACCTATTAGCAATAGTAACATACGCTTCAACTAAGTCAGATTCATCTATATCATTAGTGTCTATAGTCTCTGTTGAACTCTCACTCTCACTCGCTTCAAGTAACTCTCTAGGTACTTTGCCATAATACTCTACAACCTCAACACCAGCGTCTTCAGGAGACTTTGTGGGTTCTCCTTTTCCTGCTTCATCTGAATTAATAGTTCTTGAACCAATGGTGCCGGGGTAGTATGTTGGGCTAATATACTCATCCCCTTCACCACTCTCATTATTCTGCTTGGCCTCAATGATGTGTCTAGGAATTGATACTATGCAAGCACATCCCAAAGCCATATCAATACCTTCTTTACCTTGACGAGTAACTGCTGTGTCTATAACAAAATTCTCAGGACTAATAGGTTCAAGCTTAACAGCTATACTATTAGTAATAGACACACCATCTACTATGTTTTCTCCATCTATTCTAGATTGAATAGTTTTATCTTCATAACTTTCAACTGTTATTTTTCCAATACCTGTGCCATATAAAGCACCATTAAGATAGATTTCAGATATGGCGGCATTGATTCCACGCTCTTTGAAATCCTCCAATAAGAGATCACGAACAACTTGCATATCCTCTTTCTGAGGATCGGCTACATCATCACTTATATCGAACCATGCCTCTTTTCCAAAGGTAGCTTCTTCTTGTTCAGCAACAGCAGCCTCTACTGCTTGCTGTAGAGAAGGATTAATTAAACGACTACGTTCACTATCCCTAGTCTTGTCTTCACTTATCCAAATCCCTCTCCAAAGCCTGTAGTATTCATTCCACAGTTCTTTATAATTCTGGTCACGCCATTGTTCCCAATCTTCAACGTGCCTCATTACCCATTGAGATAAAGCATCACGACCAGCGTGATTATTACCAGTAGTAGGTGAGTCTTCATCACCTTCATCATCGCCTTTTACGATTTTATTAGTGCTGCTATATTTTTCTATTGCCATTTTTTAAATACCAACGAAGGAGTCTAAAGGCTCCCATTCGTCGATTTCAATTTCTCCATAACTTTGAATTGCCATCTGGTCAATATAAGCAAGTGCATCTATCATGTCATCGTGAGCAAGAGGGTTGGGAAAATCCATAAGTTGTTCTATAAACTTCTGGTTCCATGCCCCCTTATTTAATTGAATCTTTCCATGCTCAAAGCGACCTTGTAATCCCCAAAGCACCCTGTCATTTTTACTCTTTCCACCATGAGAAAGAGGAACTATGTGTGGGTAACATCCAATACGTCTTTTTGTATCTTCAAGATACGGAAGTACCGCGTTCATCAAAGCTCCTTTTTCAATCCCTGTAACAATAGCGTGATTGTCCTTTGCCGCCTTGATAATCTGAAGAGCAGTTTCACGAACCCCCCACCTACCAGTCTTTATTTCCTTTACCCACCAACCACCATTGTGTTGCTTTACAATAGCAATAGCGTGCTCATCCCGTCTCTTTATCTTTGCTTCAGCCTTGCCAGTCTCTTCCGAGTACCCTGCAAGGTCTACTGCTATGTAATAAGAACCGTCAACTGGTTCTTTGGGGTCTATCTTAACCCATTCTTCTTTGAATAATCCCGAACCAGATGACGAAAACGATGCCTCAAACTCCTGACGAAAGGACTCTGTAGACATATTCTTTCGTGAAGATTCTATTTCTTTACTGTCAAGTGTAGGGTTCTCTATGCTCTTAAATGAGAATGTACCCCACTCTTTTTCATCCAACTGTGCATCTTCCACAAGATTAAAGAAGTGGTTTTTGCCTTTTGGTGTTCCAATAAAAAGAGCACCACCTTTGACATCAGCAAGAGATGGCCGTATGATCTGTTCCCAAACTTCAGGTTTCATGTCGGCAATCTCATCCAAGACCACATAACCAAGGCCAACGCCTCGTAGAGTGTCGGGTCTATCCGCACCTTTAAGCTCTATCTTTCGTCCATTGATAAGTGTAATACTACCAGTATTTTCATAGACGGATGCAATGACCTTGGTTCCTAATTGCTTAATCAAACCCCACATAATACGTTTAGCTTGTTCAAACGTAGGGGCTATATAATATACTTCTTTTCCAGCAAGACTGTATCCAAACTCATTAGTGTTCTTAAGACCTTCTATAAGAAGAGTAACACAAGCAAGTCTTGATTTACCCCACCTACGACCAGCCACAACAATTTTAAATCTCTTATAATTGTTGAAAACTTCAAGTTGTCCTTGGTGAAGATTGAACTGTAAATCCAATTATATTTCCTTATGTTTCTATCCGGTCACGCTGGCCGGTAGGCTGGTTCGTCATGGATAACAAATCTTCCAATCTTCCGCCGTGTTCGCGCCTTGATAATGATTCAGCATGAAGAACACTCCATTAGTCCGCATCGGAGTGACGGGCTTGGACAGATCAGCCCATTGGCACATTTTTTCCCCATTCGTGTCGGTATAGATGAAATACACCTTGGGCGGGTGACTGGAATCCACGGTGACCTGCCACATGGCCGAGGTCATATCCACCGAAGCCGCCCATGCGCTTGAGCAAACCAACAGCAAGAGCGGAATCAGTTTTTTCATCCAAGCACCATAAACACGCGCCGGTACGTTACCCCGACTGGCCAGTGATCAAACACATAAGGCCCGAACTGCGTGTAGGGCGGCCCAACATCGTCGGCATGAAGCGTCTCCCCATAGTAATCCTTCGGACTGCACAGCTTCGTCCCGTCCACCGTCAGGTCGTAATAGCCGTTATTTGTCCCTTGCGAGATATGCTCGATAAGCGTGAAGTTATGCCAGCGTTCCTTGATGATCGGAATCTCTCGATGAATCGCAACGCGAAAACCATTTCCGCTGTTACTAACGTTTGCCGGATCAGGGACCGCCGCCTCCCATACAAAGTGATCTCCATATACCCACAGCGCCCACGGGCCAACGGACTTCGTAACGGAATGAGACCCCGCAACATGCACGGGAAATGGATCGTTCTTCCAATCGTCAGGAATCAGGATACGAAACTTATTACCGTGGGTACTATTTATCGGAGCGCGATACTCGTCAATGAACTGCGCTCGCTGGCATAGATTGGTCGGAGTGTCTCCAAAGAACCCTCGCGGATCACTTTGCCGGACCAGCATCTCCCAACATCCCAATCCCTGCCGATAACCGGGGGTGATCGAGTCGGGCAGACCGGAGGCGTGGAGGGTGAACATTAAATCGTGATGCGCGGTATTGACGGAAGCAGTTGATAACACCCAATGGTCGGAACTCCGGCTATCGCATTGCCAACCAAGTCTCTTGTCTGATATCCAGCGATCACCTCTCCGGCGTTCAGCAGAACAGAACCAGCCACAGGTTTATAGCCTGCATCAAAAACGGCGGCTCTGGCGGCGTAGGTGCTGAACTGAGAATCCAACCCCCCTTGAAAGGCTTGGGCGTTCCACGTGGCGAGGGAGGTATATGTCGTTCCCGCATCATAATTTCTGAAAGAATCGCGCATGAAGTGATTAGCCGCCGAAGCCGTCAACGTCCCCGTCACAGTACGAAAACTAAATGCAGAGCCATGAGTAACCGCTGAAATGAATAAATTGTTTCTTACGTCCCACGAAGAACCGGCGGTTTCACATACATTCGGAGTGTTTGCGCCAGTCGCTACGGATTCAATACCGACACAAGTGTTATGATAAAATAAAGTATTTGCTCCCCCGTTTTGTAGCGGCCCCACCATGTCATACATGAGATTATAGTAAACCTCATTTCCAGTATTGCTGGCAGGCAAAGTGGCTCCAGCAAGACCCCGGCTGTTTATCCAAACACCGTTTGAATTTTCAGAATCTCCGGGTTTACCATATCTCCCCGCGCCGATGTTGTATCGGACCTTGGCGTTAGAGTTAGATTGCCACGACTCGGCGATAGCGTTTCCAAGATGACAATTATACCCACGATTATTTTCACAAATGAGGCCATTTGTATTTTGATATTCAAAAGTGTTGTTCTCCGCAAAATCGATCAGATTTTCGGCCACCATTGAAGCAGTTAATCTGACCGAATCTGAGGGGCCGTTTATGTAAATTCCGTTCCGGCCAAACGAAGAACCCGATTTATTCTCGCCGCCGAAAAATACCCTGTTGCCGAGAATATATACATTAGACGCGGCTATGGTCGCAGCGCTGCAATCCACCACTAAGCCACAATTTACCCCGCCTCTGGTTTCAATCCCTGAAACTACGATATATCCTGTATCCGCTACGTTTTTGGCTGTGACATTAAGCGCGTAATTATCCGCCCGCATGACTTCGTGATAACCGTCATTCGGGGTGGAAGACAGGGGGATGATGTAGTAACTGCCGCTGTCATAGAAACCGAATCCCGCGCCAGCCGCGACCAAGGCGGCGAGTTTTGCGGCGAGATCGGCCCCGGTAACTTTCCAGTTCCGATTCCAGCTATCCGTGTCAAATATGGAAGGCTCACTAGCGAAACCCGTCTTTACCCATACGTTTGTATATCCGGTATAGCGCGCCCAGTCAGTATAAAGCAGGGAAGAAGTGATAATGGGCGCGGCCAAAGCATTTCCATAGGGCACGATGAAGTAGGGAGAGGCTGCTGTACCGTAAACATAATTTGTTGAGGCCACAGGCGCGATATATCCGCGAAACTTCGTGCCTCGTTTGAAACCCAACACCTGCCCCGCCATCGCTCCCGTCAGGCTGGCAACCCAAGTATTGATTTGGGCATTGGTGTAGAACGGGTTGGTAATCGTTCCTGATCCATCCGATGTACCGGATGAGCCAGGGTCGAAAAACTTGGTGGGGGTCAGATCGTAATGGATATAGCTCATGTCAGCCTACCGTTTCCAATACGACATTTTGCCCTGCCATCGCCGCTGTCAGTTCGATACCGATGGTCTTGATGCGATTCGTACCGTCCCATTTCTGCCACGGAGTTACGGTTTCGCCCAAGGTTAACGTGACAATTCCCGGATGTGCCGCTCCCGTAGGGGCATCCCACGTCCCTGTGGTTACAGTCGTTACCGCATCAATCAGGGTTTTCACTCCAGCAGCATCGTTATCGGTGCTTTGTCCGGCAACAATCGCTTCGGCTGAAGTGATCGCCACCGAGCTTTTCATTCTCCACCACTTTACCCCCGTGGCATCGGCATAGAATTCATCCGCATTAGCGGAGGCAGCAGACGCTTGAACGACAGGCTGCATGAATCGTGAACTTAGTGCCCCAACAACAACGCTGCCATCGGCATCAGCTATCGTGACCAGCGCCGCGCCGGAAACCTTTACTAATTCATAAGTCCCATCAAGTAATCTTCGGTAAACATCATGTGTAGATGTATCCTCATAAAGTTCATCTGTGTGAATTTTAACTTTCGCCATTTTTAATTATTTATCCTCACTAAGTATTTTTATTGGGGTCACATCTATTGTGTTACTTTTATTCATCTCACTCAAACTGCCTACTACTATATTCACTACTGGTTGTCTCATTCCTTCTTCACCACTGACTATTGCTTTTTGCTGTGGAATGAGCCGATCCATTATAATCTTTGCTGCTACCATGTCCCCTTTAAGGGCTTTGTCTACTATCATCCTGACTACCTGTACTGCATCCTTTTCAAGAGCGTCTATTAATTGATCTCTTATCAAGACCTTCTTGCTTACCCGGCCCTTGGGCCGTCCAGCGGGGTTTCCTGACTGGCCCGGTTTAAATATCTGTTTAGGCATTATCTATTCTTTAATGGGCCGCTTTGCCAAGAACCATCTTCATCCTCATCTTCTGAGTCATCCATAGTGACCTCAATTACTACAATTCCTCATCCCTTGGCTATTGAGCCAAGCTTCTTTTGAGAGTGGCTCTTCTCCATTGGATTGTTTTTCTATTGCGTAGGCTTCATAGTGGGCTATCATAGTAATTAATTCTGAAGCTGTCATACAGCGAGTACCATCTTTATTCTTATCTTTGTTGTCTTGCATTAATTAATTGTCCTTTAAAGTTAAAGTATATTTATTAATCTTATCTAAGTGCCAAATCTTAAAGTTTTCTGGTAAACTAGGTTCATCTTCTTTACAAAGAGTAATAGCAGCCTGTTTAGCTTCTGCACTGATAGGAGCACTGATGAAAGGAGTTGTTGTAGAATCAACCTCCGTTCCTAAGAACAAAGCTACTGGCTGATGAAGAAAGCACATTAAAATAAGTAGGGTTGTTTTCATTCTTTGTTGTACTTTTACAACATGTCATAATTATACCATACTTATATACAAATGTCAAGTCTTTTATAAGTCTTTGATATGTAACATACTCTTATTATTCTTTCTTCTTTATTATCAACTACTTACAAACTAGAACAGTCTGTAATCCTTTCTGTTAAACGATCTCACCCCCACCCCTTTACCCCTCTAGCTGGTATATATTCTATCATTCAATAGAGAGGCTCCTAGAGCCTTCTAGGGGTATTCTTAGTAGTAGTCCTTGACCCCCTTTTTTCTTCTTTTCTTTTAAACCCTCTTTATTGTGGCTGTGTGGGTCTAGCCGCACGCACGCAATCTTCACAGCCCCTATACCCCTATGTTCTTGCAGAGGTACCTTAATTGAGAATGATTATCATTCGTATTACTATTCTCAAGTAATGGGATTACCTGGCCCCGTGTATATTAGTATATTAGAATATACTTATATGATTATGTATGAGAGTACATAGTATCCATACAGATACTAATGTCTATAAGTATATAACTATATACTAATACTGTAACATATTAGTTATTGATCTGTATAACTATTCCCGGCTTTGCCCCTGTTTGGTGCGCTCAATGGTCTTTATTGGTGCATACAATCTCTATCAATATCAACAGGTTACATGGTAAATGATAATAATTATCAGTTAGTGCACCAAGATGGTGCGTGATTAGAACGTGTCTAATACCTAAGTCATTGATTATATTGAATATCAATGTTGGCATGCAGCTTGCATTTAGTAATGCCCAATGGTGGGGTACGCTGCGCGACCTTGCACCATTCAGGCCCGACCTGATGCCGGGACAGCCTAACAAGGGTATCAACCCTCTTAGGTAGCAAGCCGGAAGTCCGGCTGCTAAAATGGTACTGATATAATTAATTATATTGGTATCTCAATAAACCTAGTAACTTAATGGAGTATTCTACAATGACTAGCAAAAACCCAGTGAACAAGGGAAGCAAGGGAAAACCCGAAGTAATACTTGCGTCGGAATTGGCCGCACTTAATACGGCGGCTGTAGGTCAGTACACTGGAAAGCAAAAGTATGTTGACATGCTGTTTAGTGTAATCAAGACAAGTCCAGCGACTGTTACGGCACATGCCCGCTATCTTGAGGGGTTGCCGGAAAAGGACGGCGGCGGCCGGTCAGGGGCTTTAATCAAGCTCTTGCGTGCCAATCTGCAAGCTATGGCGAAGTCGCACAAACTTGCGGCGATTCCTACGGTCAAAGCTTTGTCAAAGGACGGCCCGCTGGAATTGACGACACGGAAGGAAGGCGCGAAGCGCAAGACTGGCGGCAAGACTGAAGCGGATAAGAATGATAAGGCAAGTCGGCCTGTCACTCTGCAAGACTGCTACTTCGCGCTTTCAACCCTCTGCCGCACCATGACGCCAGCGCAAAAGGCGCACGTTATAGTTATGGCGACTGACGCCATAACCGGGAATGGTCCGGATGGTGAACCGCTGTCAGACGATGACACGGATGAGAAGTAAGGAAAGTAAGTAACGCAACTACACCGCCCCGAAAGGGGCGGGGTTTTTGTGCGTCTGTTTCTAGGTGGTTGACTTAAAAGGTATAAGAGCGTAAAATGCTCTTATTAGGTGGTCGGAGCAATTATAATTAATTATATTCGGAGGCTTCATTATGAAATGGTATGAGATTCAATATCGTGGTTGGGTTTACAAAGTCAAAGCCCGGTCATACCGGGATGCGCTGGAAATAGCAATCAAGCGTGGCCTGACTAGGCTGAACTGATAGCTTGACTTAGGGATATTAAGAGCGTATAGTATCCCTATGTGAAGTACGCAGTAGTTGACATTCTTATTGTCAATAGGGTACGGGAATATAATTTATTATATCAACCTATTGACTGTCTCAATGTCAATAGTAAACGTCTAAACCTACGGACGATAAAGACAGCAAAGGGTAGTTAGCGGTGGCTGGCCGAACGTAATGAAAATGAGTTCGGGTTGAGAGTGGCCGGGTACACGGGCGATTACAAGCCTAGTATCAATCCCTAGACCGCAAAGCACACAATATCAGGGATTACTTGCCGAAGAACAGTATTAAGTGCGCTTCTGCTACAGGGTAAAGTAGATAGTCGAGCGATTAAGTGAGACTATTGAAAAGCTCTATGCATACACTTACAATCGGTGGATTAGCTAGGTACGAAGATGTTACTAGCCCCCAAAGGTGATCTATCCCCTTACATCCTGTTTTCCATTTGGCTTAATTGAGAAACGGCCATAGGTGGGTGCTTGCACAGCTAGGAAAAACATCTAGGCCGATAGGTGGTGAAACACTTGCTAGTCACAGCGGGTACAGGGCCGCAATATCCCAAGAGTTCTTAGGAACATTGGTACTTGGGGGGGCAACCTAGTCCTTATTTCCCTCTTTATAGATGGTTGAGGGATGCGATATATAATTAATTATATTGCAGCTTTCAACCAACAGAGGGCATTTAATTATGAACAAAGATTTTGTTATCATCAAAGAGAAGTCAAAGCTGGATGATCTTATCAAGAGTATTGCTGAACGTGGCAAGATTCTGGATGGGGACATTCATCAAGCCGGTTGTTCTGCTATCGCTCATAACATGGAGCATGGCGACAACACTTACTGCACCAAACTGGTCAACGCCATGAGCAAAGGGATGCGTAAAAACTCCCTGATCCAGTGGTTCGAGTCCTACGGTGCGGTCAAGTGGGAAGGCAAAGGCCAAGAGGCCCGGTTCGTCAAGAACGCCAAAGCCAAGATCAACTTGGAAAAGGCAATCGAAACCCCTTTCTATGAGGGTAAGTCCAGTGAAGGCGTCGAGTGGAACGCTCGTAAAAGTCTTCAGCGTATGCTTCAGCTTTTGGAAGCCAATGCCTTGAAAGCGGCGGAACACAAGAATCCGAAACTGGCAAAGAAGTTCAACGATGCCGTGGCTATTCTTGTAGCGTGAAAAATAGCCTAAAGGATTAGGCCAAATACTACAAGGGCGAAGGAAACCGCTAGGCGTGGTGAGAATAGCCCTGTATAGTTAGGTAAAAGCTTGTACCTAGCCGTTAAGGTGTGGACTGGTGGCTTGTATCGCTGGTGCGACATCTTAGCGGATAGATCAAGTTATTTTGGATTGGTGGGTGAGAGGCTAAAACCACTAGACTGTAAATCTAGCCAAGTGTAGACTTGACGAAGGTTCAAATCCTTCCCAATCCACCACTTATTCTTAAATGTTCTTTAAGGACTTTTAAGGAGGTTTCAATGGAAACTATCATCGTAAAGATTTACACAGGGGATATGATTTCCGAACAGGTATTCATTGACGACCGCGAAGGCGCGGCCAATGAGTTGAATTATTGGCAAGGCCAAGGAGTACGAACGGAAGTCTCGGAGGTTCTGGAAACTTCGGATAACTTGCATTAGTCGGAGGTGAAACTATGCATCCTGAAGCTAACGCTTTACTTGGAATCATCCTTTTGGCTGTTGCAATCATAGCTCATCTATTTTTTAAGTGGAGGTAAATACACAATGTCAACTTGTATCCTCCCCGGTGGTCAGTTGATTGAAGTAATCAGCATGAATGTCAAGGGGGATGTTCTTCTAGTCCAAGGTGTCTTAGGAGATGGCAGGGACTTTGTTTGTGAGGCAGAGCATGTAAAGATGCCCCCGGACACTTGGCCGTTCACACGTCTTTGCATGTTAGAAAAACAGGCAGACTAGACATGATTACAAAGTGGAAGGGGGGGGGGTTTTATTTCTACACGGAAAGAACTCTACCTACAAACACCTATCCAGACAAAGCAAGGGTTGATGTTGATTTCCCTTTTGAGACAGACACAGAAAGAAAAGGTAATTACCTTTCTACTGAACAATACCGCCAACACATTTGGTCAACTTTTAAGGATATATTTGAAAAGTATCCAGATTTAGTTAAAACTAATCATTGGCTTGGTTGGAACCGATAGTGAGGGGATTAATTTATGGCTTGGGTAAAAAAGAACATTGACGATACAACTTTTGGCTCTATTATAAGAGTCCAAAACGGTAAATATCTATTCTTGGGAGACAGATTTATATGCCTGTATTACTTTAGTTTCCCTGAACAAAATCTTAATGAAATCATTGAAAAGAATAATAATGAGGTTGAGGTTTGGGATTGTCCAGAACTGATGAAAGCCACATTCCCCAGAGATGATTATGACTCAGGGGATACTTGTGCTCTTGCAATACTCGACAAACTATCGGATACTTAATTACTATGGCTACTTTCTCTAAGAGACACTATGAAAGGGTATCAGCAATAATGAGAAGAATGATGCCAGTAGTTACTAATCCACAACATGCGTTTGATTCTGGTGTGTCTGAAGATTTAGCAAGAAAAGCCCAATGGGAAGTTACTTGTGATGTATTCTGTAGAGAGTTTGCTGCTGACAACGATTCTTTTAAACCAGACAAATTCTTAACTGCCTGTGGAGTTAAATGATATGCTCTTAAGAACATTCATAGCTCTTGTGTTTGTGTTGACAGAGTATTAAATTCATGGTAGACTACTGTCATGAAAACCAAAAAGCAGTTGTACATGGAACTGATGCTGACCCCAAGAAGGACTATGATTCAAGGAGGTTTAAGATAAGATGAGCAACTTTAAGCCCGGAGATGTTGTAAGGAGCGGAGAAAAGGGTGGTTTTGCTTTGTTCCTCAACAACAAACAGTTTATTTGGATTCTCAGTTCAGCACCATTTAGTTATTATGGCAAAAAAGAATCAAGAGTAGTCATGGAACCACAGTGTATTATTACAGACACAGGAGCAACCCCATTTGAGTTCTTATTTAATATTGCATCTATTATTATAGATATTTATAAATTAGATGCTATATTTAAAACTAATTCTGTTATAACAAAAGATAATTTAATGATTAAATGACTAGCTCTTGTCCTTATCCAAGCCTAAATTATTATAACTATTAATGG